>PJEL010000166.1_pt1 | contig 77374 bp, 68 predicted proteins | sample 1853271 | NCBI WGS metagenome assembly PJEL01 (sample SAMN08108733, study PRJNA415343) | Invertebrate metagenome, whole genome shotgun sequencing project. | host: Globobulimina | place: Sweden: Gullmar Fjord | collected 2015-08
TTAAAATTTCACGAGTGCCCACACAGATTGCATGGTCAAATTGTTAAAGAACATACTGACTAGGTTGCTGGCTAAGCGCCGTGCTCCGTGTCAGTGAGGTCGCATTATAGGGAGATATTTGTGAGTGACAACTCTTTTTTAAACAAAAAAAACCAACCGTTCAAAATTTGAACACGATTGGTTTTTGTGGGCTAAATATTACTCGCAAGGCGTGATATCGAAGGTTAATCGAATTCGCTGTACTTAGATATAATAGTGTTCAATGCTACCGATTGAGCTGTATCCCAACGATCACGCCAAATTATCGATACTTTAATCCGCTTAATATCAGGTAATGGGCTATCAACTTCAACGACTCTACTAACTGTTGTTCCAGTCATTGATAATGATTCAGTACTACCTTTTATGTCGCTATATAACATAGTGCCCGTTCCAGCACTTTGCGCACGAGTCTGAAATAGCTCTAGCTTTTCTTCTGCTAGGTATAAAGCATCAATACTGTGAAGCGCATTTTCAGATTTCACTTCCATATAAATTTGAAGTTTTATGAGACCAAGCACACCGACAGTAAGAACAACAAAGGAGATCAGCACTTCAATAAGACTAAAACCTTTCGATTTAGAAATCATTCCAAGATCCTTCTACCCATTTAGGTGTAGAGAAAGGCGATAATAAATCATTGATTAATGTTCCATCATAAGTTAAATCACTAGCCATATTAAAATATGATAATTTATTTGGAGTATCAAGAATGTATCCTCCAGTAGGAACAAAAGAGCCATTCATGAAAAATACAAGACTATCTCTCATCGATTCTTTTTCGATAGTAGTTAGTGTTAGACCTGAAGGCTTGTACATGGTTAAATTTTGAATATATGTATTCATACCAGAGGTCGACTCAGACCAAACATTAACGCTTCCTTGAATTGGATTAAAATTAGTAGAAAAGTGATAAATAATACCTTTGTACGTTGAACTCGTCCCATTTACAGAAAGCACCCCATTTTCCACTAATAAGAATACTCCATTAACCGCTTGTGATTTAGCACTTAAAGCGGCCAATCCTGTATGCTCCAAAAAACAATTCCCTGTTGCCCATATATAGCGATGTTTATTATCTATTTTAGTTGCTATTTCATTTGCACAATTATTAGGATCTATAATATCAAACTGGCTAAAAACCCCACCATCACGGACATCTATCCAATCATTTCGGCTAACCTGGAAAGTTTCTTTAAAGACATCCAAATTACTTTCAACCTGTATGTCGTTTTTAAATATCGGAGCATCCTTCGTGTTTGTTACATAATTAGCATTACAGGACCCTGTTGTTTTAGTCCCTTTATTAGTAAAAAAACTAGTAGAGTCATCATTTATGTAAAATTTAGTTTTATATCTTAGAATCAAACAAGCCCAAGTACCATCAGACAATTTGATATTTGAATCAGAGTAATATTCATGGTCACCTTTAAAATACAGATCCGCCGAACTTTTAATTACACCATGGCTTCCCCCTCCACCACCTGCAATTGCTTTACTAATACTTTTGAAGCCAGCCTTTGCTACCATTAAAGACGATGTCCCACTAGAAACAACTGATAGCGAATCCAAATTATAGTCAGAGATAGTTAAACAACTTGAAAGATCTGCATTTTTATCATTATTTTTTTTAACTACGGAATATCCACACTCTAGCCCCCCCTCTGCCAACCAATGTGCTTGCCTTGCCAATACTTCATTCTGGGTTCGCTTAATTTGGTAAAAGGTATTTTTATAAGATGCTAATGAAAACAATAACGACACCACTAATAACATGGACGTAACTAATAGCGTAGCCATTCCTTTTTGACTCTTCATTAATTCCAATTCCTTGTTTTAATTTTTGTTGATACCGTTTTTATATAACTCGTTTTTGGTAATGTCGCGGATAAGCGAATATCGACAATTGAAGACGTTGCAGATGATGTCGATAGAGGGGTTGGCACCACATCAAAATCAGTAACGTTTATGTAAGCTTGATCCATTAATGAAAAGACGGTTCCAGCTCCGCAACTTGCATCACTCTGGGTTATACCACCTACTGACGGTGTAACCATATCAACACACATTTGAATCACATTATTAGGTAATGCCGACTTAAATCGAAACTTCACAATTCGCCATTCAGCATTTTCATCTTCATACACATAACTAATTGAATCATTTGCTGGGTTAACAACAATGGTCGAAGAAGCGCCAGATAAGGTCAAAGTTCCTGAATTATCCGAATTATAACCTGCTCGCTGTATGTCGTTTTTCATGATCCTTATTGCATCATTCATATCTTGAGCTAGCATCAACTGTTTTGTTCGTTCAGCAGCCATATTATGCCCACTTAGAAAAATGCTCCCTACTGAAGCTAAAACAATTAAACCTAAACTCGAAGCAATTAATAATTCAACCAGCGATACACCACGTTGAAGACGAACAAGATTAGCTACACGATTTATAGCCATAGTACTCCCCTGTTTCACCACACGTTCTTACGCGACCAGTTAACTGATTAATCATAACTTTCACGTCTTTACTCGAATCTATATACAACCAGTAACTACCAGAATTACTCGGTGTTGCTCGAATAGGGTCAATCGTATAGCTAACATAATTATTTGATGCTTTAATCGATACTTTCTTGAAATCTTGGCCATCGATGAGCGCAATTGCGACACTCTTTGCTGAAGCTCTATCTGTAACCACTGCAGCTTTTAACGTCACCGCCAGCACCCAACCACCATCATCCTGATATGTTAATTCACCTAAATCATCCCGAACAAAATGCACTTTCAGCTCTTCATTACGCATCACCGCTTCTGATTTCGCTTGAACCAACAACCACTCAATCTCGGTAGCTAAACGTTTCACTTTATTCGATTCAATTAAATTACTGAACGAAGGGGCGGCGGCAGAAACTAAAATAGCGACGATTGCGAGGGTCATAATCAGTTCTAGCAGAGTAAACCCAAGAGTCTTCCAGCTATTAAAATGTATATGGTGTAATGATTGAACCATTCCGCGAGGCATTCCCCAGTTCCCTTTATAAACATGTCGATAGCATAAGTTCAACTTGATTCATATCGTATCACCAGAGCAAAATACCCCTGATTATAAAGAGATAATTATCGAGTGAATTCGAATATTAGAGGAAGGAGCCGTCAATGAATGAACAAAAAGGCGTGACACTGATCGAGTTACTTATCACTGTAGCAATTATTGGCATATTAACCGCTATTGCTTACCCTTCTTATCAATCACATGTTTTGAAGAGTTATCGCAATCAAGCTATGGGGGATTTAGCCATGATTCAATTAGAAATTGAAAGCAATCGAACAAATGGTACTGCCTACCCTAGTTCAATTCCGTCCAGTCTCTGTACTGCATGTGACAATAGTGGGGAACGGTATGTCTATACAGTTACATCAACTGCAACCGCATACACTTTATCTGCAACAAAAACTCCATTACAAAGCCCTGATTCTTGTGGTGACCTGACGTTAAAAAATACTGGCGAGACAACACCAGCGAACTGTTGGAAGTAGTATTACAATCTAATACCATTTGAGGTAAGTAAATGGTCAGATAATTGTGCAGAAAAAATTGATAATAACAAGGCAGGAATTGCAGTAAATAGTGGTTCTAATTATAAAATTTCTAACATAGTTATAAGTGATTTTAACCAGCAAGGATGATCAGAGACTTATCTCGATTGGTATAATATGGCTGAAAATAAAAAAGCCAGCTTGCGCTGGCTTCTTAACTCATTTAACTCAGCAATTAATATTAGCCAGTTAAATCATCAAAAAATTTCTTCACACCATTGAAGAAACCTTCAGACTTTGGCTTATGCTTACTTGCTGCATTTCCACCAAAGCTTTCTTCTAGCTCTTTAAGTAGCTCTTTTTGATGAGTACTTAAATTAACTGGTGTTTCAACAACGAGCTTACAAATCAAATCGCCAACAGCACCGCCGCGTACAGACTTAACGCCTTTACCACGCATACGGAACATACGTCCGGTTTGTGTTTCTGATGGTACTTTTAGATTTACGCGACCATTCAAAGTTGGTACTTCTACTTCACCACCAACGGCGGCCATCGTAAAGCTAACAGGTACTTCGCAATATAGGTTGTTGCCATCACGTTCAAAAATTGAATGTTCTGCAACATGTACCTGTACGTACAAATCACCAGCTGGCGCACCAAATTCACCCGCTTCACCTTCACTAGAAAGACGAATACGATCACCAGTATCGACACCTGCAGGGATCTTAACTGACAAGGTTTTCGTTTTTTCAACTCGACCTTGACCATGACATGAATTACATGGGTCTTTGATGATCTTACCGCGACCGTGACAGTGTGGACAAGCTTGCTGCACAGCAAAGAAACCTTGGCGCATCTGTACTTGGCCTTGACCATGACAAGTGCCACAGGTTGTTGCTGATGAACCTTTCTTGGCACCAGAACCGTCACACGAATCACAACCAACCAAGGTTGGTACACGGATTTCTTTAGAACAGCCACGAACAGCTTCTTCTAATGTCAGTTCCATGTTGTAGCGAAGATCGGAGCCACGTTGAGCACGCGACTGTTGACGTCGACCACCGCCGCCGCCACCAAAGATATCGCCAAATACATCACCAAAGATGTCACCGAAATCAGCGCCGCCACCACCGTAGCCGCCACCACCGCCACCTTGTTCAAAGGCTGCATGGCCGTACTGATCGTATGCCGCTTTCTTCTGAGGGTCGGTCAGAATTTCATACGCAGTTTTGACTTCTTTAAATTTTTCAGTCGCATCTGCTTCCTGATTGCGATCAGGGTGAAATTTCATTGCAAGGCGTTTATAAGCCTTTTTAATCTCACGTTCTCCGGCGTCTCGACCAACACCTAGAACTTCATAAAAATCGCGTTTTGACATACTTAACTGTCACCTGCTTTAAATACAGCTACGGGCGATAGAGTAACCCCTAACGCCCGTTCGAAAATAAGATTATGAATTAACTATCTTATTTTTTTTCGTCTTTAACTTCTTCGAACTCAGCGTCAACAACATTGTCGTCTTGCTTTGCTTCTTGCTCGCCTTCACCGCTTGGTGCTTGCTGAGCTTGAGCTTGCTGTTGAGCGATTTCCATAAGCTTCTGAGAAGCAGCAACTAGCGCTTGAACTTTCGCGTCGATTGCTTCTTTATCTTCAGCTTTACGTGCTTCTTCTAATTCAGAAACAGCAGCTTCGATTTTCTCTTTGTCTTCAGCTGGTAGTGCTTCGCCAGCTTCTTCAATTTGCTTACGAGTACCGTGAATTAGCTGATCAGCTTGGTTACGAGCAGTTACTAACTCTTCGAACTTCTTGTCCGATTCTTTGTTAGCTTCAGCTTCTTGAACCATTTTCTCGATATCTTCGTCGCTTAGGCCGCTTGAAGATTGAATAGTGATCTTCTGCTCTTTACCTGTGCTCTTATCTTTAGCAGATACGTGCAAGATACCATCAGCATCTAGGTCGAATACTACTTCGATTTGTGGCATACCACGAGCAGCAGCTTGAATACCTTCAAGGTTAAACTGACCTAGTGATTTGTTGTAGCTAGATTGCTTACGCTCACCTTGAAGAACGTGGATAGTTACCGCGCTCTGGTTATCTTCTGCAGTAGAGAAAACTTGGTTCGCTTTCGTTGGGATAGTTGTGTTCTTCTCGATTAGCTTAGTCATAACACCACCCATGGTTTCGATACCAAGAGATAGTGGCGTTACGTCAAGAAGAAGTACATCTTTCACGTCACCCGCAAGAACACCACCTTGAACAGCCGCGCCTACAGCAACAGCTTCATCAGGGTTTACGTCTTTACGTGCTTCTTTACCAAAGAACTCAGCAACTTTTGCTTGAACCATAGGCATACGAGTTTGACCACCAACAACGATTACGTCAGTGATTTCGCTTACAGATAGGCCAGCATCAGAAAGAGCAACTTTTAGAGGCTCAAGAGAACGCTGTACAAGATCTTCAACTAGAGACTCAAGCTTCGCACGAGTCACCTTGATGTTCATGTGCTTAGGACCAGATGCATCTGCAGTGATGTAAGGAAGGTTTACATCAGTTTGTTGTGCAGAAGAAAGCTCAATTTTCGCTTTCTCAGCAGCTTCTTTTAGACGCTGCATTGCAAGAGGATCGTTGCGAAGATCCATGCCTTGTTCTTTTTTGAATTCTTCAACTAAGTAGTTGATCATGCGGTTATCGAAATCTTCACCACCAAGGTGTGTATCACCGTTAGTTGAAAGCACTTCGAAAGTCTTCTCGCCTTCTACTTCATCGATTTCGATGATAGAGATATCGAATGTACCACCACCAAGGTCGTAAACTGCGATAGTGCGATCGCCGCCTTTCTTATCAAGACCGTAAGCAAGTGCAGCTGCTGTTGGTTCGTTGATAATACGCTTAACTTCAAGACCTGCGATACGACCAGCATCTTTCGTTGCTTGACGCTGAGCATCGTTAAAGTATGCAGGAACAGTAATAACTGCGCCTGTTACTTCTTCGCCTAGGAAGTCTTCAGCTGTTTTCTTCATTTTCTTAAGAATTTCAGCAGATACTTGAGGAGCAGCCATTTTTTGGCCTTTCGCTTCTACCCATGCATCGCCGTTATCCGCTTTAACGATTTTGAAAGGCATGATTTTAAGGTCACGCTGAACTTCTTCATCTTCAAAGCGACGACCGATTAGACGCTTAATTGCGTATAATGTGTTTTCTGGGTTTGTTACCGCTTGGCGCTTAGCTGGTTGACCAACTAGCGTTTCACCATCTTGGGTGTAAGCAACAACAGATGCCGTAGTACGCTCACCTTCCGCATTTTCGATTACGCGCGGTTTGTCGCCATCAAGTACTGCTACACAAGAGTTAGTTGTACCCAAGTCAATACCAATAATTCTACCCATCAGGCTTTTCTCCGAAATTCATTTAATTTTACAAGCGCGTCCGAAATGGACGTCGCTATAATGGGGTATACCCAGACAAAATATGTTTACGATGTCGTATGATTACTAAATAAGGCCAATCATCCCCATTTCAAGGGCAACACCTAAAAAATATCAAAATAAAATAAAAAACCCACCGTAGTGGGCCTTTTTAAAGCTTTTATACAATTATGCTTGCATATCTACACTGCCAGCAGCAGCTTTAGATACCATTACCATTGCAGGACGAATAATACGGCCGTTAAGCTCATAACCTTTCTGCATAACAAGCATTACCGTATTTGGTTCATGCTCTGCACTTTCCTGAATAGACATTGCTTGATGGAATTCAGGGTTAAATGCTTCACCTACAGGGTTGTGCTGCTTCAAGCCGAATTTCTCAACTGTTGCAGTCATTGTCTTAAGCGTTAGTTCAACACCTTCAATCATTGACTTCAACGCTTCGTCATTCTTATCTGCCATCTCGATAGCACGTTCAAGATTATCGATAACAGGCAATAATTCTTCAGTAAATTTATTCAATGCAAATTTACGAGCTTTATCAATTTCTACTTCTGAACGTCGACGAACATTTTCACCTTCAGCGCGAGCACGAAGCACGTTATCTTGCGCTTCTTTTACTTTTGCATCACTTGAAAGTAGCGCTGCTTCTAATTCAGCAATACGTGCGATTTGCATTTCTTCAGCAGTAATTTCTACAAATTCTTCCTCAGCAGAAACAGTCTCAGCCGCTTCTACAGTCTCTTGCTGCAGCTGTTCATCCTGTAGTTTTTTGTCTTCATTGTTCATGCTTTTACTTCTCCGCCAAGATACTGATGTATTTTAAATACAATTGTTCACAAATTTGAGTAGATAAACCAGTATTATCTGCTCAAAAAAAACATTCATGTGCCTATTATGGGGATGAACGTCAATGATTCAAGCAGAGTTCGCTAACAAAGCGCGACAAGTCTCTAAACCTAAGGCTATACTGGCCTCACTATCATTTGTCGGATCAAGGACATGAAGCGCATTTTTCAAACAATCGCGTTAATTGGTAAGCCAAGAAACCCAGATGCTCTGCAAACTCACAAAACCCTCTTTGACTGGTTAACAGGCAAAGGCTACGACGTTTTAGTCGATCATCGATTAGCGAACGACCTTGATGTGCCTCAAGACTGTTTGTGCGATTTACTTACTATTGGCGATAAAGCGAACCTCGCGATTGTCGTCGGTGGCGATGGCAACATGTTAGGCGCAGCGCGCGTACTATCGCGTTTTGATATCGCAGTGATTGGGGTTAACCGTGGTAATTTAGGCTTTCTAACGGATCTTGACCCAGAAAGCTTCAAAGAAGAATTAACCCGAGTTTTAGAGGGTGAGTTTGTAACGGAACGTCGCTTTTTATTAGAAGCAGAGGTTCATCGTCACGGACAAATAAAAAGCCGGAACGCCGCATTAAACGAAGCCGTACTACACCCAGATAAGATCGCTCACATGATCGAATTTGAAGTGTATATCGATGATAACTTCGCCTTCTCTCAACGCTCTGATGGTTTGATCATTGCAACCCCGACAGGCTCAACCGCCTATTCACTGTCTGGTGGTGGTCCTATTCTGTCGCCAAGTTTAAATGCCATAACGTTAGTACCGATGTTTCCGCATACGCTATCAAGTCGCCCTTTAGTGGTCGATGGTGATCGTTGCATTAAATTGTTAGTGTCGCCTGATAACGGCAGTACATTAGAAGTGAGCTGTGATGGGCAAGTTTCCCTACCTGTTAGCCCTGGTGATGAGGTTCATATCTATCAAAGCCCTGAGCAATTACAGCTTATTCACCCTAAGAATTATAACTACTACGGTGTACTCCGCGCCAAATTAGGTTGGTCAAGTAAACTGTTTTAATCACGCTTCTTTTCTGAAAGCAAAAAGCCAGCATCTTATTGCTGGCTTTTTATTACCTGAAATTCATCGACTTACCCTATTCGATTTTTTCATCAAATATTTCACACAGTACTTTACTGTACGTAGATACAGTATATACTGTATGAAAACACAGGTGTTGATTTAAACAGGTGAACACATGCTTTCTCATATGACTATCTCCAATTTTGCTATTGTCAAAAACCTAGAATTTGAACTCAAGTCAGGAATGACCACCATTACTGGCGAAACCGGTGCAGGTAAATCGATCGCAATTGATGCGCTTGGTCTCTGCCTTGGTGATCGCGCCGAAGCGTCTATGGTTCGTCCTAACGAAGATAAAGCAGAACTTTCTGCCGCATTCTCATTAAAAAATAACCAAGCAGCGCGCCGCTGGCTCGAAGACAATGAATTGGTCGATGGTGAAGAATGTATTCTTCGCCGAGTGATAACAAAAGAAGGTCGTTCTCGTGGGTTTATTAACGGCAGCCCTGTTCCTGCTTCTCAGCAGAAGTCATTAGGCCAATTGTTGATCAATATTCATGGTCAACATGCCCATCAGCAACTAATGCGTCCTGATTATCAACAGCAAATGTTGGATCAATATGCGGGTCATCACCTTTTAATGGATAAAACACGTCAGGCTTATCAAAACTGGCGTCAGACGAATAATGAATTAAAGCGCCTAACTCAAAATCGTGAAAAAAATGAAGCACAAAAGCAACTTATTCAATACCAAGTAAAAGAACTGCATGATTTAGCACTTGGCGAAGACGAATACAGCGAGATAGAAGAAGAACATAAACGCTTATCAAATAGCGGTGAACTTGCACTTTCGAGCCAAACCGCCCTATCGATTTTATATGACAACGATGATGGCAATGCCTTACAGCTGCTTCAAATGGCAAGCCAGCAAGTCGTATCCTTAGGTGAGTTCGATAATAGCTTGAGTGCAATTCCACAAATGCTGGAAGATGCCATTATCCAAGTTCAAGAAGCTAGCCAAGAGCTACGGGGTTATTTAGATAATCTGGATATGGATCCCCAACGCTTAGTCTACCTAGAAGAACGCATTGCTAAAATTTTATCGTTAGCCCGTAAGCATTACGTTATGCCTAACGAACTCTTCCAGAAACACCAAGATCTACTCAAAGAGTTAGAACAACTTGATTGTAGCGATGAGCGACTGGAAGAACTTGCAGAGCTTGTTGAAAATAAACGACAAGCATTCTTAGCAACAGCAGAAAAACTCAGTAAAAGTCGCCACCGTTATGCCAAAGAGCTTGATAAAAAGATCTCTTGCAGCATGCATGAACTCAGTATGGAACATGGCATCTTTAAAATTGACGTACAAAATGATGCAGAAGGAATGTTAAGCCCACTAGGCTTCGACACCATCACCTTCTTAGTATCGACTAACCCAGGTCAACCGCTGCAACCCTTAGGTAAAGTCGCATCTGGTGGTGAGTTATCGCGTATATCGTTAGCCATTCAAGTGATAACAGCCCAGAAAATAGAAACACCCAGCCTTATATTCGATGAAGTTGATGTAGGTATTAGTGGGCCAACAGCCGCAATTGTCGGAAAAATGCTGCGTACTTTAGGCAATTCAACCCAAGTCATGTGTGTAACACACTTACCGCAAGTGGCTGGCTGTGGCCACCAACAGATGTTTGTTGCCAAGAAGAGTACCAAAGGACAAACAGAAACAAGCATGTGCCCTTTAAATGACGACGCACGTGTTGCCGAGTTAGCAAGATTGCTCGGCGGGAGTGAGATTACCGACCGTACACTAGCAAATGCGAAAGAATTACTGATTGCAGCATAAATATTGATATAAATTAGCATTATGTTCTGATTAATGAGACATATCGCTAATCATTTTGGCTAAGATGAAATAAACTTAAGTAGAAATGCAACTATAGAGGCTGACAGCAGTCTCAATTAGAGTTTTTTCTTTACCACTTTTTTTACTTCTGCTTTGACCTTGTTTATCATCGCAGCAGTTAAAGCTAAAAAGCCAGGATGCTATGAGTTGGAAAAATATCGCCGCACTAACACTAGCGTTAAGCTTAATTAGTGGTTGCTCAGTAATTGAGAAATTGGTTTACCGTATTGATATCAACCAAGGTAACTACCTTGAGCAATCTGATATTGATACGCTTCGAATGGGCATGAACAAAGAACAAGTACGCTATGTACTAGGTTCACCAATGCTTGTAGAGCCAAGCTACCCTGATACTTGGTATTACGTGTATTACCAACAACCAGGTCATGAAGACAGCGTACAAAAGAATTTAATTTTGGCGTTTGATGCTCAGAACAAGTTGACTGGAATGAAAGGCGATTATCAGCCTGGACCAAACTTCTTAACTGCCATCAATTAATGAAAAAGCTCGCATTGGCGAGCTTTTTCTTTTCTGCTTCAAGAGCGACAAACAAACCACATTGCTACCGTTTTATTTCGCCTCAGATTTTGCTTTTAATGCTTCTTTTTTTGCTTGCTCGGCACGCTTACGACGGATCTCTTTCGGATCGGCCAGTAAAGGTCGATAAATCTCTATCCTATCGCCATCACGTACCGTCGCATTGAGCTTCACATTACGACTGTACACACCGATCTTATTTTTCTTCAAATCGATCTCTGGAAACATCGCCAATATTCCGGATTGCTCAATGATCTCTTGAACATCAGTCTCGAAGTTAATCGCCAGTTTGATCACTCGCTGATTATTAGGCAGAGCATACACAACCTCTACATGAATCAACTTATCATTAGAACTCATAAATTTCTTTTGCTCGCTTAGTAAAGGCACTTACCATATTGCTCGTCAAATCGCGGAACACTTTACCAAATGCCGCATCCACTAATCCGTTGGTAAATTCAAAATCTAAATTCAGCTCAATTTTACACGCTGTCGCATCAAGCTCGATGAATTTCCAACCGCCCACTAACTTCTGAAATGGGCCATCAACCAACTGCATGTCGATGGTATTAAAATCAATCAGCTGATTACGAGTCACAAACGTTTTACGTATGCCCGCTTTCGACACATCGACAGAAGCCATCATATGCTCACCAGAGCGTTCAATAATTTTAGTACCTGAACATCCAGGTAAAAACGCGGGGTAAGATTCAACATCATTAACAAGTTCAAACATTTGCTGGGCACTAAACGGTACAAGTGCAGAGCGACTGATCTGAGGCATAGATTCTCCTTAAGCTTCACAAACCCCTTACGCATAGATTTTACAGCGATAAAATCAAAATCTATGAGAAGAAGTGGCTCAATGATACCATTAGTCGGTAAACAGCCAAAATCAGAGCGAATACAGTTAAACTTTCAACGACATAACAACGTAGAAACCTGTATTACACTCTACTCGACCAAACTGATGAACATCTGTTTTGGGAATAGCAACATAAAGAAATGGATACCCCATGGCTAAGAAACCAAATAAGTCAGATAACACCATTGCCAAAAACCGTACCGCCAGACACGAATTTGCCATCCAAGATGATTATGAAGCCGGGCTTCAACTACAAGGCTGGGAAGTAAAAGCAATTCGTAACGGTAAAGTAAACATCGCCGAAAGCTATGTGTTTCTGCGTGATGGTGAAGCGTTTATTTCAGGTGTAACAATCACACCACTGAATGCCGCATCAACCCACGTTGTTGCCGATCCTACGCGTACTCGTAAACTATTATTGAACCGTAAAGAAATCGATAAGCTACTGGGTGCGGTAAACCGTGAAGGCCAAACTATCGTTGCATTATCTATGTATTGGAAGGCATCTTGGGTTAAACTAAAGATAGGTACAGCACGTGGTAAAAAGCTGCATGATAAGCGCGCAGATTCTAAGAGCCGAGACTGGGCTCGTGATAAGCAACGCATCATGAAACACAGCACACGTTAGTAAGAAAAACGTAAACTGATGGATTTTCATACACATCCACCACGTTCAATAGTAATTTCGTTGACGTGAAAGATTTATATGCTACTATCCATCTCGAAACACCTCTGGGGCTGATTCAGGATTCGACAGGATCAAGAAGGCTTGTGGAGCATGCCGTGGGGCGGTTGGCCACGTAAAAAGCCGCAAAAAAATAGTCGCAAACGACGAAAACTTCGCACTAGCAGCTTAATAACCTGCTAGCGCACTTCTACCCTAGCTTCCGCTTGTAAGACGGGGAATCATAGAAGTTCAAACCCAAACGAGATAGCGAGGGAACCTTTGACTAGAGAGGTGAACCGCGAAATAGAATTCTGGTATGTATTTACATGGCGTGTCTGTTCGCAGTGTACTTACGAGAATAAAGATAGACTAAGCATGTAGCGCCTATGGTTGGATTGCTCTTGGACGCGGGTTCAAATCCCGCCAGCTCCACCAATCGATTGGAAAGGCCGATAAATCATTGATTTATCGGCCTTTTTTGATTTTAAATCTAATTCTTTATGCTGTTTGTACTGAAAAAAGGTACTAAACACATGCGCTATCTCTCCCTCGCAAAAAGCGGCAACTGGTACTTTCGTTACCAGATCCCTGCACAACAAAGACACCTGTTTGAGAACCGCCTTGAGGTAAAACAATCTCTTCGTACATCCAATAAACAAGATGCAATCATCAAGTCTCTTAAGCTTGAGATAGAAATTCGCACCACTATTCAGCACAACACTCCTCTATCTCAATTAAACAAGGTCGAGCAGAAACCAGAAGACAAACAACAACCAACCCAATATACGCATTCTACCTCACTAGACCCGTTTAAATGCCTCGATAAATACAAAGAATCTAAACGTGACTTAGTTAGCCCTAAAACGCTAGAAATGGCTTACAACAAATGCTTTACCGTACTTACCTTACTTCACAAAAAAGAAATCAAAGAAGTTCGTCGTATGGAGGCAGAAGAAGCTCGTAGCTTACTTAGCCAATACCCAGTCAATGCCAAAAAGCTCAAAGAATTTGATGGACTAAAAGGTAAACAACTTATCAAGGCCAATCAAAAACACCAAAAAAAAACTCTGAGCACTGAGAGCGTTAAAGATTACATTCAGAAATGCTCATCGTTCTTTGAATGGAGCATGCAAATGGAGTTGACGGACATAAACCCGTTTAAAGGTTTGAAATTCAAAAAAACACGCAAAGACAGCGAAGCCAAACACGCTTACTCTAAAGAAAATTTAAAAACGTTATTTAACACAGAGATACACACCCAGAAAAAGTACCTACACCAATATTATTACTGGCTGCCGATTCTTGGCTGTTTAACGGGTGCACGATTAAATGAGCTATGCCAGCTTTACAAGAAAAACATATACCAAATTGATGGCGTATGGGCGATTCAAATAGATGACAGATTTGCTGGGCAGAAGCTAAAAAATAACTTCAGCAGAAGAATTATCCCTCTTCATCAGAAACTGATCGAACTAGGGTTTCTTGACTATATCAGTACAGTTAAAGGCGAACGGATCTTCCCTGAATTAAAGAATAATAGAGATGGTTACGGTAGCGCTGCTTCAAAATGGTTTGGAAGGTTTAAAACCAAGTTAGGTTTTGGTCGTGGGCATGATTTTCACTCTTTTAGGCACACGGTTGCCACTGAACTAAAACAGCAATTAGTATCTTCTATTATTGCGGCAGAGCTATTGGGACATGCACAAAACAATATAACATATGATAGATATGGTAAAAACATGCAAATTAAAGAGCTGGCAAATATTATCAATGGACTAAGTATCGACTTCATTGATTAAATTTCACAGCTAATGGATTAAAGCTTTTTATTGGACACTGAAAAGATAAATTTAATAATAGCGCAGCAATTTAAATTTATCTTTAAAGTGTCATCAGGGTGTCAAGAGGGATGAAATCCATTTTGCAAGAAGGCAACCTAACGAGGAACGAGTTAGGTTTGCCTATCTTGACTGGCACCCATTTTGATATGGATGTTTTATTTATTATAATAACAAATAAAACATGGCAATAAAAAACTGGACCGTGACAGTTGAGACTACAAGATCTATTTTCTCTCGAGAATTATATTTAAATAATAAAAAACATACCAACCACAAAAATACAGAAAATATAATTAGCATAATAGGGAATGAGCAAACAAGCTTAAACATCAATCATCAATGTGAGAAGCACAGACTAAAAATGGCTATGAATCGCAAAGGAGGGAGACCACCAACCCCAGCAATGGAATACGTCTTCTCGCTGCCAAAAAAAGGAATAAACGCTACACCGAAGCAATGGCGTGAAATGATTGAACAAGTTGTGATAAATATGGCTCACTGCATGAAAATAAAACCTAACGATTTAAACGGCATTGTTCGAGCTGTTATTCATCAGCAAAAGAAAAATAATGACAAAGGAAGCGGTGATCATGCTCACGTGCTAATTGGGCGTTATACTAACAATGGTATTTATTTAAGAGAACTACAGAAAAAAGGCGTTCTCCATGTAGCCAAAATTAGTTTCAATTCAGCTGTATTAAAAACTCTCGGCATTGATCATCAAAATTATATAGCACAAAAAAAATATCATGGGTTAGCTAAAAAAAAAGCTCCAAAATGGAAGGTTGATGCTGCTAGAGCAAAAGAATTAGAAGCTGATAAGACTAAACAATATCAACGGATTTTTGTTAAAGTTCTTAAGCAATGCGAGAAGTGGCTTATAGCTTTTGAACAAGGTGATATAAAACAGCTTAGTCGACAATATAATCGGATTAATAAGGAGCTGGAAAAAATTGGTCTTGACCATAACAATTGCATGGATGAGCCGACAAAAAAACTATCACAGCTTATAGATAAATTAACTGTGAGCATTGATGAAAAATCAAAAACAAAAAAATTACCAAAGATAAATTTCAACCAAAACAATTTTAAGCCTAAATAAATTTTTAAACTCATTATATTTTGTTATTATTTTAATAAACATGTCAGATTTATTAGATGCAGCTGATCCATTACAGTCTAATGCGATAAGAGTAAAAGTTAAGAATATTTTTGAGCAACTTAAAAATATAGACACAGATCATAAACAGCTATACGAAGCTGACCCAAAATGGCTAGATTATAGCTTAGATAAACTTATTCTAACTTTACAAGCTAGAAGAATCGCATCAGGATTTGAAATGAATTTTGATGACCGACTTGAGCGTATTGAGTATATAAAAAAGTGTTCCGAGATAATTACTAATCAATTAGTTGGAATAATTGAATGTTCTATTATTACCCCATCTGAACACAAGTAGTATTTAAAATTCAATTCACGAACTATTAGGAAAATTACTAGTATTGAATTTATCAATTATTAAATGGCGACGAGCTACGCACTGTCGCCATTTTATTAAAACAACTTTATGTTATCTCCAGTTGTGTTAGGAGCACTCGAAAAATTCAGTTGTTGAATTTTGTTATTTACTTCTCCCAGCAGACTTCCGTTAGACAAAAGTATAACTTTGTCTAAGTGTGTTGCTGATATTTTAAGTAAACGAAGTTTTTCTTTAATATCATCACTTTCAAGCACCATATTGGCACCTATTTTCTCTTCACGAAAGTGAATATCTCGCTTAGATTGACCCACAACGATAAGATGTCTGCCATACTCCAGTACTGCTCGCGATGCATGCAAGCTTCCCCCGGTGATGTCTGATTGAACTAACACAACAGCTTTTGCCAAAGCTGCCTGAATACGGTCTCTCTCAACAAAGTTAGACTTACCTACATAAGAGTTATATCCGTATTCAGTGATTAGCAGACCACCATAAGAGACTATATCTTTAGCTAACTGCTTATTTTGAGCAGGATAAACCTTCTCTAATCCATGAGCTAACACAGAAATGGTCTCTCCATTGCTCTTTAAGCATGCTTGATGAGCAATAGTATCAATACCTTTAGCTAAACCACTAGCTACAACCCAATCGTGCTCAGTAAACCACGCAGTAATTCTTTCGGCAATCATCTCGCCATGTTGGGTTGGAGATCGTGTACCGATGATAGTAATAGTAGCCTTTTTTAACAGCTCTAAGTTTCCCGAGCAGAATAATATCGGTGGTGCATCGTTTGTTGCTCGCAGCGAATCAGGGTATTCATCATCAAGCATAGATATTATCGAGTGACCCAGTGACTGAGCTATCTCAATTTGCTCGGATGCCTTTTTAAAGGCATCATCGAGCTGTTCAGCTGCGAACACACCATTTCCAAACTTTCCTGACTCAAAGTTAATTTTTACTGGAGTTAGGGTTTGCTTAGCACTAGTTGCTAACTCATTTAAGTACTTTTTACCAACTCCCTTTAAAAAGCCATAAGCTAACAAAGTATTGGTATCGTTAGAGGTCATATTTCATCCACATTATCAGTGTACCCACATTCAGCCGCCGTACCGAAGGAAATGCATGAAAGGAAACAAGTTTGTTTAAATCTATTGTATCTTTTGACAACCATTTCACCACATCTTGGACAATCTTTTATCTTTATTTCTTCATTGTGCTTACAACGGTTTTCGTCTTCAAAGAATCCAACACAGCCATAGAAGTGTATGCCTGAAGTGTGATTAGTTCGAACTTTCATTAACCTATTACATTCAGGGCAAAACTTCATGTCTTCTCTGATGCTCACAGTCTTAGCAAGACAGGCTCCAAATGTTAGGGTCGTACCCGCCGATTCAAGGAGCTCAAATGCTCTTAAAAACGTAGCTCCAGTTGTGGTTACATCATCGACAATCAAAATGCTCTTGCCTTTTACATCTTCGGCATACTTAGATTTTAAATGAAGATTTTTTTTCAGCTCAGCTTGTCTAACTTCTTTTGCCCCAAGTGTTTTTAAGCTTACCGCACCAGTAGCAAACTCAAATAAATCTGGAATGAATGTTGACTTGGTAGATGTGATAGAAGCAACACGCTTCAGCATATTCTCTAAGCGACCATTCTTATTCTTTTTTGCCGGTATGACAGTAATAATGTCAAAGTGCGCACCATCATATCCGAAAGTGTACTGCGGAAGAGTTTCAACAACACGGGAAAAAAGGCTTACGTAATACTGTGGGATTAAGTAAGTCGAAGACAACTCTTTAGCAAAAATATCTTTTGATAGCTGATGAGCTTCATGCAAACTAGCGGTTAGCGGTGAGCCTTGACTAAAATAGCGACCAAAAGCAATTAGCTTAACATCTTTCTTATCTAGGGGAACAACTTGACCTTTTTCATTTAGAGGGATGAAGTTAAGTTGTGTTTTGGGGAAGTCGAATGCTCGATTTAAAGCTGTACGATCTGCAATTAAAGATATTTCGCTATAGTTTTCTAGACTCGCGATCAATGTTTCTGAATTAATGATGGCAGCTGGTGCTTGATCAATGGGGTGGCGTGTAGCCCAAGAAGGTGCTACAGGCTTTATACCTGAAGCGTAAGCAGCAATAAAGTCACTTTCTTGATCTCCGATATAAATAACAGGTGCATTACAGGATTGGTTCAAGTTAGACAGTGCTAAGTTAATTCCTTTTGGAGATGGTTTTATGCCGTCAAAACCTACCTCATCATAGCAAATTACGGTATCAAAAACGTCAATATCATGATAAGTAAGAAGTGCCTCGGTATACCATCTTGGAGAGTTTGTAACTAGAGCTAGCTGAATATCTCTAGCTTTAATTTCTTCTAATATCCGGTGTACAGGTGCAAAAAGCTTTGAGCTTGAAATGTTCTCTCGAAGTCCCTCTCGATCACCATGCTCACGGTATTGCTGTAATTTGGAGGTACTTACTAATGTATCATCTAGGTCAAAAATAATAGTCTCTATTGCTCTTACTCTCATGTCAGACAACCCTAAAACACCAATTTATTCAACATGTTAAATTAGCTCTCTCTTTTAATCAACACATCTTGTATGGTTATTAAATAGATTGTATGAACAGACACTTCAACCCTCTGTAAAAACCCAACTTACCAAGGAATCAACTGTATCTAACCTTCGTATTCAGATCTTATCCTTTTAATGCAATGGCTTAGTTACGTATTTATTGAATAAAGCTCACTTATTGATAGAATGTAATCTGTTAAAATCATGAATATTGGGCTTAATTTCGAGAGAGAAATACAGTCTGACTTCACCATTGAATTATCTTCATGAGCGATTTTAGACCGTAGAATCATCACCATTTGCCAGATTTCAACTTATTTTTATAGGATAGCGGTGAAATAATGAATTTTGCGTTTAGGCTACTACTCTCCTTCAATGCCACATCACTGCTAGCTATCATTTTTCTGGTGCAGAAGGGCTATACTCTGGGGCACTTCTTCTCGAAGTGTCCATTTCTGGTAGAACTGCCGAACGCTGTATCCTATTTGGCATATTTGTTAGTTCCTATTCTGTTGACATGGCTAAGCATCGTGATCAGCTCTTTTTTGGGAAAAGACAACTTTGAAGCAGGTCAAATTGTCACTATTGACCATGCTAACAATAGTTTTTTACCAAGTTATTTGGGCTACTTTTTTGTCGCGCTTAGTGTGGGGAACTGGGAAACACTATTTTTCGTTTATAGTATCGTGTTTGTATTTACTTTCTTGTCACAGGCCCTGTACTTCAATCCCCTGTTTTTGCTGTTCCGATTTGAATTTTACAACATCACCACAATCAATGGAGCTGCAATCTTCCTAATTAGTCGCCATTGCTATAAAACGCCTAGCGAAGTCGATATTGATGTAGCTTATCGAATTAACAATTACACCTACATTGAAAAGGATTAATGAATGAAGCATTTTATTGCTAGGGTTAAAGGTCGTAAGAAGCCTCATTTTTACAAATTGCTTTCAGATAAAGCGATCTATAAGGTCGAGCTAAACAATTTACAGTTAGTTGATTATGATCCAGATCATAATCTAGATGAAGACGTGTGGTTTAAGGTTGAGAACTTTAGCCAGCAAACGTATTGCATTGACCTTCTTAAAAAGGTATTTGTTACGTCTGAGTATAATGAAATTTCAGCGGCTAAGTTTTTAGACATAAGCTATCTTTGTGCTATTCAGGATGGTAACTATTTCTTCCAGAAAATTACTGCTTCATTATTTGCCACTCGTAACACACTCAGTTTTGGCGAAAAGGTCAAACTTGAAGAAGACAACCGTAGGCTATTTATCAATGCTGTGCCTGATGCGATATATATTGCGAAGGATGACACTTTGGTTTTCAAAAACCTAGCAACCATATCGAGTATCTTTAAAGGGATTGATGTTCTTTATAAAGAAGCTACCAAAGAGGAAGTTGGTGAGTTTCTCACTGAGTCGTTTATTGAACTGAAAGATGATTATGGGGTGAATAAGGTCTCAAAACCGAATAGAAAACGGGTTGCCCTTGCCATGAATACTCTTGAAGCAATGCCTGATCAGGATAGAGATCAAATGTTATCCTACATTCACAGTTATTGTGATAAAAAATTGAAGTTTGATAAAGATAATAGCAAGTTTGAAATTACCTCAGATGAAGAGTTGAAGTATCTGCTTTATGGTATTGAACAACGCTTTTATACAACGCCGTTAGGGCAAGAGAAGCGTTTAGCAAACTCAGTTCAAGCACTAGTGTAGGAACATGTGTTTATGGCAGTTTGTTAGTTTGTTTTATCTAATGAGTATTTTTTCTGTATATGATGCAAAGCCATCTAACTCAATAAAAGTTGCTAATGCCATTACTAATAAGCAAATGATTGTTTTATCACGTTATTAATTTAAAAACCCATAGATCTAACTTCACAAAAAGGCCGAAATTTCGGCCTTATATCTATCGATTAATTTTCCCTTAGCTATACCAGACATGTTCGTTCTGACATCATTTTAATCGTAGAATTGTCATATTAAATCCAGATTAATTCTGTAAATTGATAAAATTAAAGTCAGCTCTCAGAGTATGTGATGCTCTGAGCTCTGAGCTCTGAGCTCTGAGCTCTGAGCTACGATTTAAAGGTCTTAGCTAATACGTTCATTCAGAGCATTCAGTTTATTAAACCAACTGAATGCCCTGAATAAACTGATCTGTACAAACAAAGTCTTAATTCTCGATAAGATGGTAGATTTTTTGTTTATTGGTTTTACCACCTAGTCCAAACGTGATCACCTTATCAGTAAGGTAGTCAATCACGTCGATACATTTATCTCGGCCATACCCAGATCCGGCTTTAGCGATATCAATTAACTCTGATTTACTGAGGCTTCCTTTAGATAGATTGTTGGTGATAATGTCGCAAATAATGAAGTGTTTTTGCATAAATTTTAAGTGCGCTTCATGAGCCTCGCGCTCCTTTTCTTGCCTGCTAAAATCGTCAGTCGAAATAAAATCAAATGTGTCAATCATTTCTTTGTATGTCGCACCACGTTTTTTTGTATATCTGAAAGTAAGTTGATTGATATTGTCACCACGCATTTTTTCATTGTATAAATGGATAGTCTTCGTGATATTACCCATCACATCTTCTTCTTTAATTGGGTCAAGCACATAAGTACAGTTCACATCTTCTAATAGATCTGTAGTGCCAGAATAAACCAATTTTTTATTTTCACTTCGATGTTTGTTTGTGTGAGCTAGCCCAATGAATGTACCGCCGTGAGCAATAAATTCACCTATCGCGATACCAAACTGACGAGTCATTCTCTTATCCATTAAGTCAGTGAATTTTTTCACTGTATCAAGAACAAATGTTACCTGAGAAGATTTCCCTTCAGAATTTAACCGTTTGATCATCTTTAGGAAATCTTCACTTTTAAATCCATGGTATCCGGGACAAATAGTCTCAATACCTGCATTTTCAAGAATTAAAGCCTTGTCTATCATGCCCTTGCGAGAATCATCAGCGTTAATATAAAAAACATACATATTCGATAAATTATCCTGCTGGTGAGCCTTCATCAGTTGCTGGATAATAAATAGAGTTTTTCCTGTGTTAGGAGGAGCATAAAAAATCGTTGATTGACCAACTAGAGCAATATCAGAAAAAAGATATCGTTCTTCTTCACTCTCTTTGATTAAATTACCTAGATTTTTATTAATAGAGAATTTCCCTAGAACCTCTAATGCGTTAGGTTTATTTTGCTCCATGTTGCCAATCATGATTACCCTGATCCTTGGTTGAAATTATAGAATTTTCGCAGCTTTTATATGTTTTGGTGGTATTGTATGTTCAGCAGTCATAATTCAATTTAACTAGAAAGTTCAAGATGGTACTTACAGAATTGTTCAAGCTCATACAACTCATTATCATTACGACATCCTTGGTGACGGATAAGCATCATTTTAAAGAACAGTTCTTTATATTCATTATCAATTAAATCCATTTGAGACAAGTCAACCATATATGACTTATCACCTCTATAATAATTACAATATGATTTAGCTAAAAATAATGCAGCTCTGTGATTATTTTTTAACTCAGGAACAATCTTCATCATCTCAACAATAAACTCTTTTTGATTAGCCATTAATTTAATTTCAACCTCGAACAATAGATGATATTAGGGAGATAAACTCTCCCTTCAAAATTTACAACCCAAATTTAGCAACAATTTATTTAATATAGTCTTGGTAGATTAATAGCATGTCGAGCATCGAATAAATCAATTACTTTCTTCTTAGTATTCAATCCATAGTCCTTTCCATATACTCCAAAAGTAATACCATTATGAGCATGACCTACAATTTCTGCTACAATTGACTCATCGCAACCCTGAATTTTCAAGGAATGAATAAAGGTATGTCTGAATGAATAATAATCAAACCCACGAGTAAGTCCCCAACTTTTTTTCTTGTAGCTCATCCATTTACTAACTTTCGTACCATACCCATTACGTCCATATGGGAGCTCAGGAAATAAATGACCTTGCCTTGACTTAGCGAAATCAATAAAGCCAAGATTAATTAAATGCTCAGAAATTGGAATAGTTCGAATCGAACTAGAATTTTTAACATGTTTTAATTCAGAGTCTTTATTTACATTAATACACCAAATATCTTCGACCAATTTAATATCTTTTGATTCAAGTTGCGCAGCTTCTGTTTGCCTCAACCCATTACACAAGGTTAGTAAAGGAGTCCAATACTTGAAACTTTCATTTTCAATCTTTGAATGAAAAATATGGTCAGAGAAAATTATTTCTAAATGTTTGTCATCAAATTTATGTCTCTTTTTATTTTTTGGAGTTAGATCTTTCTTTGGTTTCAGGCCTCTGAATGGATTTTTATCAACAATTCCTTCATCAACTAACCAGTTATAAAAGAGGTTCATCAACCTTAGATAGCGCTTTACTGTCTCATTACTAATCTTAGGTAAACTTAGCTCATCAGCTCTTAGGATAATATCTCTACCTTTCAAGCCTTTTAATTCTGTCTTTTGTTTTGCATAAACTGGGTAATTAAAAATATCCAACCAAATTTTCTTTGCTTCTTTTCTCGTTATCTTCTTGTAGCTCTTATTAGACAAATCAAATATTTTCTTTATGATTTCATTATCAGCCTCAACACTGCGCTTCAGAATACCTAAAAATAATCTTTCTTTAGAAAACCTTTTCAATACAGCGTATAATCTCATTCAGGAAACCTCATTTAATTTAATTCCTTTAGATAAATAGAAATCACCACTAATATGTATTAATGGATGAAAACATTAATAAATATATTTATTAATCCGCTCTCGATTTGCGTTAACTATATAGCCCTTAAATTCATGCGCAAGAACTTTTTTATCAAAAAAATATCATTTTACTTAAAGCACTGTTATTGTTAAGTTTAAATTTAACCTTTACTTCCAGCAACTTACCACTAAAAAAGGGAAAGTAAACAAATAAATAAAACGACTTACCACTAAACGAAGAAAAGTAAACAAATAGAAACCAAAGTCGTATTCAATTTATATCATTCTTAGTAATGGAAGTTGGATTGACATATATATCTGCTTTCAAGAGTTCTATTAAAAATAATAGTTCAAGACAGTAAAGGTATCTTATAGGTGAGCTATGTAGCCCCGCTTACATTGCTGCGCAACGCATATAATGTACGATACATTTGGTTCCTCATGCTAATTACTGTTGAACACAAATCAGCAAAAATGCTCTCAAGAGCTTCTGATGAACTGTTATTATACAAAGATGAGCCCTGCTGACTGGGAGTTGAACTGGCGTCCAACATTTCTATTGAGGTGTAAGGAACCAAAGCAGATTTAATCAGGGTTACTTTGAACCACTTTCTCGTTGATTGAACAGCATAAAACGTACTACAATTCTGTACTAACTAATGATTAACGCTACAATCAATCGGCATAAGATATTGATTTATAACGGATAAGCAGGCATAGAGGCAACTCCCGCCAGCTCCACCAAACGTTTGGAAAAGGACACCTTCGGGTGTCCTTTTTTGTATCTGTTCGATCAAGAATTATTGTTATCAGCAGGAGTACATCCATGCTTGAGCAACTCTTAAACTGGCACCTTCATAAACACCCTCAATACAAGCTAGATAACTCAGCCAGTCAATCATCACAACAACAACTAAGCCTGCTTAGCGATAACGTACTAATACCTATAGAAAACACGCTTGGTGCGGTAAAAATCACCTACGGCTTCACTAGCCCCTCTCTACTTTCCTATATCAAAAAACACAATCCTACAGATATGGCACCAGAGATCGACCAACATGCCGCGATGGAACTCAATACTAGAGGTAATCGTATTTGCAAACGTGATGGGGCAGCTTGCGATATTTTAGTTGAAGGATATGAAAATAAGATGGATGTAGTTGCAAGTTATGTTGTTAAGAACCTAGCTTTTGATCGGCTTTATTTTTACGGAAAAAGTGCACCACTGCATATTAGTATTGGATCAGAAAACTCAAGATATGCCCTTATCCGAACGACGAGAAGTGACGGGCTTCGCGTAAATAGAAAAAGTGCTAAAGGCCGCTTCTCACAGACCTTATTCGATCACTTATAATAGTAAAAAATTATTGTAAGGATTGAACTATGGATGCAGAAATCTTCACGCAATTAGTGTCTAAAGTAAAAGTAGGGAAACATCTCCCCGATGCTATCTACATACACAAAGATGCCTTTTCTGCCATTCCCGAGGCGTTAGCCCAGTTTATTCCTGCTGTTGCGAAAGCAGTTAAACTTAATGACAACAACTGGGATTTAGTAAAATTATTCAAAAAAGAGTTCAGGCTATCATTACTGCATTATCCTAATTTTTACTCTGAATCTTACCCCGTTCTAAAACAAAGCCTTAATATTAACCTCTCTAAACTCAGTCAAAAAATTACGAACTATGAGGCATCTGAGAATCCCCCCATCCTCCACCGCAAAGAAACAATGGTGTTACCTGAGAGTAGTTACTACGAGCACTTTGTAATCCTAACGCAAGAAGGTGAAAATGCAGGTTTATATGAAAACAGCCGGCTAATTGGCTTTAAACAATCGTGGGAGAACCTAATCACACGTCATGGCTATGAACTTGTCGATGGCAGACTGTTTCGATGCTCTGCATTACCAACACTAGACAATGAACCAGGTATCGATAGACACAAAACCGCTATCGTACGCCACGAGCTTTCAGCACCAATGAAAACCCTGATGAGATATGGCTATCTGGAAGGTTCATACTCCATTTTTGATTATGGTTGTGGCCGAGGAGATGATCTTCGTGAGCTTGAAGCACATGGGTTAGATGCCCTTGGTTGGGATCCTAACTTTCAGCCAGACAACGACAAAGTAAGCTCTGATGTTGTCAATATCGGTTTTGTACTTAATGTTATAGAACATCAAGACGAACGACTAGATGCGCTGTTAGGCGCTTGGGAGCTCGCCGATAAGCTCTTAGTTGTATCGGTTATGCTGGCAAACGAAAGCTATATCGCTCAGTTTAAACCATACAAAGATGGGGTGATCACCTCTCGTAATACTTTTCAAAAATACTACGCCCAATCTGAAATCAAAGGCTACATCGAGCGGAACCTACAAGAAGATGTCATCGCCGTTGCACCCGGTATTTTTTACATTTTCAAAGATAAACTGGAAGAACAGCAGTATCTACAACGTAAATACAAACGCCACCACAAATGGCAACAGCTCACATCACCTGAACCTGTCGAAGCAAAAGATAAAGCCAAGTTGCTTATTACCCAAAACCAATCACTGTTCGATGACTTTTGGAATGTATGTTTAGAGCTAGGGCGCATTCCCGCCAACGACGAATTTGAGCAATCTGACAAAGTGCGAGAGCTAATTGGCTCGCATAGAAAGGTCTTCAGCTTGCTGCAAGAACTGTTCGATACCAAAGAATTTGAGCAAGCAGAGAAGGATCGTAAAGAAGATTTATTACTTTACTTTTCAATGGGATTATTTGAGAAACGCAAACCCTACACACAGCAACCAGAATCACTTAAGCGAGATATTAAAGCACTCTTTAATGACTACAACACCGCTATCAACCTCGCAACTGAGTTACTGTTTGCCATTGCTGATACCGAGCTTATCAACAAGCAATGTATAAAAGCCCATACACAGTTATCAGCAAGCTTACTCAATAAAGACCACTCACTCATATTTCATAAAGACTATTTAAACGAATTACCGTTACTACTTCGAATCTACGTAGGTGCAGGTTTACAAATGTATGGTGATTTAGATACATCAATCGACCTTATCAAAATTCATATCACATCGGGTAAGCTCACCTTGACTTCGTATGACGATTTTGAAAAGTCTGTCCCCTTTTTGGTAGAGCGCATCAAGATCAAAATGGCAGATCAAGATATCGACTTCTTTGATTATGTGAATAAAAATCGACAACCGCCGCTTCTTAATAAGCACCTATATATATCAACCTTACATCAGAGTTTTAAGAAGCAATTTAGTTTTGATAAAAGATTGGCGAAGCTACTGGATTACAATTCAGATGAAGAAACTCAAATGTTAAGAGCTGAACTAGACATTCTTCTAGGCAAACAAAACAAAGAAATCAAAGGCTTTTCCTTAACTCGTATAAATTGAGGCTAATAATATAATTTATGGCCACCAATCCCATAGATATCTCATCACCATACCTGTAAAATGCCTCATTTATTTTGGCATACCTGTGTAGATATTCACACTACTTGAATATGTACATAACAAAATAAAAAAAGGTTTGTCAAAATATGACATACCAGCTAAGTTTACGTCATATCAAAATAACAAACCGCTAAGGTGTCGTATGCAAAACCAAGATTCTGGATATTGTTACTCTTTCCCAGCAGTAAGAGGAATGCAAGCAGGCCGCCCATTTTATATAGCAACTTGTCCTCTTAGGATTATCCCAAAGATTTTCAGCTATAACGAAGATGACGTACCGCCAGAACTAAGGGCGCAACGTACACTTAACAAAAATCGCATCCCAGATATGGTTAAGTATCTACTCGATAACCCTAAAGAGTATGTATTTTCGGCCCTTACCGCTTCTGTTGGTGTTGACGTCTCATTTGATGATCATGATGGCGCACCAAACCTTGGAACCTTGAAAATTCCAATGGATGCACAGATCCTAATCAACGATGGACAACATCGCCGTAAAGCTATCGAAGAAGCTTTAAGAGAAAATCCAGATCTTGGACAAGACAATATCCCTGTCTTGTTTTTCATTGATGAAGGGTTAATACGTAGCCAGCAGATGTTTGCAGATTTAAACAAATACGCAGTTAAGCCAAGCCCTTCCCTTGGGACTTTATATGACCATAGAGATGAGAGCTCAGAGCTTGCACGCAAATTAGCCACAAACGTAACACCGTTTATTGGACTGACAGAAATGGAAAAATCCAATATCAGCCCTAAATCAAACAAATTATTTACATTAAGTAGCATAAAACAATCTACTCGTGCCCTATTAAGTAAAGGTCCGAAAGATGGTTTCAATGATGAAGAGCAAAAGCTCGCCGCTGACTATTGGCAAGAAGTCGCCAAGCACATTAAAGACTGGCAAATGGTAATCGATAAAGAGGTTTCACCAGCTCAGTTAAGACAAGAGTATATTCACGCACATGGCGTGGGTCTCCACGCTGTGGGGCTTTTAGGTAAACACTTATTGTGCCAAGAGCCAATCGATTGGAAGAAGAAACTCGCTCGCCTTGCTAAAGTCGACTGGAGAAAAACCAATCCTGAATGGATCAAACGCAGCATGAATCATGGCAAGTTGAGCAAATCGACAACCAATATTCAGCTCACCACCAACGCACTAAAAATTGAACTTGGGTTACCTTTAACCCCCGAAGAAAAAGCTCTAGAGAAGCAGTTATCATGATGCACGATCTACAACTAACGGAAGACCTTACCGAAGAATATCAAGAGTTCATTAACTCTGAAGATTTCGCCAACAATAAACTAAGCCACTATGTAGCGGATGTTCAACGTGTCTATTGTGCAGATAATAGACCTTGGGTAATCGGCTACAGTGGAGGCAAAGACTCCTCTGCGATCATGTCACTGATCTATCTTGCACTTCTTGGGCTTAAAGAAAAAGACCGCACAAAACAAGTGTTTGTAGTTACTTCAGATACTCTAGTAGAAACCCCTGTTGTAGTTAATCACATTAATGATTCATTAAAGGCAATTCAAACAGGCGCAAACCGTAATGGTTTACCAATTACTTGTCATAAAGTAGTACCAGAAGACGACCAAACATTTTGGTCGAGCTTATTAGGTAAAGGCTATCCTGCGCCAACTCGTTCTTTCCGTTGGTGTACAGAAAGAATGAAGATCAACCCTGTAAGTGACTTTATTAAATCAAAAGTATCTCAATTTGATGAAGTGATTGTTGTTCTTGGTTCACGTAGCCAAGAAAGTGCTTCTCGTGCTCAAGTAATTGCGAAACATAAAATTGATGGTTCTCGCTTAGCTCGCCACACTACACTGTCTAATGCATTCATCTTCACACCAATTGATACTTGGGGTGTTGATGATGTTTGGAAGATCCTTCGCCTTTGTCATCTAGAAACGAAGGAAACGCCATACGGAACTAGAAACATTTGGAGCAACAAGTACGATCTTGAATGGGAAAACCCATGGGGTAGCAAAAACCTAATTCTTTGGAATCTCTATAAAGATTCTTCAGGCCAAGGGGAATGCCCAATGGTTATCGACGAGACAACGCCTTCTTGTGGTAATTCTCGTTTTGGTTGTTGGACTTGTACCGTAGTCACGAAAGACCGTGCGATGGAAAGCTTGATTCAGAACGGTGAAGAATGGATGGCTCCGCTTCTTAAGTTTCGCAATGATCTAGCGAAGACTACAGATCCAAAGAATAAAGACGAATTTAGAAACTTCAAACGTCGCACAGGAAAGTTAACAAATCAAGCTTCCTACAAAGGTGATAAATTTAAAACCCTTGAAGATATTAAGAACAGTATTTCTTTAACAGAAGGTCAAACGTTAGAAATATCTAAAGATAATACTCAAGTTATGTTATTGGATCAGGGTGAGCTTCTTGAGCACTATTCATTTCAATTGATTAAGGAAACAAAAAGTAAACCAGATCCTACGGAGTTAGCATGGCACTTAATTAGATTTATCCCTGGTCCATATTGGTTGAAATACCGTCGCCAATGGTTACGTGAGCTACTAGAACTTGATAAAAAATATAAATCTGAAGGCCGCGAAATTGAGCTCATCACAGCTCCTGAACTTCATGCTATTCGACAAGAATGGATCCGAGATCCGAATGAACCTGATTGGGATGACTCGTTACCTAGAATTTTCAATGACGTTTATGGTTATGACCTAGATTGGGTGTACGACGATAACGCAAGTTTTGGTAAAGATGACGCCCAACTTATTAACGAATTAAGTGAAGACTTTGACATCGCACCAGAAATGATAATGAAACTCATTGAGCTTGAAATTTCAATGGAAGGACTGAGTCGTCGTAGTGGCATCAGTAATAAGATTGCCTCACTACTTAAACAAGACTGGGGAAGCCTTGAAGAAATCAAACAGAAACATGCCTCAATACAAAATAAGGCTGAATTTGATATTTACCTGCAAGAAATTAAGAACTACAACCAACAATTGGCTGATATCGATAATCAACTAAAGAAAGAGTTTTAATCTAAGATATGCTGATTACTAAATTAACTTTAAATAACTTTCGAGTATTTCGTGGCGTTCACGAAATTGATTTACGCCCAGCACCTGCAAGGCTTGCACTAACAGGTGTAATTGAAGGTACGGAACGCCCTATCATCTTATTTGGTGGCTTAAACGGCGCAGGTAAAACCTCTATCCTTACCGCTGTCCGTTTAGCATTATTCGGTCGTCAATCTTTTGGTCAATTGCTTTCGAATGGCGAATATATTGAAGCACTGAGCGAGCTGATTCATAAAGGTGTCGGTCACGGCGGCGTACAAGACCACGCTTCTATTGAACTTGAATTCAAGTACAGTCAAAACGGTGAAGAAAATACTTACAAAGTTATCCGTTCTTGGAAAAAAGATAAAAAAGATAACCTGTGTCTTGAGAAAGACGGCATTCAAATTTCTGAACTTAACTATGAACAATGCCAAGGCTTCTTAAATGAATTGATCCCAGCAGGCATTGCAGACCTTTTCTTCTTCGATGGTGAAAAGATCGCAGAGCTTGCTGAAGATGAATCAGGTAAAGTGCTAAAAACCGCGGTACGCCGTCTGCTAGGTCTAGATGTTATCGGCAAGTTGAAAAGTGATTTGGGTATCTACCTAAAGAAACAAGGCTCTTCTGCTCTAACCCACTCTATCCGCGAAGAGATGGACAAGCTAGATACTAAACGCATCAAACATGAGCGCAATGCAGAGAAATTTCGTGGGGAAGCTGATATCGTAGATGCGCAGATAGAGCTAGCTTCAAATGACATTCTGGACTTAGAAAGCAAACTTTCTCAAAGTGGTGGTGCGTGGGCTAAAACCCGTGAATCCGAAACACAAAAAGTCGATGAGCTATTAAAAGAAAAAATTGAGCTAGAAAAACAAATTCGCATGGAGATGGAAACGAGCTTACCGTTTGCACTTGCACCAAATACAATGTCTTCGCTTCTTGACAAAATCAAACAAGAACAGAGCATTAAGCAAAAGCAAAACTTTGGCCAAGAGCTTGATTCATTCCTCGATACGCTACGCGCTAAACTTTCGTTTAATCTAAGTGGTTCTGCACCAGCAGCTATGGAAGCGATAACAGATAGCCTTGCTGAACATATTGGTGATGTTTCGCAGCACAGCCTATTACTTGATATTTCAGATCGCCAAGCCGTTACTATTGAATACCAAATCAATCAACAATCTTCAGCTTCGTTTAGCCGTTTTAAAGAAACGAGAACTCGCTTACAACAAGTTGAGGAAGAGATTGATAACGCTTCAAATAACATTGCACGCGCTCCTGAACAAGAACAAGTTCAAGAGCTATTTGCTAATGTTCGTGAACTTGATAAGAAGAAAGAAAAGTTGATTATCAAGTACCACGACTTGCTGGAAGAAGCCAAACGCGAACTGCGTTTAGCTCTTGAAACCGCAAAGCAAATTCAAAAGCTACATGACAAAAACAAAGATCAGTCCAATAAAGACAACGGTATCGCGAATGCTCAAAACGCAATGCTACTTCTGGAAAGGTTTGGCGAGCAGCTAACCAAATCCCGAGTGAAGCAGCTTGAGACTGAATTTGTCGCATCTTATACAAAACTGGCTCGTAAAGAAGATTTACAGCTTTCGGCCACCATTAACCCAGCGACATTTGATGTCGAGTTAATTGACGAACACGGCATTAAGATCAACCGTAAAGCGATGTCTGCTGGTGAAAAACAAATCTACGCTATCTCAATTCTTGAAGCGCTCGGTAAAACATCTGGTCGTAAGCTACCGATCATTATCGATACGCCTCTAGGTCGTTTAGATTCACACCACAGAGACAAGCTAGTAGAGAATTACTTCCCAACGGCAAGTCATCAAGTCGTTATTTTATCCACAGATACGGAATTTGATAAAAACTACACCAACTTGATTAAAGATGACATCGCACGCACTTACGAGATTTGTTTCGACGGCACGACTAAATCTTCAAAACTGAAAGCAGGCTACTTCTGGAAAGAGCCAGTTAAGGAGGCAGTGTAATGCTACCCAATCGTATGAACTTAACACGCACAACTGAAGAGCAACTTAAAAAGCTAAAAGGCTATACAGGCATAACACCTAACGTATCTGCTCGTATTGCTTTTTTCCGCTCTATAGAAAGTGACTTTAGATACAACGGCATCGATGCAAATCTCGACGGTTCGTCAGTAATGGATAAGTTTACCTGGCTTGGTGAAACTGCTGATGTAACTGAGTTAGTACTGAATATATACTATCCTAAACTGGATTCTAAGCAGCACCAACAAGCATGGGCTGCTCATGTTGAGGATGGTATTGCTTCTTTGAGAAATCATAAAAAAATATTAGATTTTTCATTAGCAATTTAATTATAGTATGTAGTACTAGATCATTACTTAAAAAATATCTAGTACTACAAAAAATTCAACCAAAATCTGCATTAACAAAGCTTGGATAATATTTATAAATTTTCGCAAACTCTAAAATATCATGTTCCAGATAAATATCTATAGGTAATCTTTCTCGATCAATTGGTATTTTTAACGGCATACATTCAAGTAACTTGTTAATCTCTTTTATAGTAAAGTTAGGTATTTTTATTTCACAAATTTTTTCATTTGAGCTGTAGAATTCGGAAGAAGAAAAATCACATGTATTATATTTTAAGTTATCACTGTTTTTATAAAACACCCAGCCCCATGTCGCCATTTCAGCACCATCACTATACAAAAAATTAAATATTTGCTTAAACTCCCATTGATCCTGTTCTGCTAATGCTGCATTAATCAAGTTAAGTTTATTAGTTATCTTGTTAACTAAAATTTGTCTAATTATTTCAGTTATTGTCGTCGCTTTATTCAATCCTTGACTTGGAATTGAACTAGGTACGAAATGACGTTCAACTAATGTTTCAAGTTTTCGTTTTAATAATTCCTGGTGTGATCCCGTATCATCTTTTAATTCTTCTTTTAAAGATTTATATCTATGAGGTCTAACATTTAACGATAAGCACACCACTGAACCAGATTCCGATCCTAAATTCTCTAAAAGAATATCAATATCATCAATAACTGATTGCTTTATGGCATAGTCATAATCAAGCCAGCAAATATATGGCTTGCCATAAATCAAATCTACTAATACTTCAGTTGAATAGCCAAAACATAAATCAATACACTCGAATGGCTTATTGAATTTATATTTTTCAGTATTATCATCACTCTCAATACTAACCATATCATTTATGTGTAAATCTTTATGGAAAAGTTTGAAATCAGAAAAATATTTAGAACCAAATCCGATATATTTATAATTAGTTAAAGGATTAAATGAAGATAGTTTTGAAAAAATATCTCTGATAATTTTTCTTTCTACTGTTTTAGCCGGCCTTATTGAATAATTAATCACATCTCCACTGGCCATACTAACTCTCATTATCCATAAAATAATCAAACGTATGACGCCCAACATCGGCTGCGGTTGTCACGGTTAAAATATCTTTAGCTCTTTCTAACTGCTCATTTGTTACAACATAAGCAATTCGTTTATCGTTACTTCTAGGAATAGTTGGGATTGATTCGTGAATAAATACATCATTAAATTCCGTCTTAAAAAAACTTACGGTAGCTGCATTTTCAATTGAACTATTAATCGGAGTCGATTCAATGTTATTTCTATCAAAAGCCTCCTTCTCTTTCGCACGATCAGCTAAAAACTTTGCTATTATTTTAGTTTGCCTTACCATTTCAACCAAAACAGATTTGTATACAGGGTTATCAATATCAACCCCGTTCTTTGTTGTATTCCAAGGTAATAACTCTCCATTCTCTGAGCTAAATTCAACCACACCTCGGAAATAAGCTAAATCAGGATGATATGCCCTCAAACCTTGAACTCCCCAACCAGTGGTTGTTGTTTGATTTGATCCCTCAATTAATCGATTATTACAAAACACATTCCAGCCACCAGCTTTAAGAACTCGCTCACCAACACCGCAGGTGACTTTAACATTCACACCATTAAGTTCATATTCTTTTCCTAAAACACCAAGTTGTTCAGACTTTTTAACTTCTAAGTCTCGGCATGGTACTAGTTCATCGTTAACATATATTTCTATCCCATCACTAATTGCTTTATGATGCGCGTTAGCAATAAATTCAACTAAATCACTGATATATACCGAGTCTGAAAAATCAATTGAAACAGTTTTATGTAATTTTTGAATACCAATATAAACACCATCTTCAACGAATTCTACAGCTTTATCTTCTAACGAGAATTCCCACTCATCACGGCTTTTCCATTCTTCTGCATCAATATTGATTGAAAAGGATTCATCTGCACATAAAGATTCAATTTCAATCAAATCACCAATTTTAAAGAACGCTCTTTTCATCCCAACACCAAACCTCCCAACAGAATAAGCTGTTGATGGTACATCAGCTGATCTACCAAACTTAAATGCATGATGCTCAGCATCATGCTTGCTCATTCCCCCGCACGTATCTTTTATTTCAAATTTATCCTTATTTAAGGTTAAATTAATAGTTTTACCTTGGGCAGTTTCACCCTTTTTAGCGGCATCGATACTATTATCAACTAAATCAAGAATTGCTGATGTTAATGATATATCTCGCGTTAACATCGTCATAAAAAAATCTTTTGTTGGGTCTGCATGTACTTTCATCTTCACCTTCATTTATATACTTTCGTTCATATTATTTTCAAATAACGGCCTGTAATATCTATATCTACAATATTTATTATTTAAAAACTTCTTTATAATGCCAATTCAAGTACCCGATATTCGGCATCCAGTTTTCTTTCTTTGGTAAACATATCGGTTTATTTTCAAAGTCAAAAAACAAACGTTGTGCTTGCTCTCCACCATTTAAGCTATCTGATAACTTCACTTTGAAGTCTTCAGTGATTGAAAAAGCGCCTTTATCAAAGGCTTTATGATGTACTGCACATAGCGTTAAACCATTACTTACATCACAAGGGCCATGAAACTGTTTCCACTTAATATGTGCAGCTTCTAAGCCAACTGAAACATCATCCATTCTTAAATCATAGCCACACACTGCGCATTGATAATTATAAGCACGTAATACTTCTTTCCTAAAATTAGGATCACGATTTTGTATATTACGTGTGATAAATTCGATACCCAGCTGAGCTGTAATATCTGAAATAATACTCTCAGGAAAGCTCTCACTTAATATCAGCTCAATAACTTCAAGTATTAATTTCTTATCATCTTTTAAAACGCTATAAGATTGAGTATTAAAGCCAGCAGTAACACCATGTTTTATTAGCTCTGCTTTTGATGGATCAGTATTACTTTTACGCGACTTACACTCTTCATCATTGTTAACAATCCAAAAGCCATCATTTTTCAAACGCCAAAATGGATATTCAGGATGATATATAGAGCGTTGAGGGCCAAAGCGTTTTAACAAACCTTGTACCTCTTTGTGTAATCCATCCTCATACAAAAAGAACTGCTCATGCCCCTGTAAATAACGCGATAATACATAAACCATCATAATGGGTTTATTTGGCGCACGTTGGTCACTACGCGACCAACGTTTAACACCTAAAACAGCTTCTTTAAGCTCATTAGGCGTCATTCAGTAGCTCCCAAAATGCCCTGTCACGCATCTTTTGGATCTTCTTGGCACCATCAATATATAAACTGTAGTGCTTCTCTAGCTTATTGATGGTTTCCATTAGCTTCTCTTGCTCGGCTTTTTCATTCACGCTGAACATCGCTTTTAGATCTTGCGGTTTGATCTTCGCAACACGGTGAATAACCCACGTAAGTACATAGCTTGAATAATCATTCTCGCCAGTTTGGAAGTGAGTAATGTCCTGTGTCGACAAAATCATCCCTACCCCGTATTCGCGACCTTCTTTAAGAATTCTGCGTAAACTAGGGAAGTTTTGCGACATGAAGTTATCGGCTTCATCGACCAAAACCATCTTGGTGATTTGGCGGAAATCACCTTGCACTTCTGGTTTGCCTTTCTTCTGCATTTGCGAATAGAAAAGGTCTAGCGTTAATGCCACTACAAGGTTTTGAATTTCACCTGGGTAACCAGCAAGCTCGATAACAATAATGCCATCAACCAAATCATATAAGCTTACGCATTTACTGTTATCGTCTTCAAAAATCTCTAGCTCGTATAAACTTTCTAACGCGGCATACAATGAATCTTCATCGGGTTCTGTTTCAATAAACAGCGCCCATACATCTGCTATTGTCGGTGCAGGCTTCGACCATGTGCTTGGGGCTGCTTTACGAATACCCGCTAGCTCATAAGCCTCGCCCACCAGCTTACGTAAACGTAACTGCTGCTTTTGACCAAGGCCAAACGCTTTACCCATAGTTTCAGAGAAACCACGTGCGGTATGCACTGGTAACATTGGCGTATCACCAAACAGGCTTAACGGGTTATATGGCAGTTTGTGTAAATTAAACTTTTTTCCCGCTGTCGCTTGTTGGAACTTATCGTCAACGTAATCAGACTTGTAATCGAAAATCAGCATACCGATTGGCGAGCCGTTTACGTTATCTGCACGGTTGCGATAAAGCTGGGTAATCACCGATTTAGTGAACTGAGTTTTACCCGTCCCCATAGTGCCGATAATACCAGTATTGGTATTCATAAACTTAGCCGTATTAGTTGGCTCCCAGTTTAATGGTGCTTGGGTAGTAGCGTTGTGACCAAAGAGTACATTTAAGTTATTGCCAGAACTAATAGGCGAAATCTCGGTAATCACTTCAGGCTCATCACTGATAACTAACGTTTTCTCGCTATCATCTTGAACGTTATCGGCTTGATCAAACGAAGCTTCTTCAGCTCTATCTGTCGCGCTTTCACTATCAGACTGAGTGCCTAAGTCTAACTTCTCTGGGCTAGTTTCATTGCCCATGATGTATTGCTCTGGTACATGGCAGATCTTCGCAATATCAATTTTGTTCAGTACATCTTGTAATGGCGTTTCTACTAACTTAGGCAGCAATGCCATCGGTAAATCGACCTTCAAAATACCATCAATCAACTGATAATCAGGTTCTAGGCAACTTGCACCTTCAAGATGACTTACGACTAAACCGTCTGGAAAATCCGCAACTTTTGCTAGTTCAAAATCACCGGTTAGCCATTGCTCTTTAGATGCTAATAAATCACTAAAGTAATCTTGCTCGAATACGCTGTATAAGCGGTATTTATCGACCTGCATCAGTACTTGGCGGACAAACAAGCCACGGTATAACTTGCTGGCTAACGTATCGTTGCCTAGCATATCTTCGCTTAAGTAACGCAATAGCTCTTTCGCTTGTTGCACTGCTTTTTTATAGTTTGGTATTGCACCAGTTTTGACTTCTACAGGCAGTAGATACATTTGCTGATTTTTAAAGCCAACGAACAATACGTCATCTGAAATTTCGCCTTTTTTGTAACCTTGAACGTTACGCGAGAAATCACTGTCTGACATTTTAAGACCGATATTACCCGATACTCGGATCATCTCAGCGACTGATAAGGGTACCCAAGTAATATCAGAGTCATAAACTAAGCTAGTGACGAACTTGTACGCACCAATTACGCCTTTACGCTCTTTATTGATGGTTGGATCGCAAGTCATCATCTTCAGCAGCCAATCACCGTTAAAGGCATTGAACTCATTAATTTGGCCACCATCACCTTGCTTAAGCACTTTTTCAAACAAGTCGCGTTGGGCCGTAACAGTAATCGCATCGTAACTTGATGAACTTGTATATTGATCTGAATAATGAATAAGCACGACATCTTCATTGCTATGGAAGAAATCTAGCGTTACTTTGGGGTCAATAATAGTTGTCCAAATCGCACTATCGTAAGAGCGATCTAACAAAGCTTTGAAATCATCACTCACGGCTAAAGCAATAGCATTCGCACCATGGTATTGCGTGTTTGGCTTTAGTGCTGGCTGCGTAAGCGACCCAATATACTTCGCCATTTGCAGGTGCGGCTGGTCTTGGTAATCGATCCCTTTCAGGCCAAAACCTGTAAAGTAAGAACCCGATTTACTTTCTGATGCTTCACCCGTTAGCAGGCCATCACTAGCAATACCAGATGCCATGTCATCAATCGCAACGTCTGAACAATCAACTTTGTCGTTGTTGCGGAAAAACGTTAAATGCGAATAAGCTTGGCCATCTTTTTCCGATTGGTTATTAGTAAACTTGCTGTACGTTAGGCGAGTACGAAGAATATCGATAATGGTATCGGCCTGCTCACGTACTTTGCCTTTATTAAGCTCTAACCACTCTTTTAATTCATCGTAGTTGGCTGTTTCAGCAAAGCGGTCGAAAGCATTAAACGCTAAAACATCGTCATAAAGATTAACGTGAATCGCTGCCGATTTGTTTAGATTAGAGCGGATGTAATCCACTAAACCTAAGAACAGTTCGTTAGCCTGATCTTGATTAACGGCGTTAACAATGATGCTCTTTTCAGACCCTGTGAAAAGCTGGCTGAATGCCGTTTTAAATTCGTCAATTTTCTCTTTTACCAACTTACGAACAAAAACAAGGCTACTTTTTTCTTGCGGTACGCTCTTAATCCAAAACGCATTCTCTTTTACCTGCTGGTTGTACGAGAACTCGTGTTGTGGATGATAAACATAAGGCAATAAACCTTTCGGTGACAAGCGATCAAACGTGATGTTGGGTAAATCAGCAAAGCTCTTTTCTTTGTCATTACGAATCGCTCTACACAGACTAACAAAGTACGCCAGCACTAATGGATGATACGGAGAGTAATACTCTTCTTCATCTGTTTTTACCAAGCCTAGCTGTAGTGAAAGCTTCTGCTCTTTAGTTAGCATGCTACCTGTTGGAATGGCGGCATAGTAACTCAAGCAAGACTCAACGACGCTTTCAGCAATTGCTAAAAACTCTTCGCCCCACGAAACAAGTGAAGGGGTACTGCGTCGCTCTGTAAGATAGTTAAACAGCGCTTGGTAACTTGAGTGAATTCTGCAGTCAATCGCAACTAAATCATCAAGCTTTATTGGCTTATCAGCAATCAAGGCAACCGATTGAGAGGTTAAAAACTCTTCTTCCCAGCGGAGTAGATTTAATCGTACACCGGATACAACAAACTCACTATTATCGATGCCAACTTTACTTTTTTGAGAATACAATTCACCATTGTATTCATCTTTAAATAGCTTATGGAATCGACCACGGTTAAGCAGTAAAGGTAAGCTCAACGAGTCTGTTGCTACCGCCCCTTCGACGTTAAAGTAAAGTTGGTTATCGCCAGATTTCACCGCAAAGTCTATTTCATCAGCTTCATTCGCCAACGCTTCAAAATCCACCATTGAGTACTGGCTAGCATCAACCACTTGCTTTGCATCCGTCAGTGAGCAAACGTCACCAGCTACTGCACGAATTTGTAATTTGTTCTCTTCCATATTAAGCGTTAAACGCTTTTTCGAATGTTCAACTAAGAAGATATTCTTAAATGGTTCTAAGAAGAATTCGCCTTTCCGCACCACAAGACAACGGAAGTTATACACTTCAGATTTATTTTCACGCTTTAGTGCTAAGTTAAAGAATAACGGCTCGTGTTTATATTCCGCTTTAAGTGTGGCGACCGCCCCTTTTAAGCTATTACGCGTGGTAATGAATTCTTGATTATCGAACGCCTTAGCGGGTTGGATCTTAAACTGGTTTTTATCTACGTTGCTCGCACCTTGGAAAACCAATTTCAGTTCAAATTCATTTACATTTTCTTCTAGCTCAAGAATAAGATGGCGATCGCGTAAGCCTGCCTTAGTTTCAGCACGGTTACGACTTGTAATAGTCAAGCCTTCGCTCGCTTGCTCTTCTTCAAGAATCAGTTGCTGCTGAGAGTTACGTTTTTTTTCTTGTTGATACGCTTCAAACTCAACGTCTTTCCATGCATCAACGTCAGTGAAGTTTTCTTTAATGAACTTTTCACCAAAGGCTTTTAAACGGTCTTGTAATTGGTCGCCAAAATGCTCAACTTCAAATGACAACTCTTCATATAGCGCTCGATTCTCTTCCAAACGCTTTTTAATTTGTTTAGGATTACCACTCATTTCAGCAACAAGTGGATCTTCAAACATACCGAGCTCGTTGAAGCTAAGTTCAAAATCTTCTACTGCTTTGTAGAGTGACTCAAAACCAAATATCGTCGCACCATCTTCCAAAATAGAGTCAAACTGAGCATCAAGCAGGCACAATGATACTTCTTTGCCTTTTTCTTGTTGTTCAATGAACCCATTCAAAGCCGTTTTTATATTGCCAGTACTCCACACTTGTTCTGGTTGAGCTAAATCTTCTGCTGAGTTGATTAACGTATCAAGTAAGCTATTGTGAATAACCACCAATGCACAGCCCTTCAAGTAACCAGATTGACTAGCCACTTCATCACGTAAATGAGAGATGTAATTCTCAGTGAAACCTCTGATTTTCTTCGGATCTTCACTGTGTACAACTGGCACAATTTTGCAATTTCCGACTTCAAGATAAGGCAGTTCAATGCCATTATCGGCATCAATGTTTCCTTTTTTATGAGCGAGCACCGCTTCATATAAGCGTAAACTGTTTGCGCTATCTGGCGATTTAAATTGATAACGGAAACCAGCCTTAATGTGGCTCTCAGCATTTACTAAAAATTGTTCTACCAGAAAGGCCTCAAATTGTTTTACGGACATATACTGCGTCTCCACTGTCACTCATGCGTTCTACATTACCAATGCGCTCGTAGAACTTAATTAGTTCTTGTTCAGTTTGTTTATCCACGAAAATACCACGCTGTTGGAATGCAGTGATCAGTTCATGGAAACGGAGTTTGTCCTTTTCTCCTACCACTAAATTGGTTAAAAGAATAATGTAATCTTGGTTTAATACTAATACTCGGCCTGAACGACCACGATTTTGAATAAAGTGCGTTGCAAAATATTTTTCTATTTCAGAAACATATTTCTTATTTATTGCAGGCCTTTCCGTTTTATGGTCTTTAAACTGTGCCTTTGCTAAATCAAATATAATTGCAAGCCAATCAGAAGCTGAACTAGCAGCCACATCTACTTTCAGCTCCCTTTTCGATTTAAAAGCCAACGCAAAATTCTTCAAATAAGTCTCCAAGTATTCACTCTTAGATTCTTTTACAAGTTCTGCTAATTTCCATAGTGGTAATTTTTCATCTTTACTTGGCTGAAGAGTCTCAAGCATGTTTAATACTGGATATACATCAAAAACCAAGTCACTGTATAACTTATATCCATACCTTTGAATATACACTCTCTCTTTTGACGCTTTTTCATGATCTAAGATGAAATACAAGGGACGAGGCTCTGGCTCTTGACAGCTTTTCCATTCATTTATTGAAATACTCAGTTGAGCTGAATAAGTAAATGCATATAGCTTTAACAAACTTTCAACCTCAGAAAGAAAGTAGGCCGGTTTTGAACAGAGAAACTTAATATCCTTACAAAAAGAAGCGGAAAGAAATGGCAAATACGCAAGCTCAGTGCTTTTAGTAGACTTATCATCACCTAGATTTTTAGCTAGGACATTAACCATCTGAGCTTCTATAAAATTGCATTTTTTGCTGAAATCATTAACTCTAAGGCCATTAGAAAGATTTAAAAACAAATCTGCTACATCCTCATCCCTAATTTTCAACATTCCTTTTTGGGACTTGAAAACTAATAATTCAGGACTAATTTGAAATATTGAGCCGTCTTTGAAATACATATCTTCAATTACAAACCAAAACTCCTCTTCCCCAAGCTTTTCTAGGAATAGAGATTTACAGTCATCTAAATAACGTTCAAATGTATATGTCCGAAATTGTTTTCTCATGATTTTTCGTAAAAATAACCCAACCACAGTTGACCAATCAAATTCATTCCCTTTTTTAGATGTTCTTATAGGGAAGTAACTTTTCAGGGACGTAGTGCCAACTTTATCAGCCGTTTGTGGTAATTTTGAGCTAACCGGAAAATCGTGTGTGTCATTAATCATCTTAAATACCACTCACTTCAAAATATTCGTTATCTTCATTAGCTATCTTGTATCGTTTATCACCTTTAAGAATAAACAGAGTGTCTTTCTCGTTAGCGACAATGATGATCTGCTCAATGACTTCATCAAGTAGCAATACAGCGTTTTTATCATGCTTATTTGGTCGGTAGCCCTGGTTTATTTTAATTAGCAGTTCCATAAGGTTAATACTGATTGGCATCGCCATTAGAGATTGACCATCAACTTGGATAAAGCCATTAAATGCGCCGATTTTGCTAACGCCTTTATGCTGAATTTCGCTGAAATCAGGTTTAACCTCGAGCTCTACTACAGTTTTGAAGCCATTATATTCAGAGACAAAATAGGCGTCTTTATCCAAACTTGGTGAATTACGGTTACAGTAACGGTGAATGGCTGAGATTAATGTCTCTTTGTAAAACTTATTTAACGCTTTCTTTTGCTTACCTGAACCATCAAATTCTCGGTGTAGTAGCCAAGTGCTTGCGTAAAGCTCAACTAACGAGTTATCGAAATCTTGCTTTAGTTCATTAACATATTCGTTTGCAAATTCAGTTTCATCTTTTAGTAAATAAACCAAACGCAGATATGACGATGCACTAGTAACATCAAATACACCTAACTGTTTAACTTGGTCTCGAAATGCTTGAAAGCCTTCATCTTCAATTCCTAAGCCGAATTGAAGTACGAACTCATCAATCTTACGCGTGTGTACATTACTCGGGTCGAAGCCCTGAATCTGCGTAAGTAATTCATTATCGGCACCAGAGAATAGGTTATCGAACAAGTAACCTTTTATATCCAAAACTTGGAATACGAAATCAAGCAGAGCACGAGCTGTTAAGAATTGATCTTTAATCAAACGTGCTTTTAGTAGCAGATCTATCACCGTCTGTTGCACCGACGGTAATCCTAGTAGGGCATAGTTTGCAGTTAGCGGTGTATGGCCGTACTTTTCCACTTCGTTTTGGTACAGAGCATAAAATGGGTTCTTTAAAGTTGGCTCTGTTAAACGAGCTAAAAACTTCGCAGCAAAATCAGAAGTACTACCTTCCTGACTAAGCGTAAACTTAGGGTATTGCTCGAAATCTAAGAATGTATGGTTTGCTGGAATATCTTCTACGCGATTTTCCAAAAACGCTTTAATCGACGCTTTTACATCATTATGTTGGTTAGCACCTTCCTCTGCATAGTTACCCAACATACCAATGTTAATTCCCACAATCAGTGGATTACCATTCCCCTTAAACGCTGCAAAACGATCGTCCAATGCTTGAATTGCAGTTTGGTTAGGGTTAAAGCTGTGAGTCGCATCTAAATGGAAATCACGAGAGGCTTTAAATTTCTGGCTATAACGAGTCAAAATCTCAGATTTACCATCACCACTACTACCACATAAAAAGATAATTTCAGTTGGTTTAGCAGCAGTCAGCGCACTTTTAAACGCTGACTCAATGTCTGTTTGAATATAAATATAATCTTTATACCCAGATAAAAGATCTTGGTTGCTCTCTCGCTCTGTACTTACCGCATAAGGTGAAGACTTAGAGAGAATGCTGAGGGCTTGTGCTAATTTCAAATTGGTTTCTCGTTCAGATTGGACAATAAACGGACTTATTTTGTGGACATAAATAGTACCAGACACTCATGTATTGAGATAGCGTCCAAAGACTGGAATACATAAATAATGAACGGCATTTTTAATCCAAATATGCAACTGGTGTATATTATCAATATTTCCTATAAGGGGAATAATGAGGTTAGAAAAGTATGAGGCTATTAACATTTAGCGATACCTTTCAGACTACCGAGTATTTAATATCTGTAACCACTATAAAACCACAATATTTATATGTATATTCTGTATACATGAACATGTACCATTTTCAGGCATTAGATCATCGATATGAATGTAAAATGGGATCAATTACTACGATTCAAGCTGATTGAAGTTGTAGCATTATGGGAAGGTCGAGTTACCACTAATCACCTTTGTAACTCTTTTAATATTAAGCGTCAGCAAGCATCTCGAGATATTAAATCTTATCAAGAGCAATTCAGCTCTCCGCCCCTCATTCATGATCGTAGTATTAAAGGCTACCGCCCTACCGATACTTTCAAGCCAAAGTTCACGCAAGGTACACCGAATGAGTACCTTTCACTGCTTCATAAGTATAGCCACGATCATGTCGATGGCTTCGATATTCAAAGCTTAGGTCATGCAGACTCTATTGTGCTTTCGGTACCAGATAGAAAAGTAACTCCTATTATCGTAAGGCGATTGCTTCAAGCCATAAGGGAAAAACGTCGCGTAGATATCGAGTATATCTCGATGGATAATCCTAACGGTCGAGGACGGAATATTGTTCCACACACGATTGTATTTGATGGGTTTAGATGGCATGTGCGTGCTTATTGCGAAGATAGAAGTATGTTCTTGGACTTCGTATTAAGTAGATTTAGAGGTGAACCAGATATACTCGACAAGGCGGAAGTATCAAAAAGCAGTGATAGTGATTGGATGATTGAGGAAACAATCCATTTCATACCTAACCCTTATTTGACTGAGCAGCAACAGAATATAGTAAAAGCAGACTATGGAATGTTAGAGAAGCCTTTTGAAATTAAGTGTCGACGAGCATTAATAAAATACCTTATCAAACGATTAGATATCTGTATTGACCATCGAAAGCTACAAGCGACTCCGAAAAAGTACCAACTCACAGTTGTCGAACCAAAGCTTATCAAGCGCTGGATTTTGTAGCAAGTTACGAAAGCAAAGGTGAATAATACCTTCACATATTTAGCTACGTAGATTACCCATCAGGTTAAACCATTGTACCCATAGGTAATTTTTGCTTAAGCAATGTAATGTCTAGTGGCTTTTGTAAAAATGCTATATCCGTAAATGTTTTAACCTTCTGGATTTCATCTTCAGTATGGGCTGATAAGATAAAATAATGCTGTTGACGGTAGCCTTTAGCTTTCATCGATTCAATCAGCGTGAAGCCATCGGTTTCTGCTAGCATGTAGTCCATTAAGATGATTAGTTCATCGTATACGGCTTCGTTATTATGCGTAACGTCATTATGCGTAACGCGATGGTCACTCAGTGTTGCCATCGCAGAGAAAACCTCTCGTTCGTTTTCTGCGGTGGTAACGTCAAAGCCTTCGTCTTCAAGCATAGCCTTACACACTTCTAAGTTAAAGCGATTATCATCCACCAGCAACACGCGCCCTTGCCGTTTAGTTACCGTGCTTTGTGGTTTATGTGTTTGCTTTATTAACTGAGCAGCATGTACTTGTAACGGCCTATCATGTTGCTGCGCGGGTGCCTCGTTACTTTGTGGTACAAGAACGCGAATATTTTCTTCAGTTTCCGAACAAACGCGGTATGGAAAATGAAATATCACTAAGGTTCCTTTTCCTTTTCGGCTGCGGATTTTGATTGCGCCACCCACACTTTCGATCACTGTTTTACACGTATATAAGCCGATACCAACGCCTGATTTTAACGCTGTTGGCGAACTATCGTCGGTGGTAAAGGGCTTACTTAACGCTTGTTGAGATGCCGCTGACATTCCCTTGCCAAAGTCTCTTACTGCCACCCGAATGAAACCATCCACTTGCGAACTCAGCGCGGTATTACCCCGACTAGCAACGTCTTTAATCGCCTTAACTTTAACATCTAAAATAACAATATCGCCGCTACTGTATTTAAAGGCGTTATTAACAAGGTTGGTGGTCAATTGAAAAAACTTGGTTGTATCTAACAGAATGTGGGGTGGCGTAGCATCCCTAAGATTTAGCATCAGTTGTTTTTTATGGGTGCTACCAAACGCTTGGTAATAATCATCAATCTTATACAGGTACTCAATCAAATCGACTTTCTCATAATAGAGCGTCAAGCTACCTGAAGATGCTTTGGTATAAGTGAGGGTGTTTTGCGCGACACTGTTCAGCAGATTCGCCGACCAGATAATTTTCTCTACCGTATTTTGCCTTTGTGCATCATCGCAAGCCATATTGTTGAGCATGTTGGCATAACCCAATACGGCATTGATGGGTGTTCTGATCTCATGATTAAGGGTAGACAGTAAGGCAAATTTTGAATTTGTTTCAATGCGCTGTTTGTTTATATTGATCCGATGTTGCACAAGAATAAAAAATAAAACCGACAAACTAAGGCCTAACAATGTAATCACTAAAATGAGTAAACTTATACCTAATAACTCTCTCTTCGTCGGTACATAATCAACGGTTAAGTTAAGGCTAGTACCATATTCAGGCAGGTCGACAAACTGTTTGGTATGAAAACCAAACATATCACCCCTGTATTGCTCTTTATTACACCCGCGATTAGATAGCGTTTGATTACTGAATGTAACGCGAACACACACATCACTATACTGCTCTATACGCTGCTGGATCTCTTGGTGAGACACTGCGTAAACGATATAGGGCACTGTAGGTTCATCTATGTTCATCACTATTGATGAAAAATCATCAATTAAGAAGGTGATATTACCGTTCTCATCAGTTTCCGCTTTGCCTTTTTCTATCGCAGATTTAAATCTAGAATCAGATATAAGTACTGGCGTTAAGGCCGGACTAAGCGTGAAAGCCACCGCCGATTTAATTTTTAATAAATTTTTGGAGAACTGTGAAAACTCCACTTCAGATATGTAATCAGAAGCGTTAAAGAATGCGCGTAGTGCATCCGTAATAATACGGTGCTGAATCAGCGTATCTCTTGAGGAATCTAATACAATATCAGACTTATATTGATATTGTTTATCTAAGTCATTTTGGAAATAATTCCATAGTGCGGTATTAATCAACGTCGTGACAACGAAGCCCATCAACAGCACAATGCAAGCAACACGACTAAATTTCACTTTCAATGTCATTTAATAATTGTTGTAAAGTAAGGGTATTAGCAACCAACTCACTCTTGGTATTTTTTGCTAACTTTATGATGTCGTTTTCAACGTTCAGGTAACGACAAATCCCTTTGAATTTATGCTGCAAAGCCGCAACCTCATCACGTTGAGTACTATCTAACATCGTTATTTGAGCTAACAGCGTATCAAGCTCCTCTGTTAACACGTTATACAGGCGTCGTTTATTCTCTTCAGAATAATGATTAAAGAACGACAGTACTTTTGTATGGGTGCATTGGCTAGTGGTTAGCATTTTTAACCTCATTTTGATGGTTATAGTCATTTACCCACGTCATTAAATAACGCCCTTCGATTGGTGGGCTGAAATAATACCCTTGTGCAGTATGGCAACCTAATAGCTGTAATCGATTCAGTACACCTAACGTTTCGACTCCTTCAGCCACCACTTTAACGTTGAGCTTTTTCGCTAAAGCTATGGTCGATTCAACAATCGCTTGATGCTGAAGATTGGAGTCAAGATCTGAAACAAAGTCTTTGTCTATTTTGATTTCGTCAAACGGAATACTGTCAAGCCTATCGAAGGTGGAGTAGCTTTTACCAAAATCATCAAGAGAGATCGGAATATCATTAATGATCAATTTAGCAATCGCCTGTAAGGAACGCTCTTGATTGATGGTGTGTTGTGACTCTGTTAGCTCCAACATCAGCTGAATATCACTCGCGGCTAAATGTTTAGCTATCAAGTGATTAATGAGTTCTTCTGACAAAAGGTCACTCGCGCTAATATTAATAGACAGGCCATACTGCTTTAAAGCTGGGAACAGTTGCCAATGAGAAATAGCCTGATCAAGTACCAACTTCGTAAATTGACAATTGAGCCCAGCTTGCTCGATCAAAGGGATAAATTTATCAGGGTAGATAAAGCCATCACCTTGAACCGTTAACCGCGATAGCACTTCAAAACCGATGAGTTTGTTAGATTTGATATCGATCTTAGGCTGATAACAGAGAAATAAATTATCTTCATTGAGCAAAGAAGCAATATTGGCGCTGTTACAATTGGCTTGCTCCGCTTTAGATTCCGGCACCTCTTGGGCTATAAATTGATTATTATTCAATGAATTGAGCACTTCGTTAACATTTAATGGCTTTTGAAATACGCCAACAAGGTTAAGGTTGAAGCTGTTCGTGATATTACCGATCAGATCTAAGGTACGTTGATCAGACGAGCTAACGATAACCAAAGGGATATTTTTGCTTTTTGTAGTTGCCATATAATTGATGATCGCAAGGCCATCACCATTTTCCATTTTAAGATCGGTGATGATGAGATCAAATTCAGGTTCAGTATTTAATGTCGATTGTTCTAGTAACACGATGGCTGAATTGCCGCAATCTGCCTCAAAAAAGATAAAATTTTGTAGCGGATCCACACCTATCAATTCACTTTTAATTGCTTCCCTAATAAACGCTTGGTCGTCAACAATCAATATTTTCAATGTGGTTATCCCTTACCTTTGATATTGAGAAAGTCTACTAGCTGTTTTGGCGATATTACGGCAAGTTTCAATAAAAAACGGTTCGCCATCAATTCTGAGCGACTCAGCAAGAAAGAGTGTACCGCAACCGTTTTGTCTTCTAACTGTATGGTTCTCACCTTAAAGGCATCTAATTTGGCGGCATTAAGCTTCTTGATGAACCCCTCATCACACACACTAAAGCAAAGATAACGTAGATTTTTTTGATTAACAAAACGGTTGATATAGGTAGACATCATACTGTTCTCTACCTCTTTCGTTGCGCCTGCTGACGACAGCACTAACATGGTATCGGGCAATTTTTTAGGGTTTTTAGTAACGATCTCGTTTAAGTCGCTCTTGATATTCACCAACTCCAATACATATTGAGAAGACGTTTCGATATAGAGTGCATGCCCTATGATCTGATCATTAAATGCATTGGCGACATGGATTTTTAAATCTTTAAGCCCATCAAACTCTGCCAAAGGTAGCTTTAAGACAAGGCTTGGGTTGTTTTCATAACGCAAAATCATTTTCAGCATTATGTAGAAGCTGTCGTCATTAATATCAATAACTTGGATATCATAGTTATCATTGGTGTAATAGGGATGAGAGGACTTGAACCGACTCTGATTCGGAATTGAAACTAATGTACTGCACTCCTCCAAAAATTGAGGATCATGGCGATAAATACTGGTCAGTTCATTATCATACAGCTCAACAATTTCAGCTTGTTTTGCCAATGATGGAATATTAACGCTTCGCTCCCAGCGGCTCACGGTTATGGTATCGAGATTGTAGAATAGGCTACTATGTTGGCGTAAATACAAACAAAGCTGTTCTTGAGATAATTCGTTACTTTGGCGTAGATGTTTCAAAAACATCGCAAAGACATTTTGTTTTTTTTCTTTTGAATAAGAGCAACTTGTCGGTGTCATAACGCTTTCCATTCGTCTTGCTTAAGTCTTTTAATAATCCCATATACTGTTCTCTATCGATACCATCGATACGCTTTGCGTATAACTATGTATACATAATCAACATTCGATCAGGAATTTCATGAAATACTGACCTGTTGTTTGTTCGTTTCCCACAACATCACAGACCATAATTTATTCATTAACTATCGTATTAGTATAATATGCTATGAAACTCGGCAACATTGGCAACACTAAAGCCAAAACCTCTACCGTATGCCTAGCTCATATAAAGAGACAGCGGCATCTCATAGCCCAGCGCAATGTGAAGCCCTAAAGATAGTTTTCGTGTTTAATTTAAAGTGACTGTATCTTCAGTAATCGACTCTCCAACAGAGCGACTATAGCCAATAGGCCAATTGATATTGGGATCAACCTCGGCACCTAGTGCTATGGTAACGACTTCAAGATCGTCAATGAAAGTAATACCGCAGATAAACGGTTCGTCTTCATAGGTAGCAGATTGCTCGTATGATCTCATGAGTAAGGTACAAAAAAGCCCCATATCATGGACTTTTTACAGTAGATACGGGGCTTTAAAATAAATTGAATTGGCTAGATTATTTGATCAGTTCAATGCATCTAGGCTTCCACGTTGTCGTACCAAGGCTCGGGGTACCAAAGCTGTCAAACTGATAATTTGTCGTTGTGTTGTTTTTGTGATGTGCTTGCAGCTGGTTTAGCGCATCGTAGCTAAACTGCTCTTAGTGGTAAAATGGAGAATAAGACAAAACCTGTTGGCATTCTGGCACGACTTTTACCAACTGTTCTCCAGCTTTAATCGAAATAGCCTTAGGAAGTTGGCTTCCTGAACTAACTTGCTACATAGCTCTCTTTAATAAAACAGCATTTGACGCCAGCGGGTTTTAATGTAATGAACCATCCCTGTTTGCGACAAAACCAAAATTCTTATCTGTAACTACTTATTGTAAATTATGATGGATGGCTTATTTTCATCAATCAAATTATACAATAAACCACCATTATCAGAAAAATAGTTCACAAAATTATCTGCAGAATCCATCATGGCTGACTTATATGAGTAATCATCTTTACCTTCGAATTTGATAAGCTTATTGATCGTAGCTGGCTGACCAATGTCCATCTGCATAGACACCTTCACAATAACAGAACTCGATTTTACTTTATTCACTTTTGTTCTAAATTTAACAGGAATACATTGCTCACTGTTTTTTAGCTCAAATCGGTTAGACTGAATAGAGCTTTCAATGGCAGGCAAATAAAATTTATCCGCCATCCGATCACGGCTTTCTTTCACGTAAAAGCAAACCGAACCATTAAAGTTATTAATCTTAGCAAAAAGCACCTCAATATTTTCATGGTGAATAATTGCTTTTTCAGAAAGAGATGAAATTGCACTTGCTCTTTTTGCCGCCAATTCTAATTTTTTTTGATTTGCTAATAGAAATAAATAATCATTCAAGCTGATTTTTGACTTATTTAACAAGTTATCAAACTGAATTAACTCAACACTCAAAAATTGCTCATATAAACTGACAATTTCATATTTATTTACTTTTGCCATCGCATAATAAACATCATCATCAGCAATGATGTTACTCCAAACAATATTCGGTAATAATACATCTTCACTCTCTAGCTTACTTATTGAAGATGTATTATAAGAACCTTGACCATTTGAAGTTTTGGCAACAATTGCAGTATTACTAGTAACATTCGCATAAAGTGCATTAGCAACATCGATTATAGCCGATTGCTTAGCTTTACTAACATCTTCTCCAACACCTATACCAATAATATATCCTTCATTTCTAGGGGGATTATTTACCCAGTCAGGTGTGGAGAATGATGAAAATGAAATAAACATTAAAAACAAACATACAAATCGGTTCTTCATTCTAAATATTACTCACGGCTAATAATTTACGATAATACAATCTCTTACCATTTACTTTCTTAAGGTAATTACGTGTTTCTTCATAAGGAAAGCTACTCACTAATGAGTTATAAACATAATCAGAATCGAGAGTATTTACCTTCTTCGCTAAACCAGACAATGAACCTTTACCAGTAAAGTGTTTAGCAACTGCACCAATACCTCCATTATATGCAGATATTGAAAGATAAGTGCGAATTACAGGATCTTTTACATTCTTTAAGTAATGGGCTTGAAGTACATTGATATAAGCGGTACCAATATCAATATTAAAGTCAGGATTAAATAACACTTCTGCAGGTAATAGCTGCTCTTTACCTAAATAACGCTTTGTTACATCACGTCCGGCGGAAGTAGGTACGACTTGCATCAAGCCATAAGCAGGGATGTGCGATTGTGCCATCGGATTAAAATGACTTTCCGTATGCATTATGGCAAGAATCAATTCAGGTTCAATTTCCCATTTTTTTGACTTTTCCATAATCGATCGAAGGTAAATCATACCTTTTTTTGCAATGCGATCCTTCGGATAAGCCATTGTAACTTTTGTCAGCGTTAATCCGTTGTTTTGCTTAGTTGAGGACGTTTTTGCAGTATTCTTTAACTCCGCAATATTCACCTCTGGAAGCATTTTTTCTTTTGCTATTAATTTACTTGGCTTTTGACTAGAAACAACTTTGTCTTTTTTATATGCATCAGATGTTGTTTCTGATTGCAATTCAGCTAGCTGAATTTTAACCACTGCGTCAATTTGCTCAGGTGTTAAGTTATTACCAACGACTTCAACAGTAACTTCGCCAGTTTCAAAATTCACCGCACGCTTTACATTGTTGTCGCTGCTGTATTGAACCCAAGTGGTTTTATTTGTAAGTTCAGGATTATCCCACGTCTTAGCAAGCTCTTTTTTAACTTGATTAAACTTTGCTAAGTATTCTATCTTTGAGTTTTCAAATGCATCAATTGAATCTTGTTTAGATTTGTTGAATGAAGAAAGCATCGCCGCTTTCTTCGCTTCAAAGCTATCTTGAGCTATTGAGTCTTGAGCTACGGCCAAACTTGAAAGCAAGCTTATGCCCAGCATTAATGATTTTACAAACTTAGCCATAGTCATTACTCCTTACATTTCACCAAGTGCTTTCGCAATATCGTCAGCTAATTGCTTATTCTTTGCAGGATTAGACTGTGAAATTGTTTGAGGTGAATTGTCTTCAACAGCAGCAATTACTTTTTCAATATTTTGAGAAAAAACATTACGAGGAAGACCAACGTGTACGTAGAAGTAACCATCAGGGCCACGGAATGAACGAATGATCTCAACACCTTCTAACTTAACGTTTGCAATTGCTTCCATCTCAGAAGACGAAGCAGAACTTGCACCCGCAGAACCGTTTACACCTAATGTTCCAGCTTTGCTTTTAACTTTAGTAATGATTTCAGTTTTAACTTGGTCAGCTAATTCTTTTTTCGCTTGTAAAATTGCAAGATTCTTCTGATGAGAAATGCCACCCGCAGTATCACCACTGAAACCAACAGCTTCACGAATGAATTCTTCTTGATTAGCATTTGGGTTACAAATCCAATCAGGTGCTGCCATTTCAGATTTGCCATAATAATAACACTCAGCGATTGGTTGAACATTACGTTCAACTTGTACTGGAGCGTCTTGAGTTGACTGACAACCAACTAGCGCAAGAGATAGTGCTGATAGTGCTGATAGTGCTAAAATTTTTTTCATTATTATTCCTTGTTACACTGATTTTGAAAAATAGAAATTTGCAGAGTGGACTTAACCACTCCGCTTATAATTTTAATTAGAAATCATCTTCATCAATGCTTGGAGCATTTAGTAATGAATTACTACTTAGTTTTGATGTGGTTGAAGAGCTTGTTGACTTCTGGTTCGTTCTTTTACTTGAGTTATCTTCTAGCGATACTTTATTGCCTTTTACCTGCGCATTAGAATTTTCAAGTTCTTTATCTAATTCGTTTTTATCCGCAATGCTTTGTTGGATAACACGATTACTTGAAGCCGCCGATTCAAATGCAGAACGTTCCATTTTTAATGCTTCACGCGCACTATTACCTGAAATACCATACGCCACAACATAAATTTTTTGCTGTGAAATAGGGTGAATAACAGTTTTTGTAAATAATTTAGATAAACCATTTACTGGGCGATTTTCGATAGATTGCCTTGTTGTTTCAGCAAAGCTTGTAGCAACTTCTGTATGGTCTTTACCTTTAAAATCACCACTTCTTGTTTGCATCGCAATAGCCGCTTTTTTCTGAGTTTCAATATCAGCATAAAGTGCCATTGCTGTTTCTTTCTTAGCAAAAATATCTGCAATTCCTTTATTCTTGCGTTTTAGTGATACCGAACCTTCTATAGGCATTGCATATGCACCAATAAACCAACGATGACCATCTTTATCTACATACTGTCTAGGCCCAACAAGAGTCGCAGCTTCTTGAGTTTTTAGCCAATTTTGTACTGTCATGCCTTTTTTAGGCTTTAAAGGGAACTCTTTGCCAGTAATGATCGATTTTGCAGCTTTTTCTAATTTAGGACTCCATACCATTAGGCTCGATACTTGATATTCTTCTTCTTCTTCATCCCAAGACTCTGCTTGCAAAAGAATAGATGCACCTAAGATTGGTGCTTTCGCTAAAGTTTCAACAACACTTGTCGCCTCTAAGGAAACAGAACCTTTAATAGCTTGAGCTTTCTGCTCAATTTCACTCATTGCTGATTGGGCTTCTTCATAGCGAGCTTTCACTTTTTCGTATTTCGCAATTTTTTTATCTTGAATATTTCCTGCACTGTACGTTTCATCAAGTTTCTTAATGATGGCATCGAAATATGCGTCACGGCGATCTTGCCAAGTTACCCCTTTTAATTTCTCAGCTTCTGCAGAATTCACGTCTTCTAATAATTTTAGTAATTTAGTCTGCTGTACTGCTATTTTTTTTTCTAAATCATCATACTTTTTATTTAATGCAGCATGCACATCTGTACCTGGGGCTGAAAGTTGATCCATTGCAGACATTTGAGTGCGCATCATTTCAACAATTTTGGCTTTCGCTCCCATAGAAGTAAGTAATGCATACTGTGAACGTTTAGTCACAAATGAATCATCATATGACGGGTCTTCAGTGTTAAAACTTTCTGAATGAACAACAAATATACGCTTCTTCTTTGGATCCCAACCTTCATCCCAGCCTTTCGTTGCCATAAATTCTAGTACTTGTTGCTCAGCAGATACAAACGCTTCTTCCACTGGAGCTTCTTGCTTAAAAGGCGCTTCAGTAATTTCAGCCATAGCTTCAAGTGCTGGCGCTGCTTCTTGAGGTATAAAGTCCTCTGCAAATGTAAATGGTGAAACAACTAAGCTAATTGCTAATGCAAGCGGTTTTATTGTATTTTTCATTGATAGACCTTAATTTGCTTTTGTGCCCATGTTGATAATTCAACACTATTGCTAATCGAAACTAATAATGAATGTAGTTTATTTGCTTCTGTTTTGTTTGTAGCTGATAACGCTTTTAAAACATAAACCCAAGACTCTGCCGAAGTTGGGTTTTGTATCGTATATTGCTTAGCAGAAAACAAAGCCCATTGTTCTTTTTTTGTAGCTCTGTATATATTAGATAGCATTTTCCATGCTTTTTGGTTACTTGGATTGAAATTAATGGAAAAAGTCAAATTTGAAATAATTTCGTCTGGATTTTGACCTTTATCAAAATCATATTTTGCTTTTAAATAAAAGTCTTCAGACATCTCTTCACTTGGATTTAATGAATAAAGATTAATTACCCCTTGATTCTTCATTACTCGCGCAAGCACACCATCGAAATCATATGTTGAATGTATTTCCATTTCAGATTTACAGTAATGATCGTTTTTACAATAAAGTTCGTATTCACTTAGATTATCGTCAAACTTAATACCAAATGGATAAACAGATTCCTTTTCAATCTCACCATATATTTCAGCAAGATGTTCTAACCCTAATGAATTCAAATATGACATCAATAATTTATTATTTTCATCAGTCAGTGAACTTACGATAAGTTCAGTTTTAGTTTTATTAATTTCAGTTAATGGAATTTTTATCTTATTCTGTTCAAATTGTTCAGCTTTAGCTGATTGCACATACTCACGAATGCACTCTTTGCCATCTCTATCAAAAAGTAGTTGATGTGATATTAGTGCTTTTGCATCGTATTTTTGTGCTATTTTTGTAAAAATATCTTTTCGTAATTGGCCATCAAATGAGATTGATTCCGGATCAAATGAAACACTTCGATAATTGGCTTCATTAACCAATTGAGAGTAAAATTTGATCTCAGCCTCTTTCGATTCCTCTGTTCCTGAATATTTCTTTTCAGTGAGACATTGCTGTTTAACTACAAAAAACAAATAGCCAGAGTCTTCGTAGACTCCCGTTGGCTTATCTGCAAATTTTTGTTCATACACTTCTCTAGCATCGAATGCTAAAGAATGTGTTGAGACCAAAACCAAGATTAAAAACAATAACTTTTTCATTAGCTTCTCACAATGTCAAAGTACGCAGATCGGTTATCCACTTTTTTCATGTGTGGGCGACGACCTTTACCTTCTTTTTTAAAGGTGCCGTAAATTTCTTGTAGGCTTTGATCGAATGCTTCAGTTAGTGGCCCAGAAAAACGATAATCAAGAGTCATCGTTTTACCTGTTTTATCCCACTTCCACGTTTCTACTGTTCCACTTGTACCGTTATTCAGTACATGTTTGAAAATATCCACATCAGTGCGCTTAGCATTTTTAAGTACTATTTTATATACATTGCCTTTTTCGGCATTACGCGCTAAAGATTGAATAACCTCTACAGCCAACTTCTTCTTCATCTGTTTATAAGCAACATGTTCAGAAACTTGTTTAGCTCGACTTTCTGGCTGAACATAAATGCGTGTTTTAATTGGAGTGTTGGTTACAGTAAATAAAATTTCACCTGTAACATTGTCTTTTAAGTTGATGCTTAATGTCGTTTCTACACCTTTTGAACCTTTATGATCTTCAATTGCTCGCTGGCTCTGTTTTAAACTAAAGGTGTGAGTCGGTTTTGTTTTACCGTCATTAATAGCAAAACCAAGGCGTTCTAACTCATCGGTTATCCAACCTGATTTGGCTTGATTTTCAGACTTAACCGTAAAGATTGGCTGACCAAGTACATTAAGGTAGAAATTCACATCATTCAGTAGCTTACCTGCATCAACTTCAGCCACCATGATAATGTAGTAGTTACCACGTTCAATATCTTCATCAAGGATTTCATAACTACTTACATAGCCTTCAGTCTTGGTAGAAAGTGCCATTGAAAGCGCATCATTAAAAGTGCCTGACTTACCTTGTAGCATTACGCCTTGTGCCTGCTGAACGGCATTACGAATTGCATCTTGAAGTGCTTGCTCACGAGCTTTTTGCTCGCCCGCTTTCATTGATGCCAAGCCTTTCGACTCTACAGATGTTGGCCCTTTATCAAATTGAGCAATACTCTGGTTTGAAGCATCGGTTGCAATAATAATAGTATTACCACCACCGCCATTTGAGCCATTATTAGTCGATGAACGCAATGAACCAATATTCGATAAATCTGATTCAGAAATAGCGATAGCAACAAAGTACTCACCATCATAATTACCTTTCTTTAGCATTTTTGCTGCCGAAAGTTGTCCTTTGAATCGAGTATTTACGACATCAACAAAAGATTCACGAGAGAATTCTTTCGGTTTATCACCGTCAGATACAGTGATATATTCCATTGACGCACTGGTGCTGCCACTCATTGTTACACCGTTAATCATTTCCGTTAATTGGCGTAATGCATCGATACGAGCCTCTTCAAAGCCTTTTGATTCTGAAGAACGGCTTGACGTTCCCATGGCTACTACGTAATACCCATCAATTCTATTTTTACCGGAACGTGTGCCACCACCGCTGTCTAACAGTGAAAAGACATCATCCATTGGATCGCCAGCCATAGCAGGCGTTGTACCTAACAGTATTGCTGTTGTGATTAATAAACTGTAACCGATATTACGTAGTATTTTTTTCATGATATTATAGTTTCCAATCTTCTGGCGTACCTACTGACACGGCATAGACTTTATTGCGTTTTAGGTAATCTTTCCCCATCGCTTCAAGTTTCTTTTTCACTTGTTGCGCATCAATATCGTCTTTTTTCCAAGTGAACATAACACCAGAACCAGAATCACCTTTTGGCGTTACTTCACCTGAAGCAATTGGTATATCTAAACCATCATCACTTAGGAATAGAACGACAGGTTGTTTAACTGCAAAACCTTGATTAATACCCGCATTAATAGCAAAGTGACCATTACGGAAATTAGTCACTTTCCCACCAACTGGATAATAATCCATAGTGCGGTTAACTAGCACTTGAATTGCTTTTTGCGCGGCTTCTTTATATGCTTCTTGTAATTCATTATCTTTGCGATAATCAAAGCCACCTAAGAATTTTCCTTCCATAGCAAAAAATCGCTTAGCGGGCATATTGTGACGAATTGGTTCAAAAGAATGAACTATTTCACCCGTTGTTGGATTAACAACTTTAGTTGTAACCAGACTACGGAAAATAATTTCATTATGGTCGTCCATCTTCTTAATTACAGTACCTAATGCAATAGACGATTCGAACACATAATCAGGGTTTAATTGCTCACCTCGCTGAATGGCCCCTTCCTCAACGGTATTTTCGGCTTGAAAAGCTACTTCATAGTCACACGCATTACAATTACGGGTAAGAACCTCATAGCGTTTGGTACGTGCTAATTCGTTTTCTAATAATTTTGCAATAATGCCATGATCAATACTGGTAGTTTTAGCATTTTTTTCAAAGCGAACTTTATCTACATAAGCAGCTATTCGCATTTTATTGAATGCTTTCACATCGTAGTTACTTGGTAATTCGATATTTTCACTTTCAAATAAAGCTGCACGACTTACTTTCTCTATTTTCGAATTTGATTCAATGTCCGCTTCTGAGTTCACTCTTAAGCTAGTTGACTGGCAACCAACCATCAGTAATGATGCTACTGTAACAGCTAAGATTTTTTTCATAATCACTTTCTCTAGATACAAAAAAGCCAACGGAATTAATCGTTGGCAATTTAATTAAGATTATTATTTTGAGTTGCTGAATGCTGAAACCTGTTTGTAGTTTTTGTATGCAGAAACAACTGTTTTATCTAAATACGTCACTTGTTCAGCCGTGAATGATACTGCATCTTTCTCATCCATTAACTTTGAAAAGTCAATATCAGCAAGCATACTTGTCGTATCAGTCTCTAAGAAAACAGCTGAATTTTTAAGAACGACTAAAGACGCATCTTTAAGACCACTCATGATTTCATTACCAATTGAAGATTTGTTGAAATCATCAACAATTTTCTTCTGTTCTGAAGGTAATCCATCATAAATAGCACGCTTCTCTTCTTCACTATCAACAGCCTCTACAGCAGCGAAATAGTTACCTAGTTCCGGTGTCTTTAAAAGTTCTTCTGTGTAACGCTCATATGCAGGTTTAGACGCTAGGAACGCTGAGTTAACTAATAAGCGAATAGCTTCAAGTTCTTGAACATTTGAAGCCTTATAACCAGCTTCATTAGACTGTTCTAATAATACATTCCCTTCTTTCTGTAATTCTTCATAAGAAACTTGATCTGAACCACCAATCATTGAACAACCAGAAACCATTGATACTGCTAGAGCCATTGCTAAAAGAGTCTTTTTCATAATTCCACTGCTTATATCATTGCATCCATAAAAATTTATTACTCAAGATTCCCTTCCCAAGTAAGCACATTCTGTCTGTAGGCATCTACACAATGGATGAAATAACTGCGATGAGGCAAGTAGCCAGTTAGTTCCCGACCTCGACTGCCTAGACACCAATACATACATCGGAGTGATACTACATTCACTACATATAAACGCAATGCATCAAGTGGGATAAGTCACTTATAAAGCAAAAAATTGTGATGATAAACAATATATTGTGCATATTTCTGTTCATTTCGGGATTATCCGTTCGCCTATTTCGGTTTAAACCGATCACTCATTCCGCTTTAATCGGGCTTAATGTAATGAACCATCCCATCCCATAACGTCCCGTCAGGCGGTTTTGTCGCAAAATTATACTGGAGTACAAACGTACTGATTTTTAGATGCAATTAGGCTGCTAGCGCGTAAAATTCATCCCAAACAGGTAAACCATCAGGGTTGTTTAGATACTTGACTGAAAGAATTTCTATTAGACTCAGCATGTGTCCGTTATTCCAAAGCTCAACATTGATATGATGCAGTGCTAACGTGTTGGAATGACTGCCGTCAATAACCACTTTCTCTGGTAGGCCATGTTGACTGATGGCCTTTTGGAAAAAGGCTTTCGCCGCTTTTTCATCCCGCTTATCACGCAGTAGAAAATCAATCACACCACCGTACTTATCAATGGCCCGGTAGTCATATTTCCATTGGCCTTTGACGTTGATATAGGTTTCGTCCATCCGCCACGAAGAAGCCACAGGTTTCTTCTTTCTGCGAGCTCGCTGTTCCAGTAATGGTGCATATTTGAGTACCTACCGATTCAATGTTGAGTGGTCAACAATGCTGCCACGCTCTGCCAATATCTCTTCAATTTCACGGTAGCTCAGCGTGTAGGAAAGATAGTAACTAATGGACTGCAGTATGATCTCTGAAGGAAAATGACGTCCCGTGAATTTAATGAGCATAATATTGGAAGTGATGAAAGTTGATGGAGATCATAACCTACCATCCCTGTTTGCGACATTTAAACCCTGAAACGAGCATCTTGAGGTAACTTGGGTATATAGTGACGTTAATCTAATACCAATAAAAAACCCGAGCTATACTCGGGTTTTACTGTTTACTGCACTTACACAATTAATTCGTATTTGTACTATTTAGCTGCGTTGGCGACTTTTTTGGGCTTTTCGTTTTTACTAACAGCCTTGTCTTCTTTTTGTTGGCTGTTAATCACAGTGACGGTTTCTTCACTGGTTGGCTGCGTCTCACCAAGGAAGCTTCCACCACGTTCGATACTTAAATCATCACAATGAATCGTACCGCTCGCCTTACCGTCTTGCAGTATTTCGATGCTATTCGCGTAACACGTGCCATCATACATACCGTTAATCACGATATGGTTGGCGATAATTTCACCTTTCACCCGTCCTTGATTACTGATCACGAGCGTTTGGTCGGTACGAATTTTACCTTCGACATATCCATCAACTTGAATATTACACGTTAGTTCGATATTTCCTCTGATGGAACAACCTTGCGCAATGATAGTTGAAGATGTGTGCTGGCTTGAGCTTGCAGGATTTTTACTAAAGAGTCCCATCGAATACTCCTTTCATGGTCAAATAGTACTTCAAAATTGGTCGAGTTCCAGTCCAAAAACGACTTTGGATTTAAGGCTCGGCCAAGAAAACGAACTTCATAATGCAAATGAGGTCCAGTGGATATGCCACTATTGCCAGTTTCGGCAATAATGTCGCCTTTACGGATAAAATCACCGCTTTTGACATTAAATGAGTGCAAATGTGCGTACAAGGTCATAAAACCATAGGCATGGTTTATTTTAAGCAAATTACCATAGCCTTTTTTGCTTGGGCGAACCAATTCAACGACACCATCAGCCGGAGCGCGTACCAGCGTGCCTGTTTTAGCGACGAGATCGATCCCAAGGTGGCGACGTTTCTTACCTTTTACAGGATGAATGCGATTACCAAAACCAGAAGACATTCGTCGGTACTCTATCGGGCTGCCATTTGGAATAAGCTGTAACATGGACAAGCGCACGGCTGAATTAACCGCAGCAGTATCTAACCGATTGTTGAGCGATAATTCAATTTCCGACTCTATACCAAGTACGTGTTCCAGTTCCCCCATTCGCCCGGTGACCACTTCAAGTTCATCGTTTCGTTCTGCTAAATCTTGCTCGAGTGTATAGCGGAACCTTTCTAGCTGTTCGATTTCTGATGTTAACTGCTTTGAATGAACATTTAATTGTTGCTGGCTCTGCCGGGATTGATCGACCTCGCCAACAAGGTAATTGATAACGATTGCGGTAACAATAACGGAGACCGCCACAAAGATTGAGGCGGCAACCACGTTACGTTTGAAAAATTTACCCAAATGAAAGTGCCGCGAACCATGGATATTGGATATTGATATAATGAGTTGATCTTTCATTGTTATACATAATTAAAGATTCCTATCAGGATAAGCGACCAGTTGGCCAGCAGCTAAAGGGATTTTTGTAAATATCTCAGGTTATGATCCCGACGATGTCATACTGATTGGTACCACTACAGAAAAACCTCTTTTTCTTATGCTATCTTTAACGAATAATAAAGACATAAGGAGATCAAAATGGAATTTGATTGGGTGGAATGGTTCGGCTATCTCGCGTCACTGGTCGTGTTAGTGTCTTTAACGATGACCTCTATCGTAAAGCTAAGGGTGATCAACTTTACTGGCTGCTTACTTTTCGCGGCTTTTGCGTACTTTATCGATTCTCTTCCTACCATGTTAATGAATCTTGGTATCGCGGGGATTAATGTTTATTTCCTATATAAAATTTACAGTGTTAAAGAACGCTTTAAGTTAATTACAGCCTCTACGGATTCAGAGTACTTTTTGCATTTTATAGAAATGAATAAAAAAGACATCGAACTGCAAGTGTCGAGAGAAGAACTGAGATTATCGAATACGGCTTTTTATATGCTGCGTAATAATAATATTGCGGGGGTATTAGTTGGCTCTAAAGATGAAAATGGTGTGCTGAACGTTTTATTAGATTATGTGACTGAAGAATATCGTGACTTTAAAATTGGGACTTATTATTTCGAGACGAACCCTGAAGTTATAAAGAACCGAGGTATTAACACGCTTCATGTGCGTACAAGTAATGTCGAACATCGTTCTTATCTTGAAACGGTGGGCTTTAAGCCATCTGAAGATGATCGCCAGCTGTATATTAAATTGTTATAAGCGCTATTTTAAATTTATTGTTTACCCTAATTTCCTCTAGATGCTCGTTTCAACGAAAACCCTGCGCTTTGAGGTAACTTGGGTACTAAGGAATCCCCAGAATTGGGTATATACCTGTATTCATTGAAGAGCTAGATTGTTTTTAGAATATCAACTTGTAACCAAGCTGATATTCTTCACATTCAATTATAAACTTAAAAACTGACCGTTAAACCTGTTGTAGACAGTATTAAATCTTGTTGAATAGGGTCTGCAATCTTTAATAGGTCACCGCTATCTTCAGGATGATCTTCGCTGCCATTACACACCAGTGCCAGATCATAGGTTCCGAATGGGACATAGCCAACATCAAACGTGCCGTTCTGAGTTAATGGATCGACAGCAACAGCAACAGATGTATACGGTTCGAATTCAGATCCCAAGTCACCGTATACTGGTGTTGAAGCTGGGTAAACGTAAACGAAGGCATCATTAATATTATTTATATATTCATTACAGGCGCTACTGCTCACTGTGCCATCGATAGCGGCAACACTTTCATTATTAACTAAGCGTACACCACGTGGTTTTAGCTGATAGCCATTGGCATTTTGTACCATACTTTTACGTAAATCGAATTCGAGCGTATAAGCTTGTGTCGCATTCGCTACAACATCGAAACCGTCTAATTTTAGCTCGCCACTGGGTACTCGAATACCTTCCACGCTATTGGTACCGGTTTCTATTACATGGGAATACGGTGTGCCATCGCTATAACTGCCATCTTCTAGTACTGATAGTCGCATTTGAGTGTATTTACCCGACTCCATCAGTTCATCGCTTAATACTTGTAGCGAATCATTACCTTGATATGCCATCAAGTTAATCACCATAAACTCAGGGTTGCCGTTGCTATCAGAAGGAATTGTCAAACCGGGTGGTACACATTCAGGTGAGCTTTGATCAGCAGCAAAAGATGTTGTGCCCCAGCTCGATTCACCACCATTTTCGTGATGAACTGAAATCTGATCAAAGGCAACACAGACTCGCTCTAGACCATCAACAGGTGCATCAGAAAAGGCTAATGAAAAAGTACCTGTACCATTGCTATCTGACGAGTCTGAGCCACCACAACCAGCCAAAGCGGCACTCACAAGACCTACGATTACTGCTTTTTTCATTACTCACCCTCTTTATTATCGAGAATAAAGAATAGCCTCAATTCAAATCGACTGACAGACACCAACACTAGCTACTGATAATTCTGACAGTAAAATTACATTCAAGGTGCAACTTTACCTGCTATCTACCCCACTTACCGTTTATCTGCAATACAGCCCGTTCATCGCATTGATAAGAATAGAAGCATGTTTGTCAGTAACCTTTGTGCATCAACATATGAAAAGGACAGCAACCATGACAGTTCAAGCGCAGCATTCAGCTCTTTATTACATCAGTAAAACAACTCGTTATTCACTGGCTATTGTTGGCATCGTATTAAGCAGTATTGTTATCACAATCATCAACCCTGTGCTGGCAACCCCTTCCGTAGAAACCTTGGCACTGTATAACCAAGCCGCTTCTGGCGACGAAAGTAAAGTTGATGAAGTATATAAGCAGCTTAATAACAACCTGAATCAACAAGGGGCCACACCACTTAACTTGGTTTATCTCGGCAGTACACAAGCGTTACAAGGAAGGGATGCTTTTCTGCCATGGAACAAAATGAAGTTCACCGAAAAAGGGTTGGCAACGATAGATAAAGCGCTGAACTTATTGGGCAATCTTAATACGCCTCTCGAGCAACAAGATATCGTTCAAGGCCTACCTGAGGCTTACTTAACCCAGGCCATGGCAGCGGTAACTTATTCTCAACTGCCCGATCTCTTTAATCACTTCGAACGTGGATACGATCTGTTTATCGGCTTGCTGTCTGAGCCTCAATTTGAACAGCAGCACTTTGCGGCAACAGCGTGGATTTATCACTACGCCATTCAAGCCTCTCTTCGTGCTAACGATCTTGAACAAGCTAAACAATGGTTACAGATCATGGAGAGTAAAGATCCTCAACATGCCGATACCATCGCCGCAAAAGCATTAATCAGTAATACCTAGTATCTAGCACCTAATATCTACTGCCTAATCTCTAGCACCTAGCACCAGAGATGACTCGTAATAAACATGGTCAGCGAAGCCTAAGGAAAAGGGGAAAACGATGATCCGATTTAATCAAATACAAAAAACTTACCAACTAGGCAATCAATCAGTGCCTGCTTTGCAAGGTATCGACGGGCATATTCAAAAAGGTGACATGATTGCTCTATGTGGGCCTTCAGGTTCAGGCAAAAGCACCCTACTGAATATTCTTGGATTACTGGACATGGATTACCAAGGCGAGATCACACTGGATGGGAAAGCTTACCCAACAGAGCGATTAGCCGCTGCCAAAGTCCGTCGCCAGAAACTTGGGTTTGTGTTCCAACGGTTCAACTTAGTGCCAGTCATGACGGCATTAGAAAATGTTGCTTACCCGCTACACCTAAATGGATTCAGTAAACAGCAACAAGACGAACTTGCGTTACAAATGCTAGAAAAAGTGGGATTGGCCGATTTTACTCAGCACCGGCCCGATAACCTTTCTGGCGGTCAACAACAGCGTGTCGCGATTGCTCGGGCATTGGTTCATAAGCCAGCCTTGGTTATTGCTGACGAACCGACCGCGAGCCTAGACAGCCAAAGCGCTAACGTAGTAATCGATATAATGAAGCAGCTGGGGCATGAAATGGGCACCACATTTATCGTCGCTACTCATGATCCTCGCATGGCGACCCGTTGCGATAGAAGCATCGCGCTATTTGATGGAAGGCTTGTTAATCACGCTAGCGATATAAGGGGCATGTCATGGGCAAGTTAGCTGCACGGTTACCGCATTTTCCGGTATCACTTCGGTTTGCTTGGTTGAACCTATTGCGCAATGGGCGACGCAGCTTGTTGTCGATTTTAATTATCGCCATCGCGGTATTCGCCCTTACCAGCGCTGGTGGCTTTGGCTTATACACCTATGAATCGCTGAAAGAATCGACCGCAAGAGACACCGGACACCTAACATTAAGCCAACCCGGTTACTTCACCAGAGATGAAGACATGCCGCTCAGCAATGGTTTAGATAATAGCCAAGCATTGATCAAGCAGATCATCACCGATGATGCCATACGCGGTATTCAACCTCGTATATACTTCAGTGGTTTAGTCTCTAATGGCAGTAAGTCGACCATATTCATGGGCACTGGTGTCAACGAGCGGGAATTTGATATGAAAGGACCGTTCCTCGATATCAGAGCAGGTCAAAGCCTATCTGATGTTACCTCTAGCCGTTATGACCCTGCCGAACCACAAGTCATGCTAGGGGTCGATTTAGCCCGTAACCTAAAAGTCGATGTAGGGGATTGGGTAACATTACTCGCAACCACTAGCGACGGGGCACTTAACGCATTCGATTTCAATGTACGTGGCATCTATTCAACTGGCGTTCCAGAACTCGATAAACGTCAGCTGTACATTCATATAACAAGTGCACAAGAGTTATTAGCGAGCGATAAAGTCAGCACTTTATCGGTATTCTTATTTGAAACCGCACAAACAAATACTGTGCACCAACGGCTCTCTCAACAACTGCATCAGCGATTAAATACGTCTGAGCAATTATCAAAATCGTCAGATCAACGGTCTCAGCCGATTGAAATCACCCCTTGGCAAGATCGCGCGTTCTTCTACAACAAAGTAAAAGATTTATACGACCGCATCTTCGGCATTATGGGAACAGTAATGGGCTTGGTGGTATTCGTCGCTCTATTTAACACCATGACCATGACAGTGACGGAAAGGACCCGAGAAATCGGCACCTTGTCGGCCCTTGGTAGTTACCCATCAGAGATCGTTCGAGGATTTTTATGCGAAGCAGGATTATTAGCACTCATTGGTAGCATGCTAGGCGCAGTATCTAACGCCTTAATGTGCGTGGTGTTACTGTTTATCGATGTTCAAATGCCCCCGCCGCCAGGAAGAAGTGAAGGCTATCCGCTGAATATCTACTTCTCGTTTGAGCTTGTCGCGTTTACCACTATCGGCGTGATGTTTATTTGCTTATTGGCTGCATTATTCTCTGCGCGTAAAGGCGTAAACAAACCCATTACCGAGGCATTAATTTATGTTTAATGGTTATTTCAGCCCTCACACGGCACGTACATTCCGATTCAAACGAACGCTGATTTGCTCTGTTTTACTGGCACTTATATTGCCGATATCGTCGCTGGCCTTTGCCAATGAAAGCATCGATCAACTTGAAGGCATAAACCAGCAAGCCGTAACAACCATGATAACCAAAGCCGATAGCTATCGCATTCATCCCGGTGCAGCTAAAGTGGTTTCATTAGTGAAGCTTTATAAGTCAAACACGTTAGATAAAACGCGTCTGTACAATGTGTATTCCCGCCCTAATCGCGAATCACTGGTGGTATTTAAATCAGCAGTGGAAGCTGGGCAAAAAATGCTGATGATTGAAGATAACTATTGGTTATTGATGCCCAAAAGTCGTCGTCCTATTCGTATTACCCCCATGCAAAAATTACTGGGTGAAGCATCCGTTGGTGATATTTCAACACTCACTTGGAGTGAAGATTATCAAGGTGAATGGGTAAAATCGACAATCATCAAAACACTTAATGGTGCAGAAGTAACAACCCACCAATTAAAATTGACCGCCAAAACCAAAGGGGCCAGCTATCAAACCATCGATCTGTGGTTAAGCGCCAATAATGATTTTCCAATCAAAGCGGATCTGTATTTACGTTCGGGCAAAATGGCAAAACAAGCGTGGTTTACTCAAGGTTTGCGTGAAGGGGCAACCAGCGTTGTCGCCATGACTCTACTTGATAAGATCCAACCCAATAAAAAGACGATCATTGAATATCAAGCAATCTCACGCCAGACGTTAGAAGATAAATATTACAACCCGGCGTATTTGTCTCGCAATAGTGTGTCAGAGCTATAATCATGAATAAAAATAAGGCGATTAATGCATTCAAAAACATCGGGGGATTGATGATCCTAGTGTTACTGAATATGCCATGTTCAGCCGCCAGTAATAGTGATTTATCGCTACATTGGGATTGGATGATCAGTGCTGAAAGCGTGCAATCAAGAAACTCGCCATTTATTCCGCCACAACCTGATAGCCGTCAAACCATTGATGGATTATTAGAAGTGGAAGTGGGATACAAACAATGGCTCGGATTGATTTCGCTTAAAACTACTGACCTATATTCAGAGACTCAAGGCGATGCTTCAAGCACTAACCCAAACACCCTCTCAAGCAATGACCTAAACAATGATCCAAGCGCTGAATTCATTATTCGAGAGCTGTACTGGCAAGGCAGTTTTTCCTTGGCGAATGAAGCACTCGGTGAACAGTACATTGATGTCACACTGGGGAAGATTCGATTAGATTGGGGCGTGGGTTACGGCTATCGCCCGCTTGATATCATTAAGCCATATCGCAGAAATCCCGTAGGAATAGTCGCAGAAGAAGGGGCTGGCGTAGTGGCATTGTCTGTTTTCGATGCGACAGGTGAATGGACGCTGCTTTACACCGATTCATCATGGACATCGCAATCACTGAATGACTTAGAGCGGCAATCTCAACAACAAGGCATTGGCGTTCGCCACTATGGGATGCAGGGCGAGCAAGAATACCAATGGCTGGCTTACTATGACGATGTACGCCATGGATTAATCGGTGGCAGCGTGGTGTCGGTATTAGATCTCGCTTGGGAATTTCATGGATCCGCCACTTACCAACATCAAAGCCTAGGTTATGAACTACCAAATTCGAGCCAGCAACCCGTTGTTTTAGGTGAGCAAGGTAACGCTTTTCAAACCCTATTGGGCTTAACGTGGGCTAATGAAGTAGGCAATAGTATTATTTTAGAATACTGGTATGACAGCCGAGCTTGGTCTTCATCGCAATGGCAGCAAGCGATCGATACCACCACCAGCCTAAATAAAATGGCAACACCATCGACGAATTCAGCTCAGACTGGAACATCGCAAAACACAGCATTGAGTGCATCGTATGCGCAAGGTTTTCAGCATAGCAATATTGTTCAGCATAATGTGATGCTGCATTGGTCACTCAATTCGACAGCATGGTCTCAATGGGGTTGGAGCCAAAAAATTAATTGGATTCAACACGTAACGCCAACCTTTGATTTGCTTTACTCCCCTCAAGACAATGGGATTATCGCGACACAGTGGCTGAACTATGAATGGATAGATACTGGAAGTGCCTCTCTCGATTTAGAGCTTGCAGCACGATTTTTGACTGGAAAATCAAATTCAGCTTATGCTAACTTGCCAGATAAGCATATGATTTTGCTAAACCTGAAAGGGCGATTCTAATGAACAATATACAAATGGACGAAAAAAAAGAAACGGATCACTCATGGGGTAAATCGTTCCTATTCACCAGTATCTTTTGTTTTATCATCGCCTTAACCACTCAATCGGTTTGGCCTAGTTCACTTTTTAAACACCTCATTATCAGCTTTGGCTTTGGCTATAGCGCTATTTTCAGTGCCAAGCTTATTGATCTTGTGTTCCCTTCAGTTTCACGCCACCGAGAAATCATCTGTACTCTGAGTTTTTCGATGATATTTGGTACCTTAAATGCGCAATATTGGGTGAATGATTTTTTTGGTGAAGATGGTTGGAGCAACCTAAAACCCGTTATATTACTTGGGCTTATTTTTACTGGTTTTTGCTATTACTACTTTTATTCAAAAGAGCAAAAACTCATTGCAGATAAAGAACTCGAAACCCTTAAAAGAAAGCAAATAGAGCAAGAAAAAGTACTATTAGTCAGCCAACTAAAGCAACTGCAAAGTCAGATCGAACCGCATTTTTTATTCAATACACTAGCCACAATCAGTGTGCTGATCGAAACTGACAGTGATAAAGCGAAATTGATGCTAGAAAAACTCACAGAGTTACTGCGCGCAACCCTCAATAACACGAGGCACCAACAAACTACGGTAGAGCAAGAAGTCTCATTGATTGAGGCATATTTAAAAATCCAACAGATACGCCTTGGGGATAGGTTAGAGTATGCCATCAATATCGACGGCATCTCATCAACTCACGAATTACCGCCGCTATTAATTCAACCGTTAATCGAAAATGCATTAACACACGGTATTGAACCCATAGCCAAGGGTGGGAAAGTCACACTCGATATAGTCAACCTTGGTGAGAATATGCAGATCAGCGTAACGGATAACGGGGCAGGATTTAGCCCCATCCCGCATGCAGCTGGGCATGGATTAGGGCTAGAAAACATTCGCCAGCGCATAGAGATGTTATTTGACGGGAAAGCCAGTATATCGATAAAAGAGCACCGTTCTGGTGGCGTCATTTCAACTTTAACCCTACCTATATAAAAACATGATTAGCGCCATGAGTTAGCGAGTAAATTAAACGATCTAAGGACAGATAAGATGACACAATTTTCAACCGCGATAATTGCCGATGATGAACCACTTTTACGTCATCATTTAAATCGTTCTTTAGCCGAAGTATGGCCAGAGCTCGAGATAGTGGCGAGTGCTGAAAACGGAAAAGAAGCGTGGTTGAAAATCAATGAGCATCAACCAGACGTTGTATTTCTTGATATTCGTATGCCAGAATTAAACGGTATGGCACTGGCGAATAAACTCAAAAAAATGCCGACCCCACCCTTGATTGTTTTTATTACCGCGTATGATGAATATGCAGTAAAAGCGTTTGAACAAAGTGCGGTTGATTACTTATTAAAGCCTATTTCCGAATCACGCTTACAGACTGCCTGCACTAAATTACAACACCAACTTTCAGTACAGCAATCAGAACAAAAACACCCATCAAATGCACAATCGCAACCCGACATATCAGCATTAATCCAGCAAATTCAACAGTTATCGACACAGTCTGAGCCACAATACCTCACTTGGATAAAAGCCAGCGCGGGTGATGACATTCATTTAATCGCGATATCCGATGTGATCTATTTTAAAGCGGAAGACAAATATGTATCGGTGTTTAAGCGATTACCCAATAACGCCGCTCAAGAATATATTATTCGCACATCACTGAAGGAATTGCTTGCACAGCTCAATCCAGATTCATTTTGGCAAATACATCGTTCAACCGTCGTTAATGTCGCAACCATAGAAAAAGTGAAGAAAGATCTAGCAGGAAGAATGTCAGTTATCATTGATGGGCAAAAGCTGCCTGTTAGCCGAACAGCACAGAGTTTATTTAAAGGGATGTAATAGTTAGATTGAACCAACAATAAACTGTTATTAATCGCACCAATCCCAAACATATTTGTTACTAATAAATAACGTCATTTAAGCTTTTTGAAGAGCCTAAAATGAGTATAAAAACGAAAGAACATCGCGACAAAAAGCCTAATAGATAAGACATTTTAACGAAAATCAGCCCGCGAGGTGTATAGGTTTATCATCATCCAGATATAACGCGATAGTATCACCAACCCTCTGTTTATATTCCTATGGGGTATTCACTGTTTTTACCCATTAAACGCCGAGTAGAATTCTCCATGACGCCTCTTGATAAACCCGTAAATTAAGACGCTATTTTACATGCCAAATTTCAAGTAGAAAAATCAGTGCCCCTCAACAGAACCATCACTAAAACAGTAATAACAACCTGAAATCAGATAATCGCCATAATAATCATATGATAACAATGATAAATAGCACCACCAATCATACAGCAAATGTATAGATCACCTTGTTCTGACGGTTAAAAAGGAAGTCCGTTATAGGTCTGCACCTTCTCTTTATTTTATAAATTACCTTCACTAAAAACACGTTCTTGATAAAAAACTTAATTTATGACGTGAATTTTGTTCCATTTTTTACCCATTCTTATTGTAAACTATATTCCTTTAACGAAATCAATCGCACTTTTTATACCTCATAGATTCCTTTGATAAGGATGTCAGTAGAATTAGGTATGACTTTTAAGAATGCCCTTTGCATTCGTATAACGGTAGCGGGAAGCTTTATAATGGGATATTTAGAAAGAATTAAACAGTTAGCTAAAATCCAAGGAATTAGCCAAAAGCAACTTGGCGAATCTTTGGGCCTTCAGCAAGGAACAATGAGCCGTAAGTTATCGGGTAAATACGGTATTGAAGTCCGCGAGCTAGAAAGAATCGCTGAGACATTAAATACGTCTATCGGTTACCTTTTAACAGGGCAAATCGATACAGGCACTCAAGCAACAACAGCCATTACTCATGAGTCTTCACAAGGTTCAACCTGTACTTACATCCCTATTATTCACCGTAAAGATTTTGGATCTTTCATCGGCGGTGAATCAGTAAATGTGGTCAGTAAACGCGTAATACCACAACACCTTGAACGTGATGATTGCTTGGGTTTATTTGTTGATAACGAAAATATTTCGCAATGTGCACCTATTGGCAGCTATGCATTAGCCACCAAGCAAGCGATTTACCGCCCTAAACAACCAGTATTTGCATCGGTACGTAACAGTGAGCCTGATTTTTATCACATGACTCAATTGGCTGATGGTGTCATCTTTTCGACATCCCAACCCGATTTCCCTAACCTCTTTGTCAATAATGATGAATTTAAAGTTCACGGTTACATCATTCAATCAGATTGGGCTTACGATCGTTAAGCTCTGCTTGTAATAGGTATGTGATTTATATACCAACCTATGCTTTTAACTAGAAAGCGTTTCAAAACAGACTGCTTCGATTATTTCAACGGGTCTGATACTTGTTTAGGTTGGTATTCACTTTACGACTACGTAGAATAGCGAGGGTAAAAAACCGTCGATATTATTCTTTAGCTAGTGGTAAATCATGTCAAAAATTATTGTTGCCTCTGCCAACCCTGCAAAAATTTCTGCTGTTGCTTCAGCATTCTCACAAGCCTTTCCTGAGCAATCTTTTACTGTCGAAGGCATTAGTGTCGCCAGCGAAGTAAGAGATCAGCCTTTATGTGCAGACGAAACCTTACTCGGTGCAAGAAACCGTGTTAAGAATGCACGAAAGTTGCAGGCTGATGCTGATTTTTACGTCGGACTGGAAGCGGGAATCGATGGAAATTTTACCTTCGCGTGGATGGTGATTGAAAACCATAAGCAACGCGGTGAAGCACGCTCTGCTTCTTTGCCTTTGCCCCCTATTGCGCTAGAAAAAATCCAACAAGGCATTGAACTTGGTGATGTGATGGACGATATGTTTAACCAACAGAACGTTAAACAAAAAGGTGGGGCCATTGCAATGTTAACCAATCATACGCTCAGCCGCAGTTCGGTCTATCAACAAGCCCTGATTCTGGCATTAATTCCATTTATGAATGAACAATGGTTTCCTTGCCGCTAGCGCCGGTGCAAAACGTCAGGCATTAAAAAATCCCGTTACGATCCCCATTATTGAAAAAAGAATATCGTGACGGGATTTAATGTATTCAGAGCGACTGGCTTATTGGAGAACTTATTGCTGTTGCTTCTTTAATAAGGAAGCCAGCCATTCTTTTGTATCGTCGCTCTGATGCTTTAATTCATTAGATCCTCGGGTAATCGTTGCTACCCCAACCCCTAACAATTCACTAATTTTTCGTTGGCTACGCTGCCCATTCATTAGCTCATGAAGAATATTCACGCGAGCCAATAACGCTTCTCTTTCATCAGGGGTAAGCAATAGCTTCAGCATCACGTCATCTTTCTGCTCTAATGCTGCCTGACGAAGTAAATCGACGACCTGTTGCCACTCGGTAAAATCAGCCGTTTCCGGAGTTGTTGACATGTAAACCTCATTAAGGCGTTTTGAATCTTCAAGGAATGTTAACCTGTTCTGATCCTGTTGCACACTAATTTGATAAATTCTGCAAGATTTCAGCCTTGCAGAATCACCGTCAAACACCCTTTAGTAACGGGTTGTTAATTCATTCTTTTTAAGTAATACCGATTTTTTACCCATCAAGTCGCTGTAGTAAATTTCAAACATTAAAACGTTCTGCACATAGCCACGGGTTTCATTAAATGGAATCGCTTCAATGAAGGTATAAACATCACGAGAACCGCTGTTTTGGCCCTTCCAGCGATTCACTCGACCAGGACCTGCGTTATACGCTGCAAACGAATAAACACGGTTATCATCGTAGCGTTCTAGCATCATTTTCAAGTAGCCACTACCAAGGCGAATATTCACACCTGGATCAAACAAACTGCTTTTCCCAGTATAATTACGCCCCAATTTTTTAGCCGTTTCTTTGGCTGTGGCTGGCATCAATTGCATCAAACCTCGTGCCCCGACGGGTGATTGTGCTTTTGTGTTCCACGCACTTTCCTGACGGGCTAATGCCATCATCGTCGTGGTGGGTAGATCGCGTTGCTTGCTGAAGAAATCAAACCACCACTTATGGGCCATCGGAAAACGCAATGTAACGTGGTCCCACAACTGTCCAGAAATGGTTGCCTGTACCGCTAAATGATGCCATTTATGTTTGCCCGCATAAGCGGCCAACATACGCTTTTGCTCAACCGTCTTTCCACTTAATAAGTAATACCATTCACGATTCGCATCAAGCGACTTATCCAGTGCAATCAGCTCTTGAATACGCACCAGGGTTGTCGTGTACTGCTTACTTTGCTTTGCAATACTTTCCGGCACCGTTTGGGTTGGATAGACGATCGGCTTGTTTAACACGGTGGCCGCCGCGGCGCTGTAGAAATCACGTTGCCCTAAAATCGAGCTGTACAGCTTATTCGATTCTGATTGTTTACCGTTACGCGCAAGGAAGTAGGCTTGCCAGAATGTCCAACGCGTGGTGTCTTTTGCTTCTTGTGGTAAACGATTCACCCACTTTTCAGCTTCCGTATAATCAGCTTCGCGTAACGCTAATCGAATACGACGTTCTAGCGCATTAACGCTCGAGCTGGTTTTTAGCTTGCTATCACGCCACTGAATAAGATCGGGCTTATCTGTCGACATCAACCTTAGCGTTGTATAATCCGCAATGTGCTGGGTACGTGACGGAGTAAGGTGTTGCCCATCAACGGTACGCTGAAATTGTTTAACCGCTTCTTTTACATCTTTACGGGCTAAACGCTTATAAGCGGTTTCCGCTAATTGTTGATTAAACTCGGTGACTTTACTGCGTTTGGCAAAATCAGCGACGTTCTGTGGTTTATCTAATAAGCCTAATACATCGTCACCTATCGCTTGGCTCGTACCTGATAATTGTTTATCGAGGTATTTCAGTAAACCACTGTTGCCTTGCTCGTACGCTAATAACATACGATCGAGAATCCGTTGATTAGTCCGTTTACCCGCTTTCGTCCAATCAGACAATAAAGGGTCACACTCGTCGTTGATAGAAGTGCCAGTTAGCCAAAGTGCATTGGTGCCCTGCCAAGCAAGGTCCTTATTGCCCTTCTGGCTTTGCGCATAATAGTAGTAACACTTTAGTGTTTGTCCGTTCGGCTCATTTGGCTGAACCGTTAAAAAGTCATTCCAGCGTTGTGTTTTTGCTAGATAATTTAAGTAATTCCCCTTAACTGTCGTATTAAAAGGGAGATCCTTATAATCAGCAACAAACTCAGTCACTTGCTTGGGTGTTTTCTTACTGAGATCTTTAGAAAAATCATGATAATCTAAGTATGGCGTTAAAGGGTATTCATCTAATTTTTCACGTAATTGGCGATAACCATCTTCATCTTTCTTATCTAACGCTTTACCCGCTTGTACATACCACTCACGTTGCTGATCAAGCTTAGAGGCGTGACTTGCTGGCACACAACTTAAACCGAATATCACCACGGTTACGGTTACTACCTTATGGACAGAAAAACTAAGCACAAGAAAACTCCATTTCGGTTTTAGGATGATATTTATTCATAGTAAACGCTAATTATGAACAATGCTGTTAATCTTATGTCTAGATTGGGTAAAATACCTTCTTCATTTTAGATTAGAGATCATAAACTGATATGGCTGAATACGTTTATACCATGCAGCGCGTGGGCAAAATTGTTCCACCAAAGCGTCAAATCCTTAAAGATATTTCATTAAGCTTTTTCCACGGCGCCAAAATTGGTGTTTTAGGCTTGAATGGTTCAGGTAAATCAAGCCTGCTCCGTATTATGGCTGGTATTGATAATGACATTGAGGGTGAAGCACGCCCACAAGCAGGACTGAAGATAGGCTACCTGCCTCAAGAACCTGTTCTTGACGAAGAAAAAACAGTACGTGAAATTGTTGAAGAAGCAGTCTCTGACGTAAAAGACGCCTTAACACGTCTTGACGCGGTTTATGCAGCGTATGCTGAACCTGATGCAGATTTCGATGTACTTGCTAAAGAGCAAGGTGAGCTTGAAGCCCTTATCGAAACCAAAGACGGTCATAACCTAGAGAATACTCTAGAGCGTGCGGCTGATGCATTGCGCCTTCCTGAATGGGATGCACCGATTAAATTACTGTCTGGTGGTGAACGCCGTCGTGTGGCAATTTGTCGCTTATTGCTTGATAAGCCCGATATGTTGTTACTTGATGAACCAACAAACCACTTAGATGCTGAATCGGTTGCATGGCTTGAGCACTTCTTATGTGCGTACACTGGTACTGTTGTGGCGATTACCCACGACCGTTACTTCCTTGATAATGCCGCTGGTTGGATTCTAGAGCTTGACCGTGGTGAAGGTATTCCATGGGAAGGTAACTACACATCTTGGCTTGAGCAGAAAGATGCACGTCTACAGCAAGAATCATCTCAAGAGAATGCACGTCAAAAGACAATTGCTAAAGAGCTTGAGTGGGTTCGTCAAAACCCTAAAGGTCGTCAAGCAAAATCAAAAGCACGTATGGCGCGCTTTGAAGAGCTTAATACGAGCGACCACCAGAAACGTAACGAAACCAATGAACTGTTTATCCCACCGGGTGAGCGTTTAGGTGACAAGGTTATTGATGTAACCAACCTAACGAAATCATACGGTGATCGTGTATTGATTGATGATCTATCGTTCAGTATGCCAAAAGGTGCCATCGTCGGCATTATCGGCGCCAATGGTGCTGGTAAATCAACATTGTTTAAAATGCTAAGTGGTGCTGAGCAGCCTGATTCAGGTACGATTGAACTCGGTACAACGGTTAGTCTTGCATCTGTTGATCAGTTCCGCGATAGCATGAACGATAACAACACCGTTTATCAGGAAATTTCTGAAGGCGCTGAAATTATTCGTATCAACAACTACGAAGTACCAGCACGCGCTTATGTATCACGCTTTAACTTCCGTGGCAGTGACCAGCAAAAACGCATTGGCGATCTTTCTGGTGGTGAGCGCAACCGTGTTCACTTAGCGAAACTGCTGAAAGCGGGCGGTAACGTACTACTACTCGATGAACCAACCAATGACTTGGATGTTGAAACACTTCGAGCACTGGAAGAAGCATTACTTGAGTTCCCTGGTTGTGCCATGGTTATCTCGCACGACCGTTGGTTCCTCGACCGTATTGCGACCCATATTCTAGACTACCGTGATGAAGGCAAAGTTAACTTCCATGAAGGTAACTACACCGAATACACCGATTGGTTAAAGAAGACACTGGGGGCACAAGCTGCAGAACCACATCGCATTAAATACAAGCGTATGACTAAGTAATGTAGTCACCGTGAGTCACGATAAAAAAGAGCCGTTCTAGCGGTAATGCCGTTCACTTAAGGTGAACGGCTTTCTTATTTTTGGCATATCGTTGAGGTCTTGGCTTTACCGTTCTTGGGAATGTTCTTTCCCTCCGCCCTTCAAGTATTAAGCTCTCAG
>PJEL010000167.1_pt1 | contig 77335 bp, 69 predicted proteins | sample 1853271 | NCBI WGS metagenome assembly PJEL01 (sample SAMN08108733, study PRJNA415343) | Invertebrate metagenome, whole genome shotgun sequencing project. | host: Globobulimina | place: Sweden: Gullmar Fjord | collected 2015-08
GTTGAAGAAGCACCTGTGGTTGAAGAAGCACCTGTGGTTGAAGAAGCACCTGTGGTTGAAGAAGTACCGGTGGTTGAAGAAGCACCTGTGGTTGAAGAAGCACCTGTGGTTGAAGAAGCACCGGTCGTTGAAGAAGCACCGGTCGTTGAAGAAGCACCTGTGGTTGAAGAAGCACCTGTGGTTGAAGAAGCACCGACAGTTGAGAATACAACAGAAAAATAAGATCGTTACTCTATGATAGGCGTGAACAATATTTCGTTATTTATTCACTTAGCATAGAGTAATCCATGCCTTTAATTTTAAGCCCTCGATTAATATAATCACCGACATCAATACCAAAAGCCCCACTACGAAAAATCCCTTTCACTTGATATTTATTACCTTCGGAATCTTCAGGATTTTGCGATAAATTAATAATATTTTCTGGCTGAGGATCTTTATTCTTATCTAAAACCATAATAACCTTTGGCCGTAACTGATAGCCTTTATCATGGGAAAGAATAATCCCAACTTCACCATTTTTCATTTCCATCAAATAGCCCGGTGGGTAAAGACCAATCATCGCGATGAATTTTTGCGCAGCATCAGCATCGAACTGAGTACCTTTATGCTTGTTAATAATGCGCAATGCATCCAGTGAAGATAAACCTTTTTTATAACAGCGGTCACTCGTCATCGCATCATAAGCATCGACAATCGTTACTATCCGTGTGAATAGAGAAATCTTACTTGCATCAATGCCTCTAGGATAACCTTTACCATCTAAACGTTCGTGATGGTTATAAGCAACATCAACTGCCCCAGGGTATATATCGCTGCGCTCCATCAGCAGTTTTTTTGCATAGATCGTATGCTTAGCCATTTCAGAAAATTCGGCAGCGGTTAACGGGCTAGGTTTATTTAATATCTCATCAGCAACATTCAATTTACCGATATCATGTAATAAAGCACATATACCTAGATTTTCTAATTCCCACCGCTCCATCTCCATATGACGACCCAAAGCAATCGCAAGCAATGAAACATTAATTGAATGCTCAGCGGTATAGTCATCCGTATTTTTTAGTCTTGTTAGCCATAATAATGCATTGGGGTTTTGCATTACTTTATTAACACATTCACTAACAACACCATGCGTTTCTTCGGTTGATAACGCCTGGCCCAGTTGAACGCTAGAAAACAATAGTTTTATATGACTTTTAGCAGCTTGATAGGTTCTATTAGCATCACTCAATTCGGAGGCAATATTTTGTTTTTCTGCGTATCGAGTTCGCTTTACCTGTTTAATTTTTTTATTGGGTTGTATCTCTAACCATTCTTCTTCACTAACCTCGACAACAACGAACTTACAGCACTCTCGTACCAACTCTAAATCATCTTGGCTTTCTAGAATAAATCCTTGAAATAAAAATGGTGACTCTGACCAAGGGCAGTCGAGTTCAGCGATGTACATTCCAAGACTAAGTTGGTTTACATCAAGCTGTTTACGCTTGAGTACTTTATTAACCCGATAGCGATCACGACTTGATGCCTTGGCTGACTTAAACAAAATTAAGAACTCCGATCCACTTCTTACTTTTATTATTATAATGTGTGAGACACAATGTATTTTTATTAATAATTATTTATTAGAAATAATTAGAGCTTGAGCTCTAATACTCAACATCAGTTCACTATCGTCACTACCATATTTATATTTATTATTAATTACAAGCAAGTTATTCAGTTATTCATCGCCAATTACCATATTGCGCCCAGCCTCTTTTGCCCGATACAAATATTCATCGGCCTGATTTAGCATTGCATTAATAGTGTCTAATTTAATATTAGTAACACCGGCACTGAAAGCGACTCTTAGAATATCACTTTCATTAACATCAATTATTTGCGAAGCGACATGTTGCTTAAAACCATCAACTAAACTCACTACTTTTTCATTACTCAGCCCTGGCACTATAACGCAGAATTCTTCTCCACCTATGCGAGATACCAAAAATCGCCCTAATGAATTTTCTAATGCATTAGCAAAAAATTTAAGCACATCATCCCCAGCCTCATGACCATACTCATCATTGATCGATTTAAAATAATCGAGATCTAAAGCGACCAGTGCTAACTCAGTATTATTTTCATTTGCTTGCTTTAAAAGAATTTCACCTTGCTCACAAAAATAACGACGATTATAAAGAGAGGTTAAGTAATCACGATTAGCTTGATCTTGAATTTTATGCAGTTGCTCTAAGGATTCAATGTTATTGGTTATACGACAATAAAATTCTTCTTGTTGAAAAGGCTTATTAAGAAAATCATCTGCACCATTTTTGATAAATTTAATCGACAATAAGCCACCATCCTCTCCGGACAATCCAATAATAATCATGTCAGATTTTTCGTGCTGTCGTCTAATAGCTTGCACCAATTCAAAGCCATCCATATTGGGCATATTGTAATCAGTGATGACCATCTTAATATCAGAGTTGTTTTTTAATTGAGTAAGCGCCTCAACTCCATCTTCGGCTTCTAATACTTGATATTTGTGAGCGGTTAATAAGCGGACAATATGTTTTCGATATTGTTTAGAATCCTCGACCACCAATACTTGTAACTGTTGATTTTTATACAATCGATTAAGCATATTGATCGCATATCGATAAGAATAGCGGCTTTCTTTTACGACATAATCAACAACCCCCTGCTTTACCAACCCCTCTCGACGTTGCTCATCGTAGCTCCCTGTTAAAACCACTACAGGAAACTTCTCTTCGAGTAAGAAATCGACCATTTCACCATTAGGGGCGTCTGGTAATGCAAGATCAATGATGCCGGCAAACAACTCGTCCTTATGCTTCAGGTACAAGGCCTGCGCTTCTTTCATTGAAGTAGCGAATATAGGTTCTAAAATTAAAGATTGTTTTGATAGATGCTTTAGAATTTTGAGGATGACAGTACTGTCTTCGACAATGAGGACTTTGTTTTTCATAGTGTTTCTCAGCTGATCATTACTTTAAGTGTAGATCAGCTGAGTCACTTTATAGCTTAGATATGTAACAATTTTCTTGGCCAGAGCTTATGCCGCAATCAGGTCTTTTACCTTCTGTTCAATGATGGATCGTATTTCACGAAAACGCTCTGGATTTTCATGTTTAGGATCTGGTATGCCCCAGTCTAAGCGATGCTTAGCTTTGATCATCGGACATTCATCGCCACAGCCCATTGTAATGGCGTAGTCAAAATCCATACCGGAAAATTCAGAAAGTGGCTTGGAGTCATGTTTTGCTAAATCATAATCCAGCTCTGCCATGAACTCGATCGCTCTAGGATTAACCGTGCCTGAAGGCTTACTACCTGAGCTATACGCTTCGATTTGCCCTTGGCCATGAATGATGGCAAAGGCTTCTGCCATCTGACTGCGACAGGAATTTTCAATACAAACAAAAATAACACGTTTCATAATTAGTGCTCCTAAGCTAATGCACGACGTTCAAAACTTGGCCGTGTCTTATTTACCAGTGCAACGAGCGAAAGCATTACAGGTACTTCAACTAATACCCCAACAACCGTCGCTAACGCCGCTCCTGAATGTAAACCGAATAAGCTAATCGCCACCGCTACCGCTAATTCAAAAAAGTTTGATGTGCCAATCATGCACGCTGGTGCAGCAATATTATGGGGCAAGCGCCAGAAATACGCCCAACCATAGGCAATGGCAAAGATGCCATACGTTTGAATTAATAAAGGAATCGCAATTAAGAATATTGTTTGTGGCTGCTGTATGATCGTCGGCGCTTGAAAGCCAAACAGTAATACGACAGTTGCCAATAAACCAATGATTGACCAAGGCTTTAATTGCGCAACAAACTTCGTTAAGCGTTGATGATCCGCTTGCTTCGCAACTAACAAGCTACGGGTAATAATGCCCGCTATCAGTGGTAAAACAACATATAAAAGCGTTGATAAGAATAGCGTCTGCCAAGGTACTTCAATATCACTCACCCCTAATAACCAACCAGCGATAGGAGCAAAGGCAAAGACCATAATGACGTCGTTTACCGAAACCTGAACCAAGGTATAGTTCGCATCCCCTTTCGTTAACTGACTCCAGACAAATACCATGGCAGTACAGGGGGCAACACCCAATAAAATCATGCCAGCAATGTATTGCTGAGCATCTTCAGGGGATACCCAGTCGGCAAACAGTCCCTCAAAGAAAAGCCAACCTAAAGCTGCCATGGTGAAAGGTTTAACTAACCAGTTTATCACCAGCGTCATCACTAAACCTTTTGGCTTTTTACCGATGTCTTTAATCGCTGAAAAATCGACCTGAATCATCATAGGATAAATCATTAACCAAATGAGCACCGCTACAACTAAGTTCACATGCGCAAACTCTATCCCCGCGACCACAGCAAAGAGATCTGAAAATTGAGTGCCTAAAAGAATACCGGCGAGGATACTTATTAAAACCCATACCGATAAATAACGTTCAAATAACCCCATGATTATTTCCTAATAGTGATAAATAATGATTTGTTAGCAACACTGCTGCAGACGTTCAGGACGATCGCCCATATTCAGTAAGCGGTTGCTGAGCTCAGTAAGATCTTGCTGAGCGCAAGCTTGTTCTATGATGTTATGAACCCAGTCTGCTAATTCAGAAGACAAGCGGTAATATACCCACTGGCCGCGGCGTTCCGTTTCCAATAATTGGATTTCGCGCAATAGCGCAAGATGACGAGAAATTTTGGGTTGGCTTAACTCAAGAGCTACCATCAGTTCACAAACACAGAGTTCATGCTCTTGCTGAATCAATAATAAGCTTTGCAAGCGCGTAAGATCACTAAGGGCTTTGAATAACTCTAGAGGGGACATGACCACTTATCCTGCCAATATATGGAAAAACGAATATACGCTTTTTCATATATAAAGCAAGACTAAGATAAATACCTAACATTCGAAAAGCTAAGTTTGACGACTAAACTTTGAAGCGTTGCACGGTGCCTTGTAAATCAGATCCTAATTTCGCCAGCTCACCGCTGGCTTGAGCCGCTTGATTAGCCTGTTCGTGGCATACGTGAGCCAGCTCGTTAATGCGCACAACATTACGGTTAATCTCTTCCGAGGCATAACCTTGCTCTTTAGCAGCCGTGGCTACCTGAGTATTCATGTCGCTGATATTAGAGATATTGTCATAAATAGAATCTAAAATTTGCCCTGACTCAGAGACTTTCTCAATCCCCGTTTGAGCACGATCACGAGATCGGGTCACTGTCTCGACAACCTCAGCAGTGCCTTTTTGGAATTGGTTGATATTTTCTCGAATCGATTCTGTTGATTCTTGTGTGCGACTAGCCAGTGTCCGTACTTCATCCGCAACCACGGCAAAGCCTCGCCCTTGCTCACCTGCTCGTGCGGCTTCAATCGCGGCATTTAACGCGAGTAAGTTAGTCTGTTCGGCAATCGCACTAATGGTTGATAAAATTTCACCAATGCTTTCACTATTCTGCTGCAGTTCTTCAATGGCATGAGTCGCGCCTTCAACTTCTTTGTTAAGCAGCTCGATTTCTTTTCTCGCGTCATCCGAAACGGTTTTTCCTCGGCCAATTTCATTTGTCACATCGCCCACAGCAGAGGCCGCTGTATTGGCATTTTCTGCAATGCTCTGAATAGTCGCCGTCATTTCATTGATAGCCGTTACAGCCTGTTCAATCTCAAGCTGTTGCTGCTCACTCGCATCCCCCACCTCTTTAGTGATACACGACATCTCTTCTGATGCTTGAGCCACTTGTATGGAACCATCTTTCACCTGGTTAACAGTATCGCGTAGACTGGAAATTAAGGCATCAAATGACTTAGAGAGAATTCCGACTTCATCTTTTGAGATATGATTAACCAGCTGAGTAAGGTCTAAATCATCAGCAATAGTATGAATACGTTCAGTAATAGACTGAACTGGGCGGTAAATAGCCCGAGAAATCATAGTCATGAGTCCAGAGATTAATACAAAAATTAATACAATAATGGTTGTTAATGTTGTATAGACATTGGCAGTCGCTTGTTCAATTTCTACATTAACAAACTCAGTTAGCGCGGAAAAAGATTCTGAAGATTGGTGTATCGTCTTACGCAACTCTCCTAACAGGCCTGACGTTTCATTAAGTCCTAATTCGATTTCTTTGGCCGTTAAATTATTAAAGTCTGAACGATATACCGCGATTTTATTTTTCATTGTATCAATCGCATCAGGCTGAAGAACATCTAATGCCGTATCGAATTTGTTATAATTATTTTCAAACTTAGCCAAGTATTTGTCATCACGACGCAACATAAAGTCTTTCTCGTTTCGGCGCAGCATTAGCATATGAAATAATAATTCATATTCTCCCGATGCTTTTGCCAAGGTTTCTATCTCATGCACCGCGGCTCTTAAAGAACCATACAAACCACTTTTCGAATCAAGGCCGATTTCAGTTTGTAATATAACGAGCTGCTTGAAAATATCACCATAGCGGGTAACCAGAGCGGAAAGAGTCTCTGTCTCACTGCTGTTTAGTCCTTGAGCGATAAGAGAGCCTTGCAAGGCATTAATTTCACCTTGCATGTGAATAACTGTTTTTTCGAATTTATCGCCATACTTAGTATCCTTACGAGCAAAGAAATCTTTCTCATGCTTTCGTAAATTCAATGCATCATTACTTAATTCTTCTTTGAGTAATAAAATATTATTTAATTGTTCAATTCGATTGAATTCATAAATGCTGACAGACGTAGTTAATACCAAACCTGATATAACGCAAATCAATATGATTAAGTGCTTATTCTTAATGCTAATATTATTAAGAAAGTCCATTTGGCTACCCTAGAATAAATTTACATTTATTGAGTATAGGAGAGTCTTTTAAGAAGGGGGGAGTTATGACGAGCTTATTTGTTCTTGCTTCTTTTTATAACAAAAAGAAGCAAGAACATTCACAAATACAATTGTGAGTTATAGCGTACTAGAAGTTAATCGCTAAGCCTAAGCTAACATTGCGCCCTGGTTGCGGCGCTTGCTCTTTAACGAAAGAAGTATGCTGACGAACCTCTTCATCCAGCAAGTTATTTGCTTTTAAATCAATACGATATTCACTTTTCGCTAACAATGCTTGATAGCTCAGACCCATGCTTACTAAGTCATAGCCTAGGCTCACTTCTTCATTTTCTGCAACTTGATCTTGCTTTTGTACTTGCTGCCATTGGCCATAAAGTATCAAGTCGGTGGGCATTGAAAACATAGCTAACGTTGATAGTTCAAATCCTAAGCCGATACGATCAGCAGGAATTCTAGGTAGATCATCTGCGCGGACACGATCAGCCATGGCCGTTAATGTCATACCATTTACCACTTGATAAGCCAGATTCAACTCACCACCGACAAACGTGGCATCTTGCTGCACATATTGATATAAACCAAATTCATCGACTTCAGTGCCGCTATTTTGAGCATAAATAAAATCAGAAATTTGGTTTTGATAAATATTCAACGCCGTTGTCAGGTCCCCTTGCGTTTTACGAATTCCCACTTCAAAGTTCAATGCTTGCTCAGCGTCCAAATCTGGATTACCCACATCAAAAGTTTGTGTGGCTGCGTGGGCACCACAAGAGAATAATTCTTGTGTCGATGGCGCACGTTGAGCAGAGGTGACCGCCGCCGTTAATTGCCAATCATCTGCATTTGAAATCGCAAAATCACGTACTACACCAAAAGATAAGCTATGAGTATTAAAGTCTTTATCTTGATATTGATCCACACTCAGACCAAGATTCGACGTTGAGCTAGAGCAGTCTGCATGAATACTTTCTGGTTGATCAGGAGATAACTGCGTCTGCTCCAAACGCGCTCCTAATTCTAGACCCCAATTATCTAGCTGAGTTTTACCTAACCAAAACAAACCTAAATTCGTGCTATCTGTTTTTGGTACAACCGCTTCGTCACCCACGGCTTTAAACGTATCTTGCCCAAATTGTAGGCCAACAACTTGAGAAATATTAGCCATAGGGGATAACAAAAACTCACTACGCCCCTCATAACCGTTTCGGCGAAACTTAGTACCCACAGCCCCATCTTCAATTTCATCATGGCGATAGTTATTAAAGCCTATGCGAAACTTGGCAGCCTCAATCCCCGCCATTGGCCGATCGAAACGACTGTCTAGATCGATACGCTGCTGACGCATTTCAATACGAGCACCGTCACTTTCATGTTGCTCGTGCTCTTCTTCGGTTTCACCTTCTGTATGTTCTTCATGATGAACATGCCCAGGTAAACCATATTCACTTTTACTTTCACTGACCGCGATACCGGCATAACCTGATGGGAAAACATAGCTCATGCCCAACGTAAGATTATTATTGAAAGAGACATCCGAGTTCGCTAATTTAGCTTCTGAAGCATGTTCCTCATGCTCTTCTTCGGTTTCACCTTCCTCATGCTCTTCGTGCTCTGCTAGCTCTGGAAGTTCATATTCATCACTGCGAAAATGACTTCCAGACAAACGCCAGTGAACTTCATCCGTTTGGCTCAAATTTACCGAACCCGAATTATTAATGCCCAAGGTTTTACCTTGGTTCACTGAATCATACTGCATACGGAGCGCCGTCTGAGCTTCAGACTGAGAGCCTGACCGCCCCGTTGGAACTCGTTCATCGACGACATTAACCACGCCACCAAAAGCACCACTGCCATACATCAAGGTTGCTGGGCCACGCAGTACTTCAACTTTTGTCGCACTAAAAGTATCCGCATTAACACCATGATCTGGGCTAATACTAGAGGCGTCTAACGAATCGATACCGTCTTGCAATACCTTAACTCGGGCTCCCGACATTCCTCGCACCACAGGACGACCTACCGCAGAACCGTAGCTGGAATTATTAATACCGGGCTGTGCAGATAAGGTTTCTCCTAAATTAGATGCTCTTTGTCTATCTAGTGCTTCGTCAGTTAATAGCGTCGCCGGCTGAGCCATTTCATCCTGACCTTGATCAAAACTATGAGCACTGATAACAACATTCTCTAGCTGAACGTTTTTATCGGATTCTGCTTCATTCGCGCTGGCGACCAATGGCGCTTGGCTCATGGCTAAAACGGATATTAATGTCGATACTGTGCCCATCGGCTTTGAGCTATATGATAACTTTTTCATTTACACTTTCTCTGACTGAGAGTCTCTAACTTACGAATACCCACGACAAATGACATAGCGCTAATCGTCGAATCAAGGGTACCGAAATCCAATACATACTAAGCAGCAACCATTAATCTAATGACTGATACTTCAATAAAAATAAACAACAGGGTATTAAATAGAGAAAGCTAAAGGCGGGGCACGGCTACGCTGGCGATATTGACGGGCAAAAGGAAGAACTAAGGGCAAAAAGATTTCAGGAGCCTGGTCAACCAAGCTGGTTGGTAGACTGATGGCAAAAGGAATCAACCCTTCATCAATACCCTGACTCAATAAGCAATATTCACAATGCGCTGAACTACCCAAAGCATCACTATGATCAAGTTGATCATGCAAGCTCTGTATGGCCCCTGCCGCGATCAGCAAAAAACTGAGCAACATAGGCAGCTGCTTAGAACGCAGCCAGCGGGTGAATAACGATTTATCGATCAAGATAAACAACCTAATTAAGAGAGAAATACAATATTGATATGTTATAAAATAACAGTTGCAAACCATTTTGCACAAAGCTCTAACCAAAGTAAAGACGGTTATGAGCTAAGACAAAAGCATTACGAAAGAAAGACAGGGAGAAATTACAAATAGGCCATAAAGATGGCCTTTATTAATAAAATAGCCTTTAACGGCGATTCCAAGCAAGACATTCATCTAACGTCACACCTTTACCACCAAAGATGTCTAAGGCACTACCTATGGTCAAGTCGACCTTACCCTTAGACAAGTCATTCACACGCTTCAGATCATCTAAAGAGCGCGCTCCACCAGCATAAGTCACAGGAATAGTGGCATTCTGCCCCAGTAGAGTCACTAGCTCTTCATCAATACCGGCTTGTAAGCCTTCCACATCGGCTGCGTGAATTAAAAACTCATCACAGTGATTCGCTAATTCAGTCAGAGTTTTACTATCAACTGCGGTTTCCGTAACCGTCTGCCAGCGATCGGTCGCAATATTCCAACCAGAGTCAGTGCGGCGACAACTCAAGTCTAAAACTAAACGTTCTTTACCGGTTTCAGCTTTCAAGGCTTCTAACCGATTCCAAGAAAACTGGCCATTCTCGAAAAGATAAGATGTCACAATCACATGACTGGCACCTGCGGTTAAAAACTCAGCCGCATTACCTTGATTGACACCACCACCAAATTGCAGAGCATTCGGCCAAGCCGCTAAGGCTTTTAATACTTCTTCTTTATTGCCGGGGCCCAATGCAATCACATGACCGCCTTGTAAATCGTGCTGACGATATAAATCGGCGTAATAAGCCGCGTCGTACTGACTGACGAAATTAGTATCAGCACCTTGATCATTCAAGCTACCGCCAACAATTTGCTTAACCTGGCCTTGGTGTAAATCGATGCACGGACGAAACTGAGTCACATTAATACCTATAACGACAATCAATAGAAGGGATGAGCGATACCATTATATCGGATATTAAAAGCCAGTGGCAGCTTGTTCAGCTTAGGTTCAGCCAAGCTGAATTATTCTAGAGCCCTTACTGTATTAATAAGGGATGTTCTATGTCATTCAATAAAACAGCCATACTGACTCTCTCACTTGCGGCTTCCTTGCCGAGCTTGGCACAAGAGAATACCGACGAAGTCGTGGAGTTGGATGCCATCAAAGTTCAACACAAGGAAGAGTCCGCAACCGAGGTCACTCTTGATAAATTATTGAAAGTACCAGGAGCAGGCAATGACCCACTACAAGCGATTGCCAGCTTGCCTGGGGTGACGTTTGCTGGAGGTGATACTGCTGCCCCTGCCGTTAGAGGATCTTCTCCAGCGGATAACCGCTACCTAATAGACTTCATGCCAGTCGGTTATATATTCCACCTAGACAGTTCTAGCATCTTAAATGACAATTCATTAAAAGATTTCATGCTCGACTCAGCTGCCTTTGCTGCACAATATCACGATGCGACGGGGGCTGTAATTGCTGCCAATACTCGAGACCCTTATTTAGACCAGCCGCAAACGGTTATCGATTTAAGCTTGTTAAAAGCCAGCTTCTTTGTAGAGAGGCAGGTCAATGAAAAACAAGCCTTCTATTTGTCTGCACGCCAAAGTTTGTTCCAGTATTATATTGAGAACTTTTTGGATGATGAAGAATTTAAGCTCACTACGGTTCCTGAGTACTACGACTACCAAGGTAAATATCAATATACGATTTCCGATCAGGAAAGTATTAGTTTCAATATAATCGGGGCTAAAGATAAAGCCGGTATTTTGTTTGACGAGGATTCCGATGAAGTAAAGCAAGATCCAGGATTATCCGGTGGGGCAGAATTTTCTTCCTACTTTGATAGCCAAGGTATCGTTTGGGAAAAATATGATAACGAAGGCGGCAGCCGAGTTTCTTCATTTTCTCGCTTGTCTCAAGTATTCGACTTCTCTGTCGGCAGCAATATTGATCTCGATATTGTCACCACTGATTATTCATTACGGAATCAATGGTCATCCATCATCAATCCACAACATGAGCTTTTATGGGGCTTTGATTATACGCTGAAGAACATAGCCTTTGATGGTGTGTTTAAAGGACCACCCTGTGATGAGTTCCGTGTCGACTGCCGCTTAGTTGATGGCACCGAAACCATTACGGCTAAAGATTCATTAAGTATCAATAATTACGATGTTAACCTCGCAGATAACTGGGCAGTTACTCACTTTTGGACCTTAACACCGGGAGTTGCCATTGCCCACGACGATTATACTCAACAAACGTTTATAGAACCTAAAATACAAAGTCGTTACGAATTTTCCGACGACTGGGCATTTACATCAGCTTATGGCGATTATCATAAACTGCCTGATGACTTTGGCAGCTATACCAAAGAATTTGGCAATCGAGACCTAAAACAAACCGAAGCAAGCCATTATGAAATAGGCATAGAAAATCAATTTGATGAAAGCTGGTTTTGGAAAGTCGAAACCTATTACAAAGCAATGAATAAGTTGGTCGTATCGCGCCCTAGTTATGACAATTACCCAAGCTTAACTCCGGAGCAGTATGAAGAGCTACCGCGCTATACAAATGATGGTGATGGTAGCGCTTGGGGATTGGAGTTTTTTGCCAACAAAACATTATCGGATAAATGGTACGGCTGGTTATCGGTTGCTTATTCAGAAACCAAACGCAAGAACAATCTTACTGGCGAAAACTTTAAATACGAATACGATCAACCTTGGATCATCAACCTAGTAAGCAGCTATCAAATCAATCCAATATGGCAGTTAGGGCTTAAGTGGCGCTATCAAAGTGGTCAGCTGGTGACTCCACTAATCGCGGCTAACCAAAATAGTGAAAACCCTGAACTCTACGATCCGGTATACGGCGAATTAAATTCTGAACGCTTGCCCGCGAGCCATAGCTTAGATGTTCGCGCTGACCGCACATTTCATTATGCATCTTGGGATATGGATTTATACGTAGAGATTCTCAATGTTTATAACCACAGAAATGTAACTGGTTACTCCTATAGCGAAGCCGATTATAGCGTGAAAGAAAAAGAAGTGGGCCTACCTATGATGCCATCATTCGGTATCAAGGCTAAGTTTTAGATAAGATATTGCGAATAGTGCTATCGAACTCACTCTTATTATTTAGAGTGGGCTCGACTATCAGAGATCTGCTTCTGAAAATAATTCGTTAATGCTTCCGTTACGGCTTTTTCTTCCGGTTGCAATTCTGTTTTCACTAAAATAATAAGCGATTGAGCATGTACATGTTCATCGCCATTAGGATGCGCAATAACGTCACCCTCTTTAGTCACATAGCCTAACGCCGTACCTAAATTTGCTTGAATTAAAGCGTTCACCACATCTGCCCAAGGCTCACCTTCAAGCCATACCGGATAGCGATGTGGATGATCGTTAGCACGAGTAAACATATCTTCGATAATAACTTCCGAACCCGGAGCATCCATAGAACGCACAACAATCTCAGGATAGGAACGAATCGGTCTTAATACCGATTTCACCCCAAGGTCCTTCATCCGCTGACGGTTTTCATCCATCACACACTCGATCATCGCTTTATGGCAAACGTGTAATTCATTTAAGCGATGCGCAACATCAAAGGTAAAACTATCACTATCGCTAGCGTATTCATTACGCGCTAATACCACGATATGCTTGGCTCTGTGCGCTCCAGCGCGCTTTAAATCCGCAGGATTACTCGGCGTACCATGCACGTGAACCGCCCCTAATTCACGAATACAATCCGGTAAGCCATCAGCAAAATCGATATTCAAAAGCTGTACCGGAATATCCGCATAATCTTTATTTTCACGGATCTGAGTAATCAAACGAATAAAATAATTCTCACGATTATATTTTGGCGAGTTAATGATTAGGATGTGCTCTTCCATATTCCAATTCCAATGTCCGGTGCGAATTTTTTCACGGCGTGCGATGCGAAAATCAACGTAGTCGCTGATCAAAAACGTCATCAAGGTGATACCACAAAGATACATCAAACCAATCGTCGCGGCTTGCCCCATAGGTGTTGTCGGAGAAAGATCTCCAAAGCCAACCGTGGTGAGTGTTGTTAAGGTTAACCATATCCCCTGCCAAAGGGTCATACCTTCAAGGTAAACCATCAGACTCGAATGCGTAGCAATCAATACCAGCATAACCGAAGCAGTACGCAGTACTGCGCGCTTAATAGTTTTATCCGTTTGATACACCGCGTGACGAACACGCCGTTGATGGCGAATAAAGCGAGTGAACTTGCTCAATAGCCTTCCTTAATGAAATCTTCCATAATTATCGCCCTAATCCTCCAATCATGAACTGGATCATCTCTTGGCGCCAAGCTTCTATTTCTTGATCATCAGTGATGTCTTTAGCTGCAACTTTTTTAATCGTTTCAACTAACATCGCTGTCACCAAATTCGCCGCAATACGACTGTTCATTGTCGAACGTAAGAAGCCTTTCTCGATACCATTTTTCATATACTGCTCGGTGAACTGAGCAAACACAGATAACAAGTGCTCTACCGATTCTGTCGCTTGTGGATCAACACCTAACGATTCATAAAAAGCGATTCTTGCGAGCCTTGGGTCACGATTGAAAATGGCCAGCAAGCCATCTGCAATTCTCTGTAGCTGACCTGCGTACTCATCTAGGCTATCCGTAGTCGGCGGTTCTTGCATTACGATTTCGGCCATTTGACCCAATAAGTCCGCCAAAATCGCATTAAAGATATCACGCTTATTTTTAAAATAGCGATAGATGGTGCCATGGCCGATATTGAGCTGCTTAGCTATATCCGCAATACCGGCTTTATGAAAACCCTGACTGGAAAAGACCTCTATAGAAGCGGCGAGGATCTCCGCTTTACGACGGGCAATTTTTTCTTCACTGGCAATGTTCGCCATAATATTTATTAACAACTAAAACTGAATTATTTGTCATACTTAATCAAAAGAAATCAAAGATCAAGGTGTTTAGATCTTCGCTTTCTTTGGGTTAAGCCGACAATCAGCGAATCTGAGTCAATCGATGAGTTACCGCATGCTTAAACGGCATAAATTGATTACCAATATGAAGCGCCGCTTTGCGGGCAATTTTCGCTAGCGGCTTATCATTGGTATACAGTTCAACAATCGCATTCGTTGCTTCGTATAGAGGCTTACTTAATAACTGATGGCGAACTTCGTAGTTGTGTAATACCCAGCTCGAAGCGATATCTTTTCCGCCTTGCTGGGCCTTAATAATCTGTTCGGCTAAGGTATCCGCAGAACGTAAACCCAAATTATAGCCATGGGCTGTGACTGGATGCATGCCTACCGCAGCATCGCCTATTAAGGCAAAACGTTTAGCGATAAAACGATCTGAGATAACGCCAACTAAAGGATAAGAATGACGTTCAGTGATGAGTTCCATTTCACTTAAGCGTCCGTCTAGCATGCTCTCAGCTTGGCGATTAAATTCTTCTACGGGTAAATCCGTTAAACGCTTGGCTTCACTTGCAGGCACAGTAATAACGATGGAGGAGAAGCCTTTACCTAAGGGTAAAATGGCACAGGTGCGGCCGTATTGAAAACACTCTTGAGCGGTATTTTCATGACTCAAAGTATGTTTCATGTTGCACACAATCATCACTTTGCCAAAGTCTTTCATTTTGGCCGATAAGCCCATCATCCTACGCGTCGTGGAAAAGCGGCTATCCGCCGATACAACTAATGATGCATTGATCACATAATCACTGGTTTCGATGACACCACGATTGCTAAAGGTTTTAACATAATTAACCTGTTGCTCGGTGATCATTTCAATATTGTCGTATTCACAAACTTGATCATATAAAGCCTGTCGAATTTGATGGTTCGCAACGAGATAACCTAAAGGTGCTTGTGCATCATCCTGACGCTCAAAATGTAATGCCGGGTTTTTTAATAATGAGTGCTTTTCATTACCCAACGGCCCGTTAATCACCTTGGCTTCTTTTATCGGGTGCACGACCTCCTCTGGAAAACGCTGCCAAACCGACAATTCAGATAAAATGGTTTTCGACAAATGGGTCATCGCAATATCGCGACCATCTAACTGAGGCTTAGCAATACTGTCTAACGATTGCTGATCCACCAGCAATATTTGCAAGCCACTCTTTGCCAGACTTAATGCGAAACTTAAACCGGCAGGGCCTGCACCAATAATCGCAACATCAACATTTTTTGTACTCATACCTTTAACCCTGCAAGTAATCGATAATTAATAATGACAGCCGAAGGCTAACAGCTTGAGCTAATTCTCTACTGATCTAAATCAAGAGAGTCAAATCAACTGAGTAAAATACGGCACTAGCAGAGACAATATTCGCGAACAGAGTCACGAAAGGACCTTCTAATTATTCACGCAATGACTACACTGTGGCTAAAAAATTATAAGGCTCCATTATGTTGCGTTTTTTTCTTCCTTTGCTGATTGCACTAAGCCTGAGTGGCTGCATGGATACTCAGCAATTTAGTTATTCACAACCCACTAGCCAAGAGAATGTTGCTCAAGCTCAATTGACTGCCGGGGTCGCGATTCGTGATATTACCCCACCTCCTGGAATACCACGTTCGGGTTACGCCATCTGGTCAACCACGGGTGAAGGCTTTCGTACTCGACTCAATGCTCGTGCCTACTATTTAAAAGATGCTAAGGGCCAAGCGTATGCCATGATTCAAACCGACTTAATGGCAGGTTCTCGTATTTTATTAGCCAAAGTTGCAGAGCTGGTTGCTGATAAAACAGGAATTCACGCAGGTAACCTAACGATTACGGCAACGCATACTCATTCGAGCCCAGGGCAATTTTTTGGCTCCGAGATGTATAACAAGCACGCTTCACACCGCCAAGGTTTTGACCCCGACTATTTTGATTTTTTATCGCAGCAACTAGCTGATGCTTTAATCGAAGCCCATGAAAATCAGGTGCCAGCAAAAATCGCTACCGGCCGTCGAGCTATTTGGGGGCTAACCCGCAACCGGGCCATTGAACCTTATAGTAAGAACGAAAATCATCGCGAGATAAGTGATAGTGAAAGCGAAGTTTTTCACGCCATTAATCCTTTTCTTTATATGGTGCGTATTGATGGTTTGACCCCCGACAACCAATACGAGCCGCTCGGTTCTTTTATGAGTTTCTCTATTCATGGCACCTCCATTCCACGCTACGACCCTTTCTTTAGTGCTGACCTTTGGGCCTACCTACAAGGTGATTTAAAGCAGGCGATTGAAACACAGTTAACACCTCGTAAGCCGGTGATCGTAGGAGGCTTTGAAGGCACTCATGGTGATATGGCACCGGCGATGCCTTATAAACAATCAGGCTATATTTGGTCACGTAATGTTGGCTCTGCTATTGCCAAAGAAGCTTGGCAGTTATTTGACCAGTTAGGGTCACAGCTTTCGGCAGATCAACAAATTCTTGTTGCGACTCGTCACATTAATATGCGCGAACAGCCTGAGATTAATGGCATCAGTATTTGTGATGCCGCCAGTATTGGAACCCCACTAACCGCTGCGCCTTTTGAACACGAATCACCATTTTTTGGCTGGATGCCGTATTTCAAAAATGGCAGTAAGTCTTGGTTTTTCAATGACGGCTGCCAAGGGAATAAGAGCATTCTAGGCGGCGAATTCCTACAGAGTTTGATCGAACCCAAAAAGAATTTTCCTAATGATATTTTATTCCAAGTTATTCAACTTGGGAATTTGGTGATTGCCCCTCTACCTTTTGAATTAACCGCAGAAACTGGGGTAAGAATTGAACGCGCGATTCAGGCCAGCTATCAGCAAGCCGGGCTTACACAGCCACAGGTAATGGTCACCAGTTTAGCCAATGGTTATACCGGGTATATCACAACCCCTGAAGAATATGGCGAGCAAAACTATGAGAGTGGTCATACTATTTATGGTCAGTACTCACAGCCTTACGTGACCCAACACCTAGGAGTGTTAACTAAAGATTTATTAACCGATAAGAATAAAAAGATCGAAGAACTGCCTAAGCAGTGGAATTTTGAGTTTTCAGTAAATCACTTTATTGAGCCGGCCCTTAGACCTTCCAGGGCCTTACGCAGAACATTACGGGCTCCTGAGCTAACATTAGCCGAGGTGAATGAAGAAGCGCACTGGAGCTTTGACTGGCTCGATGTCCCGCCCGCCTTAATACAACTGCATGAACCGTTACTTAGTATCGAAATAGGAAAGAAGAAAGAGAATGGTGATATTGAATGGACCGCGATGAGCAAAGATTCCATCGCGATCAATGACCAAGGTTATGACATGGCCGTTCAGTTATTAGATAGCGAGGTATTAGCAGGAAAAGAATCTCAATCAAGTTATCGGGCGTATTGGTACAACCCCAGTTTTGCCGGCCCTGAAACTTGGTATCGTTTTGTGATTCAAGCCAGAGAGAAAGATAGCATCTTTTTTTCTCCAGCCTTTAACTAGGTGCTTTTAGGCTCATCCGCCGCCCCGATAACCTTGTGTAATCGCCAAAACTCTAAAGCCGCAGCCAAAACCTGTTGCGGCGCTTCTACCTGTGGATAATGGCCCACCTCGCTTAACTCAATCACATCAGGGTTAGGCACTAGCTGTCGATAACGTTCAACCATTTGCTGCCCGGAAATAGGATCCGCAATACCATCAATAAGGCGCAACGGCATTGTCCCTTGCTGTAATGCCCCAACCCAACGACTTCTATGTTCGCGACGCTCCGTCATATAACGAATTAACTTAGGCATTACGGCTAAACCATTATTGAGCTCTAAAAGATTCCAATAGACTTTCAGTTCTTCTTCGGCAATGGGCTGAGCGCAGATCGTTGCGAATACCTTGCTAAATTTCTTCAAGGAGTACAGCTTAATTAACCAAGGCCCTAAGCGGCTAATTAATAGCTTTTGCATTAAAACGGGACGATGGGTTTCCGGGAATAATCCCCCATTTAATAAAATACAGCTGAGTATTTTTTTCTCTGCCGGAATTTCAAGGGCATCACTCTGTCGTGCTATAAGCTCCTGAGCAACCGTATCGCCATAATCATGGGCGAGTAGATGGTATTTCTTGATGTTTAATTGCTTTAACAGGCACTGAAAAATATCGGCCTGATCAGCAATACTGTAGGAATAATCTAACGGCTTATCTGACAAACCAAAACCGATCATATCTAAGGTAATGACACGGAAATGCTTGGCAAGCTGCGGCCACAAATGCTGCCAATCAATGCTGGCGGTTGGAAAACCATGTATCAATAATAAGACAGGCTTATCGCCCTTATTTGCTTCCAACTTTTCAGAGTCACAATAAAAGATTGCGTAACTTGAATTATGTTTTGAATAGGAAAAGTATTCACCTGACTGCATCCAATCATTCAACATAGCTTGCCTTAATAGCCTCGAAGCGCTTGGCATTCACGCCCATATCGGAATACCCCAGACGAGAAGCAGAGCGCAAATGAATCAACCCATCTTTAATCACCACCTCAATATCATCAACAAACTTTAGCCAGTCACTTTCATATTCGGCATGCAAATAAATACCCGATGGCTTCAGCAACTTTTTACTAATCACCTTGCCACCCGTTTCCGTGATCGCTCTCGTGATAGCAATTTGGGTTTGCTCTCTATCCGCTTTGGACTTTAACGGTAATTGGAAGTGAGATTGATCAACAGGATCGTAGGTTTGTACACAATTGGGTTTATCAGGACAGGGGCGCAATTCAGAGCCATTCAACATGCCTAGATTACTAGGAACTTGGCCAGCACAGCCCATAAGAAGAAAAGGGAAAACAAAGGGCAGCAGACGATTAACAATTCGCATGACTCTTCCTAAAAAACATGAGAGCCATTAGCCTATGCTAAATTGAGTGCCTAGAATAGATAAATTTCATGCTTGCGAAATAATAATCACAAGCATGAAATCAGAGTATCTGAATTACTCTTGAGTACCACTTACTAGGTCATAAGTGATGTTAGGGTTAAGACCCATTGGCCAATAAACTAAAGCATATGGAGGCCAGAAAATGGAAACTGGACGAAACTTAGCTCTTAGCTTTCCTTCATCAATCACTTCGCCATCTTTTTCTAAGCGATAAGGTACACCACCAGCAGCATTCCAAAAGTAAGGGCGTGTTACAACCTTACCATCATCAGCGATTTTGACCGCCTCTGCGCTATTATTAATGTACAGTTGAGAATTTTCTGGCACTTTAAAAGTACCCGTGGTTGAACAACCAACGATAACTAAACACGCAATTGCAGTAAGAAGAGATTTAATATTCATAAAACTTCCCTATAAAAATGAATGAGATGTGCATAATAATGTAATTAATAATAACTGCAATATGCAATATCAGAGAACATCTAAAATAGGATACAAAAACAGCACGCTGCTAGTTTCAGTATCCTGAATTTAATGACTGCTTACAAATTACTCTTCGAAAGCAGCATTATGATAGATTTCTTGAACGTCTTCTAAGTCGTTCAACATAGCAATGAAACGCTCAAACATAGCAACCGCATCACCAGAAACTAAATGCTCCATTTGTGGCAAGTAAGTGATTTCTTGAACTTCGAAATCAATTTCAGGATTCATCGCCATTAATGCTGTTTTAGTTTTGAAGAATTCATTCGGTGGGGTCAATACCGTCACCATGCCCTCTTCACAATCGATATCACTGACATCAACATCCGCTTCCATCAAGGCTTCTAGTGCAGTGTCTTCATCATCACCCGCAAAGACAAACATCGCACGGTGGTCAAACATGTGAGAGACCGAACCTTGGCCACCCACTTTTAATTTACACTTAGTAAAGGTGCCGCGAATATCACCAAAAGTACGGTTGCCGTTATCGGTTAGACAACCAATCAGCACCATACAGCCACCTGGGCCAATACCTTCATATAATGCTGGCTCGTAGTTCTCACCCACACCCGAAGTGGCTTTAGCCAGTGCTTTATCGATTACGTGAGTCGGTACCTGATCTTTCTTAGCACGATCGATCAAACCACGAAGTGACAAGTTAGCAGAAGGGTCAGCGCCTCCAGCTTTGGCGCAAACGTATATTTCGCGGCCATATTTAGAATAAACCTTAGTTTTTGCCGAAGCCGTTTTAGCCATCGACTCTTTACGGTTTTGATACGCTCTACCCATCGTACTCATTCTTCATAATTGCTTAAGATGGATAGATTGTACCTATTGTTCAGCACATCGGCCAGTCATCAAGGCTAGCCCTTTATTATGACTTGCTCAGAAGTATTGACGACTTTGTCTTACCAGCATTTCGATAACCTGTCTCAAGCGCCAATCTAGAGTAAAGACTTTGCTATGATATCCGCCCTTTAAAATCTGCATCGATCAATCTAGAGAGCTTCATGTTAGAAATATTCACCGCCAGCTTAATCGCAGCCTTAATATTATTGGCGATTGGCCTTATGCTGCTAAAACAGCAATATCAGAAGAAACAACAACTCAAACATGAATGCCTAAAGCATTTATTACGTTTAAAGAAACTCATGGAATACTTCCAATTCCACCGCGGCCTGAGTGCACGCTACCTCAATGGTAAAACCGAAGTAGCCCATGAGCTAAAAGAGAAACAGCGCCTTATTGCCCAGGTTTTACCGTCACTGGCACTCTTAGCCCGTCATTCTCAATTATCCGCACACTGGCAGTCGTTACTCGATCATTGGCAGCGATTATTTGCTAATAACCTATTGCTCAGCCCAGAAGATAATCTAGAACAACATAATCGCTTAATTAATACCCTACTATACTTAATAGAAGATGTGACTGAGCTGGGGTATTGGTCTAGTCGTGATCACCACAAGGGGATCAACTCCATTGTGGCGATTCTACATACCACCGAATGGATAGGCCAAGCCCGCGCATTAGGTTCAGGTATGCTGGCAGCTAATCGGCATTGCGATAATGACCAGAGCCAGATGAACTTAATTCAAACGAAACTAGAGCTGTGCTTACAACAACATAGCTCTAATAAAGACAGCTTGAATAAGCTATTTCAGTTAAATGAGATCATTAGCCAAACTTTTTTACAGTCATCTACGAATAGCGAAAGCCGTAATAAAAAGGCGATATCCAGCAGTGAATATTTTGCCATCGCCAGTGACGCAATAGAAAGCTACCTAATCGAATTCGATACAATTATGGGGCGCTTGCGACAACCCAACTAACTACACGGGCAAAGCTCGAAGAAATGAGGTCTCACCATGCCACGCTTAGAAAACAAGATTGCCTTAATCACTGGCGCGGCTAAAGGCATTGGCCAAGCGTGCGCCGAACTCTTTGCTCAAGAAGGTGCGACTATCATCCTAACCGATATTGACGACCAACTCGGCCAGCAAGTCAGTGATGCTATTGGCGATAATAGCCATTACCAACACTTAGACGTTGAGCAAGAAGATCAATGGCAACAGGTAATGGCCTCTGTCGAGCAGCAGTTTGGTCACTTAGATATCCTCGTCAATAATGCTGGCATCATAGGATTCGATGAAACATCAGGCCCACATAACCCTGAATACCTTGATATGAACAGCTGGCGCAAGGTACAGGCGGTTAATAGCGATAGTATTGCCATGGGTTGTAAGCATGGCATTCAACTAATGAAGCACTCTACCGCCGCCAGCATTATCAATATGTCTTCGCGCTCTGGTATTGTCGGTATTCCCGCCGCGGCCCCTTATGCCGCCAGTAAAGCCGCAACCCGTAATCATACTAAAAGTGTCGCGCTTTACTGCGCTCAACAAAGCTATCCCATTCGTTGTAACTCGATTCATCCTGGTGCCATCCTCACGCCCCTATGGGATGCCATGCTGGGAGAAAATAAAGAAGAAGGTATCAAAGGCATCGCTGCAGGTATTCCTATCGGTCATATGGGCGAAGCTATCGACGTGGCGTATGCGGCACTCTTTTTAGCCAGTGATGAATCCAAATACATTACCGGTATTGAGTTGAATGTTGATGGTGGCATATTAGCTGGCAGCTCCGCGGCTCCAGGGAAAGATTAACGCGTCGCTAAGGCAAATTATTGTGCGTTTAAACCTGCTAACATGCGGCTAGAGTCTGTGATTCAAATAACGATATTTAGAGCATTTAGATGACTGTCCGCAAAACCTACGAATATGAAAATGGTCCACACAGTGTTTATGGTTTCCGTACCGGGCGCTTTGACTTCGGCATTAATACAACCTTCATCATTTACCGTATCGGCGAAACCCTCATCGATGCAGGGCCAACCAACCAATGGTCAACGATTAAACGGGTTTTAAAACCGCTCACCATTAATACATTGCTAATTACCCATCATCATGAAGATCATAGTGGTAATGCCAATCGCATCAGTAAACTAAAAAAGCTAACCCCCTACGCTCCTAAGCTTGGCCAAGAAAAGTTAGCCAAAGGCTATCCAACACCCTTGATACAAAAAATTATCTGGGGCAGCCCTTTAAAAGTACAAACTCAAACCTTGCCCACTGAATTAGTGGTTAATGAAAATAGTCCTAGCGCGGCAAAAGTAGTTGCGATTCCAACCCCTGGTCATGCGAAAGACCTTACATGTTTATTCTTACCGGAACAGAAATACTTATTCAGCGGCGACATGTATATTTCCAAGTCGTTAAAGTATTTACGTGCCGATGAAAACTTAACTCAATTGATTGAGAGTTTAAGAGTACTGATTGCGCTAGATTTCGAGATTTTATTTTGCCCACACCGTGGCATAGTAAAAGAAGGGAAGCAGGCGCTAAAAGAAAAACTTGAGAATTTATTAAACCTTTGTCGCCAGTCACAACAACTAATGGCAACTGGCTTAGACGAATCACAGATAGTCAATGAACTACTCGGCCCTGAAGATGGACTGGCAAAATTGTCGAAATTTAATATTTCAAAAGGCAACCTGATTCGTCAGGCGATGACCTTCAATCAATATTAAACTCGAGTAGTCGTTTTTTCTGCAGGCAAACTGCTATTAATTGCATCAAAGCTTTTCTGCATGAGTATCTCAATATCGTCTTCTGTCATGCCTTCCGTCGAAATGGCGGGATGAATCACTAAATCGACCTTCCCCGGCATCAAGTCCAGAGACTTGGTCGGCATTACATGATCAGTTCCACTTAGGGTAATGGGCAAAACAGGCAAACCTAAGTCCAGTGCCATTTTAAACGCACCTTTTTTAAAGGGCTTCAAAGCACTACTCGACGTTCGAGTGCCTTCAGGGAAAAATAATACCGACGTGCCACTATGAATTCGCTCTTTCGCAGCCTCTAATGATTGAATAGCCGCCGCTTGGTTTTTACGATCAATATACACATGACCGACTCGATAGCAGGCGTACCCTAAAAAAGGTACCTTACGAATTTCTTGCTTCATGACCCAGCGGAAGTCGATGCCTAACCAGCCATAGAGTGCAATAATATCGAAAGCGCTTTGGTGATTCACCACCACAACATAAGATTGCTTTGGGTCGATATGCTCTCGCCCTTTAATCTTCATACGCATAAAAGCCGCATAAGCTGTTAGTCGTGCCCAGAATACGCCGTTAAAAGCCGCTTTTCTGGGTGTCATGACATAACTAGAGAGTATGGCGCAGGTTCCAAAGACAACCGTCAGCAAAACAAACCAAGGGATGACAAAGATCCATTTATAGACTTGAAATAGAAACCAACCTAGTCCTTTGTTTTTATTCACTGCTAACTCCGCACACATGACCATCATTAAAATAGGGTCGCTATTCTAATGAAGAATGAAAGCCTAGCCAAGCCTTCGCCAGCAATAGCTTTTATAGGAAGTATATTGATAGAATCTATTTTTAATTTGTTATTAAGTACTTGATATGGCCAACCCAATCTCAGAGCAAACCAAGGCAGAAGCCCTTAAAATTGCTAAAGGTATTCAAAAGCCAGGACAAACGAAAGAACAAACCAAGTTGATCAGCCAAGGAATTGAGAAAGGCATTGCTGAATATAAAAAGCAGCAAAAAGCCAAAGCCCGTGATGCTGATAAACAACGTAAGCAAGAACTAAAAGCAAAGCAAAAAGCCGATGCAGATAATCAGCCAGAACCCATCAATGAAAAGGAAGGTAGCCGTATAACACTCTACCTCCCTTGGGGGATATTACTGATGAGCTGGATCGCTTTTGGTGCAAACCATTTCGTTAATCAATAAATACGGCATACCTTAAAGGTGTTTTAACAGCATTGCCTTGATGGCTGAATAAGGATGAGCACCGACAGTGACATCAATATTTTCGCCATCTTTAAATACCATCATGGTTGGTAAACCACGTACACCATACTTGGACAATACATCAGCCTCTTCATCAGCATTGATCTTAACTATCTTCAGTTTACCCTCAAACTCTTCCGCTAGATCATCAAGAACTGGGGCAATCATCTTACAAGGTCCACACCAGTCGGCATAAAAATCGACGAGGGTCACTCCTGAGCCTCCCTCTACATCTGATTCAAATTGAGCTGCTGTGATCATAGGTACTAATTCTGACATGGTCTTTCCTCGTTGCTTAAGTGCTTATTTGTTGGACTGAACACATTGTAGTTGACCTCATATTTAGAACTAGCCACTATAATTAGAAACAAAGATTCCATATTTGGAACGAACTTTGGACAAGTTGTATGAATGAAACCGTATATGAAGGCCACCGATGAAACTGGATAACCTGAAACTCTTCGTCAAAACCCTACAAGCAGGCTCTGTGACTCAGGCCGCCAAAGATCTTGGCATGCCTAAATCGAGCTTATCACGGCATTTAACCGAGCTAGAGACCGAGTTTAATATTCGCTTGCTAGACCGCAGACCGCGCAACCTAGCCGCAACGGAGGCTGGGCAACTGCTGTATAACCAAGCCGCACCATTAATGGAAGGGCTAGAAGATGTCTCACATTTTATGGAAGGTTGGCGCGAAGAACCCCGAGGAGCTTTAAAAATACTGTTACCGCAAGAATTTTTTAATCAACAGATAGGCCAATTGGCCATCGAGTTTATGACACAGTACAAAGAGATTTGCCTCACCATCAATCACTACAGTGGCCCTTTACCCAGTAATAGCCGCGATTATGATTTAGTTTTTGCGGTCCACGATCGGCCACTGCCCGCTTCCGATATGATTGCCCGTGAACTTATGAGCTTGCCTCAAGGTATCTATTGCAGCCCCCACTGCGCGACACAAATCAGCATTAAAGAACTCAATGATTTATCAGACTATAAAGTCATTTTAGAAAATGACGAGAGCCACTGGCAGTTTCATAAACGCGAAGACAAGCAGCAAAAGCGTCGAGCAGAAACCATTAGCATACCGGTTAGTGGGCGATTAAATATGAACAGTGCAGAAATGCGATTAATCGGAGCGATACGCGGGATGGGCATGATTAAACTGCCGCAATATATTGCCGACCAACAACTGAGATTAGGGGCTTTAAAACAAGTGTGCACACCTCATCCTTTAGAGGCCCAAACGGTTTCTGTGCTCTACCCAACTCGGATGATCCCGCGAAAAACCAAAACCTTTTTAGACTTTATTCAGGGCAATATAGGCCGCTTACATTCAGTGGTTTGATCGTTATACCCAATTCTGGTAAAACACTCAGCCATTTATTTAGTCGACTCAATTAGGTATCCCAGTGAAGAAGCTCTTAGCTCTAATATTGTTAACCACTACCCACAGTACTTTCGCTGGAGATTTCGACTTTGGTCTTTATTTAGCACAAGAATACGTTAAAAAAGACGTCGCACTGGAGCAAGGGATTGGCGAATCCATGCAATCGGGTGGTATTACATTCGCCTACAATATCGGCAGCATTGACAATTCATTAGCTCTAGAAAATAACCCTTATGATGACTATCAAACAAGCTCGGGGAATTTTTCCATGCTTGTCGGCGGTGGTTTCATCAGTGCCAGTGACGATAAAAAGTTCACCGTGGCGACTGTAGATTCAAATGATGATCATGGTAGCCGTTCTTCAAATGTTAGCGGCACAACGATCTTTGGTGAAATAGGCTATAACTACTTTATTAATTCTAAAATGGATGTGTTTTTTAACTTAGGTCGTGCAAGTTATGGCCTAAACCGCAGCATATCCGCTTGCACCGACTGCCCCGAAGAAGAAGTCACTGTTAATGCGTCCAACTATATTCATACCGGTTTAAGCTTTTCTGATAGCCCAAAAATAAAAGTGGGTTATCAACACCATAATAAAGGTGACATGATCAACAGCTTGCGATTACAGTTTGCTTGGTAAAAAATCACACGTTTCAATTAAGTAGCAATGACAATCAAATGTTTTCAACATTTTTTATAAACTGATTTTAGATACAAATAATTTCATGAAGTCATTGCAACACAGTATTTACCTAAGATAACAACGAAGTGATTGCGCTCTGTAAAAACTTCGGCACTATGTAGCCCTACTGATGATATGCAAAGTGATATAAGAACATGGGTTTACAAATACTCGCGGGTAAAAAAGCACTCGCCGAAATTCAACAATACGGTCTTAGACCCGAGCGTATTAAATTAATGGTTGGCGCAAGCGGAGGCCCTAAGTGGCTAATGCTAAGTCGCTTAGACCAGTATTTGTCTGAGCATTTCTTTCCTCAAGTCACTCAACCAATCTCATTGCTAGGTTCCAGTATCGGCTCCTGGCGCATGGCATGTTATGCACAAGAAGATCCTCTTACTATATTTAAAGAGTTTGAAAATTTTTATATCAACCAGCGCTATAGCGACAAGTTAGACCCAAAAGAGATCACTGCCTACATCGAAAAAGTCCATGCACACCTTTTCTCACCTAGCCGATCAGCACATGTTGCCTCTAACCCTTTGAGAAAGTTACACATAGTCGCGGTGCGCAATCGCAAGTTATTAAATGGACGCTCTAAAATTGCCCAAGGCTTTGGTTTATTAACTGCGGCTGCCGGTAACTTATTTTCAAGTACTATTGTCGAAGCAATGTACCCCAGAGTGATTATCAGTCCAGAAGCCAGTACCGATCCCTATTTTTTTGAACCCGAATCTATAAAACTAACCGCCGAGAATTTATCTCAGTCTCTTATTGCCTCTGGCGCAATCCCAATGGTAATGGAGCCGACAAAAATACCCGGTGGAAAAGAACGCTGGCACTGGGATGGTGGTTTAGTTGATTACCACTTCTCAGGTCCTTTCAATGTAGATGATGGTTTGGTTTTTTACCCACACTTCTTTCCAAAGATCACACCCGGCTGGTTAGACAAAGCGATTCCATGGCGCAAAGCGAAAGCCAAAGATTATGATAACGTCGTTATGCTAGCACCGTCTGAAGCATTCATCGCTAGCCTTCCTTATGGAAAAATTCCGGATAGAAAAGATTTCGACAACTTACCCAATGACGAACGTGAGGTTTATTGGAATACAGTGCTTGAAAGAACGAATGAGCTGGTTGATGACCTACATGCTGCACTTGAAAAGGATGGTGCGCGTAGTGCTGTTATGCCTATAGATACGATCTTATAAGAGGGATTCCGCGGCTCTAATACTCTTTGAGTAATACAGTCCTCTCCTTTAAACTATTCTCTTTTATATCAATTGGAATTTTCTCAATATTCACTTAGAATTGCGATTCATTTTATGGACAAAATTGCATGGATATTGCGAACACCTCCCTCATATTAATCATCACACTTCTCTTATCTGCTTGTGGTGGTTCAAGTAATAATCAGAAAGAGATTATATTTCCTGATCACTTACCTAAAATCAACCCAAATCTAAGCCAAGAAGATCAATCTGGTATTTGGATGGTTTATCGGGTAACTATAGAAAGTTCTGAATATACAAATGATGATGGGGAGATAGAAACTCTTGAAAAAGAAATCATTGCTAATGAATTAGGGACAATTATATTTAATGATGAATATGATTATTACGACCACTACCTAAACTGTACTGCTAATGATTTCAATTTTGATTATGATTTTCAAACTACAGATACCCGTGATAATGGTTATATTGATTTGTATCGAGATAATAAGAATGAAGATTACGGCTCATCAGGGCGCATTGTTGTGTCCTACTTGAGTAGCCAAAAAATTCATGGAAAAGGCTGGAAAATACAAAACTACTGGGTTGATGGAATAAAGACTGGTTTCCACCAAGAAATTGAGTTTTTCGCAATAAAAGTAAGTGATGAAGATAATTTTTTATTATCCGATGACTTAAAATATTCTAGTGTCTTTAACTCAGAAGATAGTAGCTTTGATGAAAATAGGTTCTATAGCGGTATGTGCTTAGGCCTACAAGAACATAATTATTTATCCAAAATTGATAACGACAACACTGGAGCTGGTTCTTATAAATTTCAATACTTTCAACACCATGTAGATTTTGATCGTAGTTTTGAAATTTACAATGGTAAGTCTAATAATTCTGAAGAGCATGAAGCCAGTAATAACCAAGTTATTGGAGTATTGCAATGGTATAGTCATATCGATAACTACTGTATTTCTTCTGATCTTAAATGCGTTAACAAATATGATTTTCAATCAGAAATCCTGCAAAATGATTCCTCAGGTATTTCCTTTACCGCCAAACTAACTGGCAACGAAGATCTTAATAATGAGGTTTACATTGATGCTCAAGTCTCAGTCATTATCCACCCATTCGAACCAGCTTTAGAAACCCAAGAATAAACCAACCTTCCGAGGTCATGCCATTCACACCCATGACCTCTATCACTACTCCCACCTAATATTTTCCACTACACTAGTAAAGATAACCATCGGCATCGAATACCAGTTTTAGGACACATCATGAGCCATACAATACACAACTCAATTCCTTATCCAAATCAGCTCAATGATTATTGGTCGACGACCGAAGAAAAGCTTATAACTGAGTTTGAATTTCGCGGTCTAAATTGGCAGAAATTGTTTTCTGCTTTAAGCCCAGAGCAACAGCAGGATGTTAAAAAGATCACCTCTATCAGCGCCTTTGTCGCTGATAATATTGCCATCGATGGTGAGTACTTTTTCCAGCAGGTCACCTCTGGTGAAGTTTATAATCAACTCAGCATTCAGCAGCTAGAACAAACTCTACTCGAGCTGATTGACGAGCCTGCTAATACCGAGAAGGCAACCGAAGAACAACTATTTAAAGCTCTACGAGTATTCCGCCGCCGTACCCAAATCCATATCATCTGGCGCGATCTATTACGTCTAGCGAAAACCATGGATACTACCCGTATGTTATCGGACATGGCCGATGTGTGTATTAGCCAAGGCTTAAATCATATCCATGCCATGTTGGCAGATAAGCACGGCCAGCCCATCGGTAAAGTGAGCAAAACTGAACAACAACTATTAGTCCTCGGCATGGGCAAGCTGGGTGCCCATGAGTTAAACCTCAGCTCGGATATCGACCTGATCTTTGCGTATCCAGAATCCGGTATCACCACGGGTAATGCTCAAGGACGCCGCGAATTATCCAACCAAGAGTTCTTTATAAAAGTTGGGCAAAAGCTGATTCAAGCGCTAGACAATTCAACCATCGATGGTTTTGTTTTCCGCACCGACATGCGCTTACGCCCTTATGGTGAAAGTGGCCCGTTGGTGATGAACTTTGCGTCGATCGAAGAATACTACCAAGACCAAGGCCGTGACTGGGAACGTTACGCTATGGTGAAGGCACGCATCGTCAACGGTGAAGAAACCGATGCTGGGCAAGAGCTGCTTTCTATCTTACGTCCTTTCACCTATCGCCAATACGTCGACTATACCGCCTTCGAATCTTTGCGTTCGATGAAGGCGATGATCAATACCGAAGTGCGCCGTCGTGGCTTACAAACCAACGTGAAACTCGGCTCTGGCGGTATTCGTGAAATTGAATTCGTCGTGCAAGCTTTTCAACTCATTCGCGGTGGCCAAGAGAAAGAATTGCAAACCCGCGAGTTACTCATCGTACTCAAGATTTTAGAAAGTGAAGGCTATCTTCCGGCTGAGGCATGCAAAGAATTACGCCAAGCGTATTTGTTCTTACGGGATGCAGAGCATGTTATTCAGGCGCTGAATGATGAACAGACTCAATTGCTACCCAGCGATGATTATCAGCAAAGCAGCGCCGCACAAACCCGTATGGCTTTTGCCATGGGCTTTGATAGTTGGCAAAATTTCTTGACCGAGCTCGATAGCCAAAGAGAAAAAGTGAGTCATCACTTCGCTCAGATTGTTGCACCCAGCGATGAAGAATCAAGCGACGATTCAGAGTCTGAAAAAGTCGAACAACAAGCTTGGCAGGATTTGTGGCATGGTAACTTCGACTCAGAGCAAGGTCATGGCCCAGAAGAAAAAGCCTTCTTACAGCAGTTCCCTTGTACCCAAAGTGACAAGGTGATTGAAGGCATCGCTAAATTCCGCGATGCCCGCGCTGTGCAAACCATGCAGACCATTGGTCGTGAACGCCTAGACGAGCTCATGCCTCTATTATTAGAGCAGTTATGGCAACAAGAAAACCCGGTGGATACGTTCGAGCGAATTATCCCCATCATCAGTGCCATCGTACGTCGTACCGTTTATCTTGTGCTGCTAACCGAAAACCCTGCGGCTTTGAAACACCTGATTAAGCTTGCCAGTATTAGCCCTTGGGTTGCCGACTACATCGCCCAAGCGCCGATTCTATTAGACGAATTACTCAACCCAAGACAGTTCTATAGCCCTGTCACCAAACAAGACCTCGCGACCGAATTGCATATTCGCTTATTACGTATTGAAGAAGACGATCTAGAGCAACAAATGGATCAACTGCGTCATTTCGCCAACGCGCATAAATTACGCGCCGCCGCCAATGAAGTACAAGAAGCACTGACCTTGATGCAAGTAAGTGATTACTTAACCAACTTAGCCGAAGTCTTACTCGATAAAGTGAGTCATCTAGCATGGCAGCAAATGGTGGCCAAACATGGCTATCCTAGAGATGCGAATAACGAAGAAGTTCTGGACCCTGAATTCATCGTTGTTGGCTATGGCAAGATGGGTGGCCTAGAGCTGAGCTATGGCTCCGATCTCGATTTGGTTTTTCTGTATGATACCGCCAAAGGCAAAAGCACATCGGGTAAGCGTGAGTTGGATAATGGCGTATTTTATACCCGCATGGGACAGCGCATGATCCATATTATGAGCACCCAAACTCGAGCTGGGGAATTGTACGAAATCGATATGCGCCTACGCCCTTCTGGCGCCTCGGGTATGATCGCAACGTCTCTTGCGGGATTTGAAAAGTATCAACGTGACAATGCTTGGACTTGGGAGCACCAAGCCCTAGTCCGCGCCCGCAAAGTATCGGGCAGTGATGCCGTGCAAGCCAAGTTTGAACAGATTCGCCAGTCAATCCTAACGATTGAACGAGAAAAGCCGGCCTTGAGTGAAGAAGTACAAGCCATGCGCCAAAAAATGAGGGATAATCTGGGCTCGAAAAATTCCACCGATGTGCGTTTTCAGCTGAAGCAAGATGCCGGTGGCATTGTTGATATCGAATTTATGGTGCAGTACGGTGTGCTCGCTTGGTCACACCAATACCCAGAACTTACGCACGTAACCGACAATATGCGGTTATTGGACGCCTTTGTTCATTGCGGCCTGATGAGTTCACAAGACTGTCAGACCCTCCAGGAAACCTACCTGGCCTATCGCGTTGAAACCCATAAACGCGCACTGCAAAAACAAGATTTATTATTGACCCAGCAAGACCTGGCTCAATTAAGCTTTGATATTAAAATCAACAATGTCATCTCACTTTGGACTTCTTGGCTCGCCACTGATGCAGGTCGGTAATATAAGCAATTGATACAGTATTGAGTTAGGTATAGACATGGCCGCATTTGGAACAGTTTTCATGCCGAAAATGGCATTGGCAACGTTTGAAAATAATTCTTGGACAGCTTCCAGCATAGTTCCATCCGACAAATTAGAATTTCACCCAGGTGCTCATGTCTTACATTATTCAAGCACCTGTTTTGAAGGCTTAAAAGCGTTTAAGCATGAAGATGGTAGCGTCAATCTTTTCCGCATGGATGCCAACATCGATCGTATGGCCCAGAGCAGTGAACTGCTGTATCTGCCAGAGATTGATAAAGCACAACTGGCTCAAATGATTAAAGACAGTGTCGCCCTTTATGCAGACGAAGTACCTGCGCCTCCAGGCTCTATGTACATTCGCCCTACGCATATCGGCACCGAAGCGGCGATTGGTAAAGCCGCTGCTCCATCTGAATCTTCTGTAATGTATGTATTAACCTCTCCAGTAGGTGATTACTTCAAGAGTGGCGCTAAGCCATTACGTTTATTGCTAGAAGAAGACGGCATGCGTTGCGCGCCTCACATGGGCATGATTAAAAGTGGCGGCAACTACGCCAGCGCTTTAGGCCCAATTCTGCAAGCACGCCAAGAATGCGATGCCGACCAGATTCTTTTCTGCCCGAACGGCGATGTACAAGAAACTGGCGCAGCTAACTTCATTTTGATCGACGGCAACGAGATCATCACTAAGGCGTTAGACAGCTCTTTCTTACACGGCATTACTCGTGACTCGATTTTAACTCTTGCTCGCGATATGGGTATGACGGTTACTGAGCGCAACTTCACTGTGGATGAATTGATTGAGCGTGCTAAAAAGCCGGGAACAGAAGCTGCGCTTTCTGGAACCGCTGCGGTATTAACTTCAGTAGGCACTCTGATTCATAATGGCGAAGAGATTACTGTAGGGTCTGGTGAAGCCGGTACAACCACTCAGAAATTACGCCAAGCATTGAATGATATTCAGTGGGGTAAAGCTGAAGATAAGTTTGGTTGGTTACAGAAAGTTTAGTTATTGGTTTTATTAAAAACTGATTAAAAAAAGGAGAAGCTTAATCACTTCTCCTTTTTTATGCCTGCGATATCAAATCCATAGGTACCCAAAAGTGCCTACTGTTCAACTCCACTTATTCACAATAAGATAGTTCTACTACTCCTACTGCAAAAGTTTCCAACTATGCTTAATCTCGATTTCAGCCGACCCATTTTCATCGATAGCAATCTAGAAGATTGGCAAGCTAGCCCAATGGCAGGAGTTTGGCGTAAACGCTTAGCTCGTGAAGAGACCGAACGCGGCCACGCTACCAGCATTGTAAAATATGAGGCCGGAGCCAGTTTCAAATCCCATCCTCACCCACTCGGTGAAGAGATTTTTGTTTTAGATGGGGTATTTTCTGATGAAAGCGGAGACTATCCCGCCGGCAGTTATATTCGCAATCCCGAAGGTTTTGAACATGCACCCTTTAGTAAAGAAGGCTGTACCTTGTTTGTTAAGTTGCATCAGTTTCAAGCAACCGACTCGACTCAAGTTCGCATCGATACTAACAATACCGAATGGCTGCCAGGCATTGGCGGATTAAAAGTGATGCCGCTGCATCAATTCAATAACGATCAAATGAATGAATCCACTGCCCTAGTTTTCTGGCCTGCCGGAGAACACTTTCAGCCGCATACGCATTTTGGCGGTGAAGAAATTTTGGTGATTAGTGGTGAGTTTATCGATGAACACGGACGCTACCCTGCGGGTAGTTGGATTCGCAGCCCGCACTTAAGCAAGCATAATCCTTATGTTGAACAAGATACCCTAATTTTAGTAAAAGTAGGGCATCTGCCAAGTTAGAACGGGTTAAGCCGCTTGTTCTACTGGAGCGGCTTTAGACATCATTAATAAGCCTGCGGCCAGTACTGCGGATACGATTGAGCCGATCAATACCCCAAGTTTCACTTGAGTTAGGTATTCTGCGGGTAAGCCTTCAAAGGCTAACGTACCGATGAATAAGCTCATAGTGAAACCAATACCACATAAGATGGATACTGCGTAAAACTGCAACCAACTAGAGCCTTGTGGCAACTTAGCTAAACCTAGCTTAATCACAATGGCACAGATGGCAAAAATACCAATCTGTTTACCGACGACAAGACCAAGAGCAATACCCAATGTCACCGAGTTCGTTAGAGCATCCATACTGACACCTTCTAAATTTACCCCAGCGTTTGCGAAGGCGAATAAAGGCAAGATCAAAAAAGCGACCCAAGGATGTAGGGTATGTTCTAAATGCGGCAGCATCGGATGACCATCTTCATTCTTTAGCGAGAGCGGAATAAAGAGAGCAATCACAAAGCCCGCTAACGTCGCATGTACCCCTGACTTAAGTACGGCGGTCCAAATGACCACACCCACCAGCAAATAAGCGGCTTGGCGGCGTACTTTTAAGTAGTTCAATATTCCTAGTACAACAACACCACAGGCTGCTACAGCTAGGGAGGCTATGGATAACTCGCTCGAATAGAAGAGTGCAATGATGATAATAGCGCCTAGATCATCAAAGATGGCCACAGATAATAAGAAAAGTTTCAACGAAACAGGAACACGCGTCTTAAAGAGCGAGAATACCCCTAAAGCAAAGGCAATATCCGTTGCTGACGGAATGGCCCAGCCGCGTATGGCAATTTCATTACCATAGTTCAACCACGCATAAATCAAAGCAGGAGCGGCGATACCTGCAACTGCAGCAACCGCTGGCAATACTACCTGCGAGGGCTCAGATAAGTGCCCAATCATCACTTCACGTTTAATTTCTAAGCCGACAAGAAAAAAGAAGATCGCCATCAGGCCATCGTTAATCCAGAGTACGAGGGGTTTTTCAAGATTCAGTTCAGCAATACGCACCTGAACAGGCACGTTTAAAAAGCCCTCGTACAAGTGGCTAAAAGAGGAATTAGCTAACATAATCGCAATGATTGCGACGATGACTAATAAGATCCCGCCGGTTGATTCGTCTTTCAATAGTTTCTCGATTAAACTTTCTGGCACAGATTCCGAATTGTGCGAGGTCATATAACGTCCTTAGCAAAATAAATATTTATTGGATTTTGTAATCTTAGCTTAAAACTAGTGGTATTTTCCCCGTAATTGCACATCTTTACCCTATTGATCGTAATCTAGACAGCTAGAATTCAGCCTTCTAAAAGCAGTAAATTCATTAGATAAACCCCCTTTCAAGTTGTAACTCCTTTAGAGCCTAACTAAGCTTTTATGACCTTTCATATCAAATTGTTGATTATGGAGTCAATACTCAATGCGCAAAAGCAGCATCCTTGGTCGCCGTTTATTACTATATATAATCATTTTTAGCTTTTTTATAACTTTAATAACCTCTGCTTTTATTATTTATTCTGACTATAAAGCTGAAATTAAACAGATCGATTCGTCAATCTCCCGGATTGAAGCGGTGTATTTACCTACCCTGTCTTTTAGCTTGTGGAACTATGATTACAATCAGCTATTACTTCAACTCACCGGTATCAGTAATTTTCCTGGAGTCGTTGCTTGTCAGGTTATCGATGAAAAAGGCAATCAACTGGAATCCGTTGGTGTAATCAAAGATCATGAAATAATTGAACAGTTTCATTTTCCTTTAACCTATATCGATCAAGGAGAGAATCAAAAGCTGGGGAAGTTGGTCATCGCAATCACCAAAGAAGAGATCTACAAGAACTTAATTAGTAAGATTATTGTGATTATCGGTTCGCAGTTCTTTAAAACCATTACAGTTTCGTTATTTATCCTCTCTCTCGTTTATCACATGATTACTCGCCATCTCAATAAGATGTCTAACTGGGCGAGAAGCTTTGATATCGAAGGCTTCGACAATAATTTATTGCTTGATCGATCACCGTTAAATTATGACGAAATAACCATCGTCACCAATGCGATTAATCAACTACGCAACCGAGTTCATCAATACCATACCGAAGCGAATAGCAGCCAAGCAGCTCTGAAAACGTTAAACGACGAATTAGAATCTAGGGTGCAAGATAGAACCCAAGATTTGAACAGCATGATTTCACGCTTAAATGAAACCATTGATGAATTGCAAACGACGCAAGATAAATTGATAGATGCCGAGAAGCATGCTGCATTAGGTCAGCTTGTCGCTGGCGTCGCCCATGAGATTAATACGCCTTTAGGGCTATGTGTGACGACTCAATCTTTTATACAAGACAATATTTCAAATATGGAGCAAAAGATTATAACGGGAGATCTAAACCAATCGGATTTAATAGAGTGCTACCAGACACTTAACGAGGGCTTAAACTTATTAAAAGAAAATTTAGGAAAAGCTTCTCACTTGGTTGATAGTTTTAAGCAGGTCGCCGTTGATACACATGCTGAAGCGATAGAAGCCGTTAATATCTATGCCCAAATTGAAGTCGCACAAGCGCAGCTCCATACGGAGTTAATGGCTGGTAACTATCAAGTTAAGGTTGATTGTGAGCCTACCCTAGCCATTTATTCATACCCCAATGCCATCTGTACCATTATTCAAACCTTAATTCAGAACTCCATAGATCACGCCTTTAGCAATCAGGCAGGCACTATCACCATTGAAGCGAACTATTCAGGCGCCGCACTTGAGATTTATTATAAAGATAATGGCTGTGGAATAAGCCAAGAAGTCAGTGGGAAGATATTCAACCCCTTCTTCACGACTAGCCGCAGTAAAGGTAACTCTGGCTTGGGCATGCATACACTGCACAATATTATCACCCAAATATTAGGCGGCAGTATTATTTGTACGCCTTCCAAGGAGGGCGCTTTTTTTCAAATAGTAATCAAAGACTTTAAACCCAATACCATTCATAAAGAAAGTCTTCGCTAAACTCAATTCGTGTTGCTCTTTATCTGTGATTGATCAAAAAAACAGCAAACTAACAACGTCCCAGTTAAAACAAACGTTTGAATGAGTTATTGCCTAGTTATGCTTGTAGTTATCCACAGAAACTGTGGAGAAGTTCATCGTTTCATACGTTTTTTTATCAACAAACTGACGAAAGCAGTCGCTTTTTTTGCCTAATCTTTTCCTTAATCTTAATTTATTCCACAGCCAAAAAATCATTCAAGGCCTTGTTATTAAAGGGGTTAAAAGCCTCAATCATTTTTATACACATTTATCAACAAGATTGACTCAGCTACATAACAAGTTATCCACAGCCTTGTATTATCATTTGTTACCAACGTATCAATTAGCAGCACTACTTTCGTGACAGGCGGATGAAATTCTGGGTAGAATAAGGCATAAGCATGAGTGAAAAAAAATAACTACAAGCTCACCTTAAACATAACGAGTCCAACATGATGAAAAAAATGTTTACCTCTGCAGCGCTTGCTCTTCTAAGCAGCTCAGTTTTTGCAATGTCTGATGCCCCCAAAGTATTGGATACCAATATCGTCTTCACCAATAGCACTCTTGATACTTTACAAGTATCCATTTCTGGCAACGCATCGGTTGTTCAGAGCGCCTATGAAGTCGCTCCCTTAGCAACGGCGACGCTTGCTAAGATAAGTCGAAATGCTGGGGCTGATAGCGCTTTAAATATTCAGCTATCCAGCAGCGATTACCAAATTAATTTGACTCAAGAAACATCCGGTACCGATTTAACATTTGGTGCTAATACCGCCGATCTAAACATTGCTCCACAAGCCAAGACGTCGATTCAACGCTATCAGACTGAGCTTGCTGGTGATGCTAATACATTAGCCTTTAATGGCGCCGACTTGGGTAAAGGGGGTCAACTGACTTATGTATTACAAGAAAATGATAATAAGCCCGCTTTAGGCACTGCCAACCAGCTTAATGTATTGAGCTACAACATCTGGGCCACCACTATATTTGGTTCAAAGAAAGTGGATACTCGCCTAGATGAAATGCCAGCTATGATGGCCAATTACGATGTTTTGGTATTAACCGAAGTATTCGATGATATTCCAACCAAAGAATTATTTGCCAAGCTGCGCGCAGAATATCCCTACCAAACCGCTGATGTATTTAAAGTTGGAAAAATCATGGGGTCAGGTACTCGAATTCTTTCTCGCTGGCCTTTCACACTAGAGGATGACTTCAACTTTAACCCATGCGATGGTATTCAATGTGCGGCTACTCGCTCGGTAATCTACGCCCAGATTAATAAGCAGGGTAACCCTTATCATGTATTCGCAACGCATACGCAATCATCTGATGATGATGTTAACCGTAGCGCTCGCTTAGCTCAGCTGGATGAAATGGGTGAGTATATCCGCAGCCTAAACATCCCTGCGGATGAAGCGGTGATTATGGCGGGTGACTTTAATGTGAATAAGATCGGTCTTCCTGAAGATCGTGATTATCTAGAAAACGTATTGGCCGCCACTGAACCGGAAAATCGTGGTCATAACTATACTTATGATGCCAATACCAATGCTTGGGCTGAACAGCCTTATATGGAATACCTAGATTACACCTTAACCGCAAATAATAATTTGCAGCCAACTTCTGCTTATCAAGAAGCATTTGCTCCTCGCGTAACAATTGATGCTCTGTGGGGCGAGTGGGATCTTTCTGATCACTACCCTGTACGTGGTATCTTTACTTACCCATCAGAAGCAAACCCTCAACGTCCTGCTTTTCCTTTCATCGGTGATGTTGTTCATTTAGAAACGGCTAATGGCCATTACATGCGTAGCATGAGTGGCGGTAATAGCTTTATCTCTGCAGGTTCTGATCAAATCGGAACGTGGGAAAGCTTCACCTTTGAAGACCAAGGGAATGGCAAGGTGGCCATTAAAGCTTTTGATGGACACTACGTTGCGCTGGACTCCTACTTATTTGGCACATTAAAAGCGTCTAGTCACTCTGTTACTGCGGCTGGTACTTTCACTCTGGTAGAGTTAGCCAATAACCAGATCGCAATTAAGGCTGATAACGGCAAATATCTACGTGCCGATTTTGGTGGTAACGCAGGTCTAAGCGCGGCTTCGAGTAGCATTGGATCAAACCAAACGTTCACTCTCATCCGCCGATAAAGTAAGTACAATAGTACCTGTCTACTGTCCGCTTGCGGCCAGTTTTCAGTTACGCCATAAGAATTAGACGAGTATAATATTTGCTCGTTTAATTCTTTGTTATCTGTGACTTTGTGACTCCTATGCTTTACTACGCTCGTCTTATTGCTGTTTGTATTTACTTCCTGCTTTTTTGCTTCATCGCTTTGGGCTTCTGCTTACTCCGTCCTTTCCACGGCAACAATACACGCATCGTTTTAAAAATGTTATTCCCTGCCTATTGGCTGATGAACTTAAAAGTTATCGCCATCAATAAGCCTCAAGTAAGCTCTCCTGTGGTCTTTACAGCCAATCATCAAGATCTTTTAGATACTTTCTTCTTTGCGAAAATTTGGCCAAACAATTGTGCGGGTGTTGGTAAAAGTGAACTCGCTTGGGTCCCTGTTTTTGGTTTAGCATTTTGGCTGGCGGGTAATATTTTTATTAACCGCGGAGACAAAGATAAAGCCAGAGCCGTTGTTGATCAGATGGCTGATAAGATAAATACTCTTAATCGCTCTATATTTATCATGCCTGAAGGTACGCGCAGCCGAGGTAAAGGTTTATTACCATTTAAGAAAGGGGCATTCCTAACCGCGATTAAAGCCGGGGTTCCTATCGTTCCACTTTGTGTTAGCTCAACCAAAAATATTACCTTGAGTGACTGGCGCCCTAAACCTGCACTCGTTGAATTCTTAGACCCTATTTCAACGGATGGCTTAAGCGAAGATGACGCGGAACGCTTAGCATTAGACGTTCATGAATTAATGAAAGCGAAAATTGCCGAAATGGATAAGCGCTTAGAAAACGAATTTTAAGCGCCGAGCAATTCAACGATAAACATTACCACGGCAGAGGCTGCGCATACTCTGCCCAATCTTGCGGTGTCAGCCCTTCTAGCTGCTGAGAGAAAACCCCGCTACGCTCTACAACTTCACGCCAATAAGCTTTCCGCTCTTCATCGCTCAATTTAACAAAGTCGTTTCGGTCTGGAATTTTTCCATAAGGTAGACTGTCGATAAACTCACGCTTCGGCACTAATAAGATCGTACGAGAGTAATTATCATGACTCGGCTTACGCCATTTTAACGATTTATCAAACCAGCCCGGTGCTGGCATCGGGGCAAAGTGTGGATACAGTACAAAGCCTTTCTCAGGTTTAAAGGGTAAATCAAAACCATAATCGGTAATACCACCATCTTGATATAAACCCTGTCCCGCAATATTTTCTACACCCTTGGTTAAAATCGGAATACAGCCTGTCGATAAAATGCTGTCGGCAACATTGGAATCCGTCATTGTTTGATATCGACTGGGTAAATCGTTAGTACTGATTAAGGGAGGTTTTTGCTCGGCATGATGCATCACAATTCGGGTGAAATGCAGCCCTAAACTTTTACGGCTCACCAAATTGCCTAACGCAGCCATCATAAAACCCAAGCCTTGCCAAAAGCGCTGTTGCTTTGCCGCTAAACCATGGCACTGAGTGGTAATTAGATGCAGTCGAGACGTTGGATGCTGAAGAACTTCTTCCTCTCCACGTTCACCCAACATACTCATCACCATCTTGCGGCACGATGCTAAAATCTCATCCCCCGAAGGTCTGTCTGAATAGCTTTGCTCAATATAAGCGTCCGTCAAACGCTGATGGGCGGCAAAAGTATCTTGCTGAGCGTAACACGCCATACGCCAAGCCCCAGCAGATGTTCCTAATAAATCGAGAGGCTGCTGGCGACGTTCAAATTGGTTCATTAAATACTGATCAAAACCATGCAGCACCAACCATTTAGGGCCACTAGAGGCCCCTAATAGCATGCTGATATCGTCTTTTTTTAAACCCTGCTGGTGAATGTGAGCAAGGGCCTCATGGCCGGCATAGATATGAAAGTCGAGAGTTTTCGCCATCGACTAAACAGTCCGCTCGTAAACAACAAAGCTATAGTCAAACGGGTTGCGCTTTTCACTACCTTCCGGATCAGCCTGATAATCTTCACGTTTGAATTCTTGCCAGTCATTCCATTCAACCGTTGGGAAGAACGCATCACCTTCAACATCGGCATGAACATGGGTAATGTATAAACGGTCGGCCTTTAATAAAGCCTGTTGATAAATTTCAGCACCACCAATTACCATCACTTCTTCATGGCCGGCAACGAAACTAATATCTTCCGCTTTGTCCAACGCTTGCTGCAGGCTGTTAACCACAACAATTCCTTCCGCTTGATAATCCGCTTGGCGAGTAATCACGATATTGGTGCGACCTGGCAATGGACGACCGATGGATTCATAGGTTTTACGCCCCATGATGATCGGCTTCGACATAGTTACTTGCTTGAAATATTTCAGGTCATTCGGCAGGTGCCAAGGCAAGGTATTATCAATACCTATGGTTTGATTTTTTGCCATGGCAACGATCAATGCACATTTCATTCGATGTTCTTCCCTCAGTCTTTGCCTGTATCATACTTGCGGACTTTGGGAGTGTGAACCACCAAGCTAGGAATTTGGGGTGAATTTTTGAGCTATTATCGGAATGTCTTCTGGATCAACCGGTCGTGAGAAAAAGAAGCCTTGATAATGATCACAGCCAAATGCTTGTAATACCCCTAAAACACTCGGGTCTTCAACGCCTTCAGCAATCACTTCTAAGCCCAAATTATGGGCAAGAGCAATAATAGAGTTGGCAATGGCGGCATCATTTTGGTCTTCAACGATATCTTTGACAAAAACCCGATCAATCTTCAAATAGTCAATCGGTAGATCTTTCAAATAAGCTAAGGAAGAATAACCGGTACCAAAATCATCAATGGCAATGGATACCCCGATTTCACGTAAACGGCCCAGCATATCAATCCCTTGCTGGAGGTTATCCATCAACACACCTTCAGTAATTTCCAAAGTAAGATGCTCGGGCTTCATCTGGGTGACTTCTAGCACTTGCAAGATACGATCGGCTAAATCCCGCTGGCGAAATTGGCGGGGGGATAAGTTAACCGATAATTTGGCATCACTCGGTAAAGCCCCTTTGCGGATCCATTCTTGATGCTGACGGCAAGCAGAGGCTAATACCCACTCGCCCACTTTATTAATTAAGCCTGTTTCTTCTAACGCAGGAATAAATACGGCGGGAGAAATAGAGCCCAACGTTTCATGAGTCCAGCGTAATAATACTTCGGTGCCGATAAATTGTTTATTACTCACCCGCACTTGCGGCTGATATTGCAAGCTCAGTTCTTTACGCTCTAAGGCATGGTGCAGTGCGCTTTCTAAACTCGCTCTGACCATATCCGGTGGATGCATATCAACAACAAAGAAGCGGTAGTCATTACGTCCATCCTGCTTCGCTTGACGTAACGCTAACTCAGATCGTTGCAATAATAACGCGCCATCATAGCCAACATTACTCGCCAGCTCGATACCAATACTGATGCTGCAAAATATTTCATGTTCAGCGATGAAGTAGGCTTCATTAAACGCGGCGCAGAGTTTCTCCGCCACACCGGTAATCACATGCTCATTGGTCATGTGTTCCAAAAGCACCGCAAAGTTATTACCACTCAAGCGTGCCACGGTATCAGAGCGACGTACGATGTCGGTTAAGCGTCGAGAAAATTGTTTTAATACTTGGTCACCAATATCGTGCCCATAATGCTCATTAATCACGCTGAAGCGATCAAGATCTAGGGTCAATAAAGCCACCACATGGCCTTCTCGGCGAGCATGCAATAATGAATGATCTAAACGATCTTGAAAAAGCGTACGATTAGCCACCCCTGTTAACGCATCATAATGAGCTAAATGACGCGATTGATATTCAACTTGCTTACGCACAATCGCGTGCTTAATGATTCGAGGAATTAACGCATCATTAAGCTCATTGATCGGCCAGACTTCTTGCACGCCGAGCTCTAGCAATTTCACTTCATCAAGCGCTAATGGATTAATCGATAATAAAACTAGGGGGGCTTCGGGTAAGGCCATCACTAAACGGCATACCCAGTCTTCTAATAAAGTATCGTGTTGATCAACCAATAAAATGATGGCTTTTAACTTGTTTTGATACCAAGTTTTACGAATATCTTCAACCAGAGGGCATAAAAACGCAGCTTTCAAGCACGGTAATACCTCAATCGCTTTTTGTCCGATTGATTCTTCAAATCGATATAACAACCAGGAAGCTGGATGTTCTAAGGTAGAAAGAGGGTCTAATGGCTTCATTTGAGATCTATACTGCCGTTCATAGGATTCAGTATAGACTCAATTTTTTACTTATTGCGCCAAAGACATATTAAATTATAGTGTCTAAACAGGAGTTACATTAACAAACCTTAAACAGCAAATGGGTATTTAATAGGATCGTGGCACTGATAGCCTTCAACCTCAAAATCGTCACCGCTCACCCAATCTTCAATATCCTGTAAAGATTTGATTTTTGGGTTAATTTTCAGCTGTGGTGAAGGGAAAGGCTCGCGCTTAAGTTGTACGTCTTTCATTAAGGCTAACTGGTTTTCATAGATATGTGCGTTGACGATTTTATGATAAGCCTTACCCGGTTTATGGCCAGTGATTTGAGCGACTAATGCCAAGAATACATACACTTGCACCTGATTGAAATTCAACCCTAGTGGCACATCACATGAGCGCTGATAGCTGGTCAAATACAAGGTATCCCCCAGCAGCGAAAACGTATGTGTATGCATACAAGGACGCAAACAACCCATTTCAAATTCACCAGGATTATAGAAGGTAACAATTTCGCTGCGATCATCAATGCCTTTAGACAGGTTATCAATCACCTTTTTCAATTGATCGAGCTGAGTGCCATCAGGCCGCATCCATGAGCGACCTTGAACGCCATAAACTCGGCCCATGTCATCTTCACCTTGGCGATGAGGGTTGTTCAGCCATGCTTCGTTTTCATTGGCATTCGCATTCCAGGTATTACAACCAATTTCTCTAAATTGAGCCGCACTATTATAACCACGCAGATAGCCCAATAACTCAGCAATTGCTGACTTATAAAAACTTTTGCGCGTCGTGATCATAGGGAACTGGTTATTCGCAACATCGTATTCTAAATCAGCATTAATCACGGTGAGGCAGCGAATACCCGTACGCTTATTCTCAACCCATTCACCCTCATCAACAATGCGCTGACATAATTCTAAATATTGCTTCATTCTACTAACCTCAAGAATTCTAATACCGGCTCAGTTGATAACCTGATGTTCATCAGGAAAGCTTACTTCGCTTTTTTCTGAGCCATCGCTGCTGTTTGGTCTTGCTGTTTATAGGCCCACCAAAGTAACGCGATACCGAATAAGACCATAGGCACAGACAGTAACTGACCTCGGCTCATCCAACCAAATAAATCAAAGCCGATATGTGAGTCCGGCTGACGCACAAATTCGACGATAAATCGGAAGCAGCCATAACCAATCATGAAGACGGCACCGACGGCTTTTTGGGGTCTAGGACGACTAGAGAACCACCAAACAATTAAGAATAAAGCCAAGCCTTCAAGCGCGGCTTGATATAACTGCGAGGGATGACGTGGATCAGGTCCACCACCCGGGAAAATCATCCCCCAAGGTCCGTCCGTGACACGACCCCAGAGTTCGCCACCGATGAAGTTACCAATACGTCCCGTCATTAAACCAATGGGGACAAGCGGCGCGGTAAAATCAGCGACTTCAAAAAAGCCTTTTTTATATTTTCGCCCAAATAACCATAATGCGACCAATACTCCTAACAAGCCGCCGTGGAACGACATGCCACCGGTCCAGATCTGAAATAACCAAATAGGATTATCAAGAAACTGGCCAAAGTTATAAAACAATACATAACCCGCTCGGCCACCGAGGATCACCCCCATCGCGCCATAAAAAATCAGATCACTAACCTGATCTTTATTCCAATTAGAGCCTGGTTGCTTGGCTCGATAATTGGCCAGCAGCATAGCGGCGGCAAAACCAATCAGGTACATCAAACCGTACCAATGAATTTCTAATGGTCCATAACCTGCGATTGGCCCAATGGAAAGGGCGACAGGATCAATATCCGGATACGTTAACATCTATAGCTTCCTTATTTAGCGCTTCGATTGTACTCGAATGCGCAATACTCTTCATTCCATTAATGACACTATTTAATTCAATAAGTGCTACAGAAATAAGAACTTTAATCCAACAATGAGTAGTAACACTGCAAAACCTCGCTTGAGCATCTTTGCATCGAGCTTGTGTGCCAATTTGGCGCCGACTTTAGCACAGGGCACACTTGTCAATGCGATGCCCAAAACCGCTGGCCAATAAACAAAACCCGTAGTCCAACTCGGTAAATCAATATGTCCCCAACCGGTAAAGACATTCCCTACAGCTCCGGTTAATGCAATGGGCAAGCCACACGCAGCAGCAGTGGCCACAGCACGTTTCATCGGCACATTGACCCAAGTTAAAAACGGCACCGTGAAAGACCCACCACCAATACCAAACCAAGCCGAACCGAAGCCAATTAAGCTGCCAGAAGCCAATAAACCCTTACTACCTGGTACCTGACGGCTGGCTGACGGATTAATATCGAATGCCATTTTAGCCGCCATCATTAGGGCAAATATCCCGATAGCAATTTGTAAGTACTCCCCAGCAACCCCAGCCAGTAAAAATACTCCGATACCGGTTCCAATAACGATGCCCGAACCAATCCAACGCACTAAGGTCCAATCCACAGCTCCGTGTTTATGGTGTTCTTTCACCGAACTGACTGAAGTGAATATAATGGTGGTTAATGAAGTCGCTAAGGCCATGTGGGTTAATACGGTTTCGCTAATACCCATTAGGCCGAACGTGATGACTAGAACGGGGACGATCACTAAGCCGCCACCAATACCAAACAAGCCTGCTAAAAGACCTGCGGCGGAGCCAACCAATAGATACACTAAAAATGTCATTGAAATTTACCTGTCGTTTTCAAAATCGCCACATTATGGCCGAAGCTGAGATAAACTGCTGTTACTATTTATCCCTTACCGTCTAACTGAGATTCCAACATGTGTTTGATTACCTTTCAATGGCAAGCGGATTCTGATGCCAAACTGATTCTCAGTGCGAACCGTGATGAATTTTTGCACCGTCCTGCCCTCGAAATGCATCCTTGGAAAGAGGCTGATGGGGTTTATGCCGGTAAAGATTTAAGCCAAGGGGGAACTTGGCTGGGAGTTCAAAAAGATGGTCGTTTTGCTGCCTTAACCAACCATAGAGATATGAGAGCTAAAGGCCCAAAAGATCCGTCTAGCCGTGGCAACCTCGTATTAGATTTTCTTACCTCTAACCTTCCTGCCTTGGAATACTTACAAGCGCTAGAACAGACAGCCCATTTATTCGCTGGCTACAATTTAATCGTCTGTGACGGTCAGCAACTGGCCTATTTTTCCAATAAATCCGGCCAAGCGCCCACTATATTAGAATCTGGAGTTTACGGCCTGAGTAATGGTTTGTTAAACGACCCATGGCCTAAAGTAGAGTTGGCTAAGCAACAGTTAATTCAGTGGTTAGCCATTGATGATTTTAGCCATCCGCCAACTCATTTATTATCTTCTACCGAAATCGCTGACGACTCGCTCCTGCCTGATACGGGCATCGGTTTAGAAATGGAAAGAGTTTTATCCTGCCAGAAGATCATTACCCCAAATTATGGGACTCGGTGCAGCACAGGGATTATTTTTTCCCGTTCAAAAATACAAATTGAAGAAATCAGCTGGCATGCGAATGGTGAGGAAATAAATCGCGAGTTTCACGACATACATCTAATTGATTAAATTATGAGCAATGGTTTTCTGTCATATATTGATCTCTTTACAATTACGTTCGCAGAGCAGCAACTGATTTCTGACGTGTGACAATGTAATCAAATTTAGTTGCATTAAGTAACAAAAATCTCCCATAACTTATGCTTAATTTGACCACTCTATCTCAGTATTACGTCCATACTGAATGGTATGAATCAAACTTTAAATGCCAATCCAGTAGAAAAAAAGCAACGCTCATTACATCCCGGTGTAATCGCTGGGTTCTGCGCGTTATTATTATTTGCCGCTCTGGCTGCCACCGTAAATACCAAGCCTTATATGCCGCCTAAAGTTGCGCAAAAATATATGGAATACTGGTTGATTGATTCGGCTCGCCAAGTAGCTGGTGAAGTCCGACTTAAACATGTGCGTGACATCGAACCTTTCTACCTAAGACGTGATTATCAGCCCATCTGGATGGATAGCTATGAACTCACCGCAGCCGGTGAATCCTTAGTTCAAGTATTACGTGAAACTTCCGCAGACCATTGGCGTGAATACGGCTATTCATTGCAAGCGCTATTACGTGAAATCCGAGAACTCTCCAACCTGCCTAAGCAAGCAACCGCAGTGGACGTATTATTAACGGATGCCTTCATTACCTATGCGCAACAAGCGCTAAACCAAGAACTATTACCTGATATGGGTGAATCTGATCACCCGACTTACCGCAAGGTATCAGCCATTCAGGATAGCGGCCACAATGTGAGTTCTGGCGATATCGTTGAGCTATTAAAGCAGAGCTTACATGACGATAAATTAGGTGATTTAATCAATCAGCTCACCCCGAATCATTCCGGCTACCAGGCGTTACGCAAACAATTGATTCACTATCAAAAGATCGTCAATCAAGGGAAGTGGTATGCCTTACCTTCTGACTTCCGTATCGAAAGTGGAGAACGTCATCGCCTTGTACCTCATATTCGTTGGTTATTAACCCAGTACGGCGACCTTAAACCTGGCGCTTTTGCTTGGCTCTTCAAAAACGAAACACTTTTGATGGAAGCCCCTCGAGCAACCGATACTTTTGACCTTAAACAACCGAGTTTTAAATTTGATACTTCTTTGGTCGAAGGCATAAAGAACTACCAGAAACGCTTCCAGCTACCAATAACCGGTAAGATCGACGACAAGACATTAACCGCATTCAATATTCCGCCTTATCACATGGCACAAAAGATTGCGTTGAATATGAAGCGCTGGCGTCATCTGCCGACGACCTTGGGGGATCGTCATATCATGGTTAATATGGCGGACTTTCGTTTGCAATATAAGGAAGGTGAAAAGACCAGTTTGGATATGAAGGTCATCACTGGACGTCCTCTACGTCGTACTCCCGTTCTTTCGCAAACCGTCAGTACTGTGGTATTAGCGCCTACTTGGTCGGTACCGCGTAGAATTGCTGTGGGTGATATTTTGCCGCAAATTAAACGAGATCCGAAATACTTAGATCGTAAAGGCTTTAGCTTGGTTGCCAACGTTAAAGGTATTGATCAATACGCATCTGCTAAGGATGTAAATTGGAAAAAGATGAGCCCACGCTATTTCCCATACCGTCTAGTGCAAAAAGCGGGCAATGGTAATGCACTGGGTGATGTAAAATTTGTCTTACCGAACGATAAGTCCATCTATTTACACGATACCAATCACCCTGAACTATTTTCGCGGGAAATGCGTGCCCTAAGTTCTGGCTGTATCCGAGTCGAAAAGCCTAAGCTGCTTGCAGAAAAAATCATTGCCGGTCAGCAGGGTTGGAATCGAAGTAATATTGATTCAGCGATTTCACAAAATCGTACCACTCATATTCGTCTGCATAAACCAGTGCCTGTTTACCTGATGTATTGGACGACTTGGGTAGATGATGAAGGCAAGTTGCAAATACGCGATGACGTCTATCAACGTGACCTTATCGGTAGCTTAGCGCGCAATAACCAAAGCACCCTCTCACTCTAATCGATTCTCTATTTGGCTACTATAAACCTGTCTAAAATGACTTAGCAGCCAGTTATCCTTATTGCCTATTCATTTCTTTTTAAGAGTAGGCATACTACTTGCCCATTACATAAGTGAACCCACCGATGGTTTCAAATAATAAAATGGGTGTTGTATGAATCGACGTATCTTCCTTCAAAGTGCCGCGGCATTAGCCAGCAGTTCGGTTGTGCCAGCTGCTTTTGCAAAAGCTACCCCGGCGCAAGAGCTGAGTAAATCATTACATCTCTACAATATTCATACTGGTGAATTTGTTAAGACTACGTTTAAACAACAGGGTCAATTCGATTCAGAAAGCCTATCGGAACTAGATCATTTATTACGTGATCACCGCAGTGGTGAGTCCACGCTTATCAGCCGTGCTTTATTTGAAGACATTCATACTCTGCAACAGTTGTTTAAACCGAATCAAGCCATCGAGATTATTTCGGGTTATCGCTCACCTAAAACGAATGAAAGATTAAGAGCGATGGGTCATAACGTGGCGAAACGCAGCTTACACATGCAAGGTAAAGCCGTAGACATTCGTATCCCAGGGGCGAGCTTGAAACAAGTCCGACAGGCTGCGTTATCGCTAAAGAGTGGCGGTGTTGGCTATTACCCTAAAAGTGGATTTATTCATTTAGATGTTGGCCGTGTGCGCCAGTGGGGATCTTAATATCCTGCGAACTTGAGCCTACTGGAATTTACCAGAAGGGCTAGTTTCGACCGGGGCCGATCATTCGACCTAAGCCTACTTTCTCTAAAGCTAACTCAACGGTTGCGGCAATCACCTGAGCATTTTCCAGCTGCATTATTTCAGCGAGTAGCTCTTGTGCCCACTCTAGACTGACTCCACGAATAACAGATTTTACCTTAGGCAAGTTCGAAGCATTCATTGATAGCATGTCATATCCCATTGCCATCAAGACTACAGCGCCTGCTGGATTGCCCGCTAATTCACCACAGATGCTCACCGGCTTGTTAATCGCTTTTGCGTCTTGGGCAATGTTATACAAAGCTTTTAAGACCGCAGGATGGAAGGAATGGTATAGATCCGCGACCCTAGGATTATTCCGGTCGACGGCTAATAAGTATTGGGTTAAATCATTACTACCTACCGATAGGAAATCAACCCGCTGGCCCAAGTCACTGATCTGATAAACCGCCGCAGGGACTTCAATCATCACCCCAACTTCGGGCATGTTAACCTCAAAACCTTCTTCTTCTGTTTCTGCGTGGGCGCGATAAATTAAATGCAGCGCTTCATCTACTTCACCCACACTACTGACCATGGGCAACATGATGCGTAAATTATCTAATCCCTGACTGGCCTTAAGCATCGCTTTGACCTGCAATAGAAATAATTCAGGATGATCTAAGGTCACTCGAATTCCACGCCAACCTAAGAAAGGGTTGTCTTCTTTAATTGGGAAGTAAGGCAATGCCTTATCTCCACCAATATCGAGAGTACGCATGGTGACAGGGTTGGGGGCGAACGTTTCTAACTGCTGACGGTAAATCGCCTGCTGCTCTTTCTCACTGGGGAAGCGATCCTTCATCATAAAGGGAACTTCGGTACGATACAGTCCAACACCTTCTGCGCCACGATCGCGGCTTCTTAGAGCGTCGGTAATTAACCCAGTATTAACCCACAACGGTACTCGGTAGCCATCTTGGGTGATTGCCGGTTTATCACGAAGGCATTCCAAGTCTTGATTAAGAACTTGTTCTTCTTGATAGATATTTTCATATTGCTCACGCAATTGATTGGACGGCTGCGAAAATATTCTGCCGCGGTAACCATCCACCACCAGCTCTAGTCCATCAAGCTGAGCGTAAGGCACATCCACAACCCCCATCACAGTCGGAATACCCATGGCTCGTGCCAAGATCGCTACGTGTGAGTTAGATGAGCCTTGGACAGAAACCAAGCCTTTTAATTTATCCGTTGGGATTTCCCCGAGCATCGCGGGGGTTAGTTCTTCACTGACTAAAATTGTATTGTCATGATATTTAGTAACATGACCAAGGCCTTCGCTTTTTTGTAAATACGCGAGTATGCGCACACCCAAATCACGAATATCGGAGGCACGTTCGCGTAAATAAGCATCATCCATTTGTTCAAAATGGCCTATATACTGTTGAACTACCTGTCTTAATGCCCCTGGAGCCCAAGCTCCTTGGCGAATTTTGCCAATCACTTCCGCACCTAGCGCACGGTCATCTAGCATGTTCAGATAAACATCAAATAAAGCCATTTCTTCTGGACGAAGATCATTGGATAGCTTGTGACCGACGGTGCGAATATCTCGGCGCACAGCAATTAACGCCGTCTCAAACCTTTCGATCTCTACATCAATATCATCTGCTGCTTTATCAGGCACACTGGCTAAATCCGCGGCAGGATAAATGACCACCGCCTTCCCGATAGCAACCCCAGGCGCACCAGGCGCACCGGTGAATCGTGCTTCTTTCGGCGTTTTTGTCGCTTGCGCTGCGGCGGCAATGTTACCTGTGGCTTCTGCGTGGGCAATAACCCCCGCTAACTGAGCCGACATAGTCACTAAAAATGCTTCTTCACTTTCATCGAACTTACGACGTTCTTGCTGCTGAACAACCAGAACCCCCATCAAGCGTCGATGGTGAATAATTGGAACCCCTAAGAAAGAGTGATATTTCTCTTCCCCGGTTTCTGACAGGTAAAAATAACGCGGGTGGGCAGGCGCATCTTCGGTATTGATCAACTCTTCCCTCGAGCCGACCAAACCAACAAGCCCCTGTGACGAAGCCAAACTAACATTGCCAACGGCATTCTGATTAAGGCCTTTCGTCGCCATTAATGAATAACGCTTACTTTCTGGATCATATAAGTAGACAGAGCTCACTTCAGTTCGCATGGCATTACGGATACGCGTAACAACAACCTTAAGTGCATCACTTAAGTCTGTCGCTGCGCTTACTTCCTGCACAATACTTCTGAGTGTATCCAACATCTCTTACATTACCGCTCTGTTATAGCTGCTTAATTTACTGCTCTGACTGGCGCTGCAAGCGTACAATTCGAGGGGCTAATTCTTTGAGTGCCCGTCGATAGACGTCTCGCTTAAAGGACACGACTTGTCCCAAAGGAAACCAATAACTAGACCAACACCAACCATCAAACTCTGGCTTATCCGTTGCGTCTACATTGATTTGATCATCCTCGCTGATCAGTTGTAATAAATACCATTTCTGTTTTTGACCTACGCACACAGGTTTACTGTTATAGCGAATCATCCGCCTTGGCAAACGATAACGTAACCAACCTCGTGTACTGCCTAGCAATTCAACATCTTGTCGCGCTAGGCCAACTTCTTCCTCAAGTTCGCGATAAAGCGCATCTTCAGGGGATTCATCATCTTTTATCCCCCCTTGAGGAAACTGCCAGGCATCTTGACCTATTCTCCGCGCCCAAAGGACATCACCCTGCTTATTGCAAAGGATGATACCTACATTGGGACGGTAGCCGTCCTCATCAATCACAATGCCATCCTGAAAAAAATCTAATGCGTCCAAATTTGCGTATTTTGCGCCAAAGGTCAAGTAATACCTGAATATCATGACGATTTAGCTTATGACTGGCTAGTTCTCAACCGTTATCGTCGGGATCTCATTAAACTGACGACAGCCAGCGCGCTAGCTATTAGAATAGCTGCTGAATGACTTTTTGAGGATCTTTACGGTGGCTTTGGCGATTTTTGATTTAGACCATACTCTTTTATCTGGTGATAGTGACCATGCTTGGGGACAATTTCTGGTTGATAACAAGATTGTTGAGCCTGAACATCATCAAAAACAAAATGATTATTTTTATGAACAGTACAAAGCAGGCTGTTTAGATATTGAAGAGTATCTCGCTTTTGCCCTTAAGCCACTGACTGAGCATCCTCTAGAATCCATGTTAGCGTTACGATCTACCTTTATTGAAGATCGCATCCAACCCTTGATTACCGATAAAGCTCGCGCTTTGATTAATAAGCACCAGCAAGCTGGTGATGAATTATTAATCATCACCGCAACCAATGCTTTTGTAACTCGCCCCATTGCCGAGCTATTAGGTTTTAGTGAGCTGATTGCCCCAGAACCCGAAATGATCGATGGCCAATATACCGGTGGCATTTCAGGTATCCCTAGTTTTCAACAAGGCAAGGTCACCCGCTTAGAAATGTGGCTCGCCGAAAAGGAAATCGATCTTAAGGGGGCTTTCTTTTATAGTGATTCTCACAATGATTTGCCGTTATTGAATATCGTTGATAACCCAATAGCAGTAGACGCCGATGAAATTTTATCTGACACTGCAAGTCGTAATGGCTGGCCGATCATCAGCCTTAGGGACGCGTAAAATTAAAATAATAAAGGAGCAGCCAATGATTCGATTTGCCTTATTCATCAGCCTAGCGATTTTGGCTGCTTGCAGTGCTGAAAAAGAAAGTGCCATTAAAAGCAAAAATGAGATCACTATTGATAGCAGTGCTTTCGCCGGACAAGTCGGTCTTGTTGCCTATACCAGCTTATCGAAAGCAAATCAGTCAGCGCAAACCCTCGATAGCAAGCTCGCTTCTTTTATGTACCACCCCAATCCCATGAGTCAGGCTGAGATTCAGAAGGCGTGGCGTAATGCGTACAACGACTTTTTAGCCAGCCTTATTTTCTCTTATTTACCAATTCAAGATCCACCCGATTGGCATACTCAACGCATCGGATATCGTCACCTATTAACTCAGCTTGATAGCTGGCCGATTGAGGGCGGGTACATTGATTATATTCAAGGTTACCCTTATAGCGGCATCGTGAATGATTTAACTCTGACTATTGATGAAAAAAGCATTCGTTCACAGCACGGGTTTACCGATTCAACGAATGCTAGTTTAGGCTATCACGCCTTAGAGTTTATGTTTTGGGGTGGCCAAGGGCAGCGCACAGCCCATGACTTTTTTCCTCAAGAAAATACAGCCCCGGTGCCGATCAACGATAGCGACCAAGACATCATCAACTCATCAACAGAAACTACTGATGAGCAACAGGTTGTGGATATCAAGCCACAAAATCATAATCGCCGACGCCAATATACCCAACTACTGTCTGAGCTATTATTAAAAGATTTGCATCGAGTTCAGCGCCGCTGGGAACCTAGCAGCGGCTATTATGCGCAACTGCTTCAGCAAAGCAGTACAGAAAATACCTTGCAAGCCACGTTCGTCGCAGCCCAAGAGCTAATTAGTAAAGAACTACTATACAAACGCTTCCAATTAATCAGCTCTGAATTCAGCCAATCTAGCCAGAAAGATTTACTGGCTGTACTTTCTGGCTTAGAAAGCTGGTTCATTCCGACGGACACGGAACAACAAGAAGCCAGCTTATTATTCCTGATGCAGCAAGCTAATAAAGAGCAAGCCGATGCTTTCGCTACTTCATTACAACAAACAAAAACCTGCATTAACAAAATGACCACAGATCCTAAGGATATTGATCAATGCAAACAGGATACCATTCAGCTGCTATCCGATTTGCGTCGTACTGCGACTTCATTAAAGGTCAAATTACCTGATTTAGATTAACCCTAATATGGAAATTATCGACTAGACTAAGTTCGTAGATATTAAACGTTTAGCCTGATTCTATTCATTGCTTGTTAGGGATTATCTTTCCATGGCCGAGGCACTCACCCAAGAACAAATTAATAACGTTCTTCTTGGTATCAAAATCCCACCGCAACCACAAATATTGGTGGATTTACAGATCGAGCAGATCATGCCCGATCCTGATCTGAACAGCATTGCGGCTTTGATCAGCCGTGACGTTGGCCTTGCTGGCACCATTCTTAAAGTCGTGAACTCTCCTTTTTATGGCCTTAGCAATAAAATCACGTCAGTCAATCAAGCGGTTTCCCTCATTGGCCTAGACAGTGTTATTAACATCATTAATGGTGTCTCGATTAAAAGCGAAATGAGCGATGAAACCATTGTGCACATGAATCGTTTTTGGGATACCGCCAATGATATTGCGATGATTGCGACCAATGTAGCCAAGCAAGTCGGGTTTCAAAAACCCGACCTCGCCTATTTATTAGGATTGTTTCATAACTCTGGCGTGCCGCTGCTAATGAATCGCTTCGATAATTATCTGGCCGTATTAGAGCAGTCCTATTCAGAGGGCAGTGATCGGATCATTGATGTCGAAAATACACTGCTCAATACCAATCATGCTGTCGTTGGCTATTACATCGCTAAGTCGTGGAATTTGCCTAAAGTTTTATGTGATGCGATTGCCGAGCACCATAATTGTCAACGCCATTTCTTAGGGCCGCAGCAAAGTGAAAGTGAGATTAAAACGCTATTGGCCATATTGAAACTCGCAGAGCACATATGTGGTAGTTTCAGAATTTTAGGTAACCAAGAAGTTGATTACGAATGGCAGTTGATCGGGGATGAGGTATTAACCCATTTAGGGTTAGGCGAATATGATCTAGAACAGTTGCAAGCGAATGCCGAAGAGATGGGCATCAGCTCAAAAAACTATGCTTTCTAATCTTGGCCAGAGGGTTATTTCAACCCCATGGCCTGCATAACAACATGCTGCTTAATAGCCGATGCACGATTAAATAAACGCATGCCTTGATTGCGTAATAAACGAATCATGGGCTGCTCAGAGGCAAATAGTCGCTTGAATCCTTCCATCGCACTCATCATCAATAAATTATCCCCTTGGCGACGACGCTGATAGCGTTGCAGGATCTCTAATCCGCCAAGATTTAAATTCAATTGCTTTGCACGCAAGAGTTCTTCACTCAGCGCAGCCACATCTTTGAAGCCCAAGTTCACCCCCTGACCTGCTAAAGGGTGAATGGTATGAGCCGCATCCCCCACTAATGCAATTCCTGGTACCACATAGTTCTTAGCGTGACGCTGGCGCAACGGAAAAGCCGCACGTGGACCGACATTTAAGATCTTACCCAAGCGATGCTCAAAGGCTAAGCCTAACTGCTGACAGAAGGCTTCATCATCCAACACTAATAATTGCTGGCATTCCTCGTCATTCGTTGACCAAACGATCGAACAGGTTTTATCGTTATCTGCGGCCAGTGGCAATAACGCTAGTGGCCCCTCGGGACGAAATCGCTGCCAAGCAGTGAGCTGATGAGAATGCTCTAACTCTATAGTCGCGACGATGGCTTGATGCTCATAATCCCATTCACAATTGGCAAATTCTCCCCACTGTTTAATACGCGACAGAGCTCCATCAGCGCCAATCAACAATTGGGTTTTTAATGCCGTTTTAGAGGCCAGAAAAACGGGGGTAAAACCTTGCTCATCTTGGTTTTCAATATGGCTGACGTAATCACGAATAATGTGAATATTACTCGCCTGCTCCACCACTTGTTGTAACGCCCAAACTACTTCTCGGTTTTCAACAATCGTCCCTAAGCAAGGAACGTGAAGTTCGCTCGCATGAAAATTTACTTCTCCGGTCCCCTCGGCATCCCAAACCGTCATGCCTTGATAAGGGGACTTTCTCTGTTCAGAGATCCGTGGCCAAATACCTAGCTGGGTTAATAAGGCTTCACTTTGAGCGGTAATCGCGCTCACTCGAGTATCAAAATCTGCACAGTTCACTCGCTGTTGTGCAGGTTCTTGGACTTTACTAGGCTCGATTAACGCAATAGAAATATCGCTATTGGCTAAAGCGGCGGCTAATGCGGTTCCCACCATTCCGCCACCAACAATCACCACTTGGTAACTATCCAAACAATCCGTCATGATACTTGCCCTTCAATCTTCTTTTTCGCCCATAGTTGACTGGCCGGCTGGCCTAAACCCATGGCTTGGCGAGCAAACAATTTTCTCGAAGTTGGCGATAACGCCAACCCAATCAAACCCGCATCTCGGCTTAAGCGTAATAGTGTATTTTTCTGACCAAATAACTTCGGCAATATGTCACTGCCCAGCAGTGTATTTTTCTGATCACGCTGCTGTGCTCGATAATAATTCTGCACCACAGACCATTGCCCAATAGATTCATTATTACAATAGGCTTGATTGATCTTCTCTGCTAAAGCGGCGGCATCTCGCAATGCTAAATTGAAACCTTGCCCAGCAACAGGGTGTAAGCTATGAGCGGCATTGCCCAATAAAACCAGATGAGGCCTTATTTGCTCTTGAGCTTTGACGAGCGCCAATGGATAGCTCGCGCGTTCCCCCATCGCAATAATACGCCCCGCTCGATAACCAAAAACATGCTGTAAGCGACGAATCAATTCAGCTTCGTCACAGCCTAAATATTCTTCAATAACATCATTTTCTAACGTCCAGACTACGGCGAATTCGTCATTGGCTAAAGGCAACATGGCAATCGGCCCGGATTCCGTAAACCGCTCATAAGCCCAATGCTGATGACTGCGGTCAATTCGTACCGAAGTCACTAAGGCATGAGTTTTATAGCTCTGGCTCTGCTGTTGAATCCCCATCTGCTTAGCTAAATCTGATCGGCCTCCGTCAGCCATCACCACCAGCTTCGCGAATAACTGGTCGCCATTCTCTAGGCTTAATTGCGCTTCTTGTTGATCACTAATTTTAATATCAGCAACCGACTGCGGTGCTAAAACATCGAGTTTCTCTGGCAGGTCAGACATTAAGCCTTGGCCTAAAGCACGATTACGAATGATATAGCCCAAAGCATCAACCTTGGCATCGCTGTGTTTGATATGCGTTTGACCAAAGCGGCCTTGATCGGAAACTTGAATATTCTCGATCGCACAAGCATCAGCCTCGATATTCGACCATATACCCAGCTGGGTGAAGATCTGTTGGCTGCCAAACGAGAGAGCCGTCGCACGGCCGTCAAAACTTGGAGGCTGACTCTGAACAGAGTCAGCGCTTAAACTAGGCAGTTCGAAGCGCTCTACTAAAGCGACCTTCAAACCTTGCTCAATACTGTTCGCTAATAAATGAACAAGACTAAGTCCCGCCATACCTGCGCCAATAATGACCAAATCATACGCAGATGTCTTAGACGTTTGGCTAACCATTCTGCTTACCCATTAAAGCTTCAATCTTAGCAACCGTCTTCGGAACCTTGTGGCTTAATATATGACAACCGCCTTCAGTAACAACGACGTCGTCCTCAATACGAATACCGATTCCACGCCAGCGTTCATCCACGTCTTCGCAGTCTGGCGCGATATAAAGGCCCGGCTCAACCGTTAGCGCCATGCCAACTTCTAATGGCCGCCATTCTTTATCCACTCGATACTCACCCACGTCATGCACATCCATGCCTAACCAGTGACCGGTGCGGTGCATGTAAAAGACCTTGTAGCTTTCATCTTTAATTAGCTGCTCAATGTCACCGGATAATAATCCGAGCTCGACTAAACCTGTCACTAAGACTTTAACCGCAGCTTCATGCCCGGCATTCCAACTATTACCCGGTTTAACCTGCTCAATAGCGGCTAGCTGCGCCTTTAAAACCAACTCATAAAGGGCTTTTTGCTCAGGGCCGAACTTTCCACTCACCGGGAAAGTACGAGTAATATCCGCCGCATAATAATCCAGTTCGCAACCCGCATCGATAAGGATTAAGCCCCCATCGGCAATGGGCATGTCGTTATTGGTGTAATGTAAAATACAGGCATTATCACCACCACCAACGATAGAAGGATAGGCTGGCCAACGGCTACCTTCGCGCGTAAATTCATGCAATATTTCAGCTTCTAATTGATATTCAAAGCAACCCGGCTTTGCTACCTGCATGGCTCGACAATGCGCCGCGGCGGAGATGTCTGCGGCCTTTTGCATTATTTCAATTTCTGCTGGGGATTTTATTAATCGCATCTCATGCAATAGATGATCAAGGGCTGAGAACTCATGAGGCACCTGAGCTCCCTTGCGCACCATAGCTTTAACTTGATTTAACCAATGGTTTAATTGCGTATCAAATTGACTGTTTGCTCCCATTACGCTGTAGACCCGCGCTTTACCTTCTATCAACTCAGGCAGTACGGAATCAATCGCTTCAATAGGATAAGCTTCATCAGCATAGAACTCTTTGGCAACCCCTTCAGGCCCTGCGCGGCGCCCTGTCCAGATCTCTAGTGCAGGGTCTTTAGGATTACAAAATACAATGTATTCGCCCTGTTCACGCCCTGGAATTAATACCAGACAGGCATTCGCTTCGGCAAAGCCGGATAAGTAATAAAAATCACTGTCCTGACGAAATGGGTGCTCCACATCTCGATTACGCACGGTCTCTACAGCAGTCGGTACAATGGCGATGCTATTCGCTTCCATCTGTGACATGAGTTGTTGGCGGCGTTGACTGTATTCTGTTTGCGCAAGTTTCATCAGATTTCCTTACCGGGTTGTATTATTGCCAAGCTATGATCGTACAAATTAGTTATACGAAAGGGCCCTATCAGTGCAATTGATTAGGCTTTTCATCGCCACCAATCACTTTCGGCTCAGCCGCTTCGGGTTCATTGAAGGCTAAAAATACAGTCAAAGCCGCAACACGGGCATGTTCGACTAATTCATGTAATAAGTCTTCGCTATCTTCCGGGCTATCATCAGCGGTAAGTTCTACCTGACTGAACGCATCAAAGTGTTGTAATACCTCTTTCGTTTCATCATCAAGCTTGCCGCTCACTTTACCCGCCGCACCAAAGCCATCTAAAAAGCCTTTAGACCACTGAGCCATCGCATCCACTTGCTGACTCAGTTCACAGTCATCACTTTCAGGCATGAACAATGTAAAGTTCATGCTTTCATTTTCTAAGCCTTGTAAAACCCAGCCATAAAAAACCGTCATCAGACTTTGTACCGGCTTCGGCAATGACTCAGGGGTCTCAAGATAATTTTCCGCTTCAATTTGCCATTGAGTATCGCTTAAGCGAGCACCCGTGCTCAGGTAACCGGTTAACCAACCATGTAGCCCAGAGGGGGAACCCAGCGCACCGATTGTGACCATGGCATTAGCAAATTGATGAAAGGGAATCGATATATTCTTCTGCATGAGGTATCTTATTTACTGATAAAAGTATTGTGCAGAGTTTAGCATGAATGCAGCCTGCATCACTCCCCGAGATTGACCCAATTCATCAGGTCTCTTATAGTCGGGGAAAACCAAAAGATTATTGGATAATGAAAGAACTCGATTTAACCAGCTTGCAACGCAAGATAGATAAGCTCATCTCGGCCAATGCAGAAATGCGCCAGCAGATGACGGCTATTAAGGTCTCTGAAGCACGCTGGCAAGCTGAGCGCGGAAAACTCATGCAGCAAAATGATATTGCTCGTCGTAAGGTCAATGAAATGATTGAGCGATTACAGCTACTGGAGCGAAATAGTGGCTAATTCAAATAATACGTTAACAGTTTCAATATTAGAGCGTGATTTTCGGGTCAATTGCCCGGCAGAAAGTCAGCATGAACTCGTCGATGCGGCTAAGTTACTTGATGATAAAATGCGTGAAATTCGACTCGCCAGTCAAAATTCGGGCAAGGTGCTAGGCACAGATCGTATCGCAGTGATTGCGGCGTTGAATATTGCGCATGAATTGCAACAGTTACAAAATAAACAGACTCAAGTAGCAGAAGAGCTAGAGCGTATTGACGAACGCCTTGATGAAGCGTTAATGCAAGATTTACAACTTGAGCTGTAATCGACAAATATCGTAAATATTAAAATTATAACAATCTTTCAAAGCGAAAATTGTTATAATGAAATCGCTCCCTGGGGTGTTAGCCAGTCTATAAAGACCTCGAGCCGATGCTTATAACCCCGGAGGGTTATCGTATTATTGTGTGCATGTCCGCCTGACGGAAAGCCTAATATAGTACCTAGCCCGCCACCCTTGAACCTTGGGTTCAAGGCCTTTATTTTTGACAGCGGCACAATGGGGAGCTCCAACTATCACTTCTGCTGATACTCAAAACCCAAGCGCTTCTACACTCCAGCAGAAACGCCAATTACGCTCTCAAATGCGTCAAGCTCGTCGTGGCTTAAGTAAAACAGCGCAAAAACGTGCAGCCAATCGGCTTAAGCAGCAACTCAACCAAAATCCTCATTTTAAATACGCTCAACATGTTGCTCTCTATTTGCCCAATGATGGTGAAGTGGATACGTTTCCTGCAATTCTGCAAGCTTGGAGTTATGGCCAGAAAGTATACTTGCCGGTATTAGATCCTATTCGGAAAGGCTTTTTATGGTTTGTTGAATACCGAGCAGATAGTCGTATGCGCTCGAATCGCTTTGGTATTGCTGAGCCTGACCCGGGATTTAATCGACGCATACCAGCTCGATTTTTACGTGCTGTAGGACTACCTTTAGTCGCGTTTGACTCTGCCGGGAATCGTTTAGGTATGGGCGGGGGGTTTTATGATCGCAGTTTTGAATTTTGTCGTCATCAAGGCACCAAACCGAATTTATTTGGTTTAGCACATCAATGCCAAGAGGTTAATGAACTTCCTACTGAAAGCTGGGATATTCAATTAACCGCGATTATTGCTAGTTAAAAATATGATAGTTATTAGCGGATTAAATTTTCGCTCACAATCATACTTGAAGTCATATCATCCGGAGCCATAAAGCCTGTTAATAATGCACCCAGAGCGACCAATCCAACCAATAAAACTAATACGTCAGGTTTACCGTTCATTTTCTTCCCCATAGACAATCGTCTAGAAATAGCCTAATTCAGCTATATAATTATTTTTTATTATCAAGCTTGTAATTCATACTAATCGCTTAGATAGCCCAATAAGTAGATATAGAGCAAAGTATGAGCCAAACTTTTATTTTTTAATTTATTTCGCGCTAAAGCATATCATTATTATTATATCGCTCTAACTCAATCTCAGATTAATGGCTTATTATGAGAATAAACGCACCACTTTCAAGCCATTTTAAGCTACTCAGTTCACATATGGCGCATAAAGTTAATAGCTCTCTAGCGCAGCGAGGTCTAATTCAAGATCTTTGCCTTCGTGATGCATTTGTCGCATCAACTCCGCAGTATCCAACAGTGTACTCAGACTCTGAATCTGCCCCTTTTTAAATTGCCAAAATGAAACCGCAGCAAAGGTGACGATATTACTGCTGGGTTGAAATCCAAACATCGGTTTTATTAAGGTGCCACAAAAGGAAGATTGGGTTACAACGCGATCACCCTCAGCAACGATGTCTTCAATCGTAACTTCAAAATCTTCCATAGAATGGCGAACCATCTGGATAACTTGAGCCGCCATATCATAACCAAAAGTTTGATTTAATAAGCTGGCGTGATAATTAAAATCACGGCGAACCAAATTACGGGCCAAATTAAAATGACCTTGGTTCCACGTTAGCTCAATAAACTTTGTGGCTAATTTTTTGTTCTCTTCCAAGCTATTGTTATTATTTACTTCGCTGGACATAGAGTTACCTGAACGGTGAAAAAGGTAAGAAGGCATATAATAACGCTTTCGGTCATAATTCCGAAATAAAAAAAACGCCACTCGATGGGTGGCGTTTTTTTGCGTTTAAAGTCGGCTTTTAATCAATAATTAATCAATACGATCAACTAAAGCGATTGCCAGTTCATTGGCAAGCATATTGGCCACACTCTTTTCAGCTTTAGCTTTAGCTAAATCAGGATAGCCTGAAGCCCCTTTTGCCTGCTTACTAAAGGTACTTAACGTTCGTTGATTTGAATCTTTAATCGTCACCCGACTATCAGCAAAAACAAAATGGGATCCATTTTTTTCAACCGGACGTAAAGTAGCTGACACTTGAATCATTAAGTCATAAGCGCCTTGATCGTTGATTCTCATACCTTGTTCAGTTAATGCCTCAATCACACCCGAAGCAATATCCTTCGCCCCAGCATCCGTCATGCTAATACGAACCTGCAACTGATTAAACAATGCATAAATGTTACTTTGGATCTGTTGTAACTCTTCACTCAAAGCAGGCTTCTGACGAGAAGTACCGACGAGAGCAAGCTGATCGGCTAAACGATTTCTCTGAGCATAAAGTTTAAGTGCCGGTAATAAAATTCGCAGCTGCTGTAAGTTTGTTCCAGAACGAGGCTTTTGATCAATGCTGTGTATTTGAACTTCTAAATCAGAAATCTGACCTCGAATTCGGCTCGCTGCTTTTACCCGATCCAGTTCAGCCAAAGCATAAGCAAACTTTTTCTCGAAATACGTTTCCGTCACTTTCACTTCATCTAGTTCAACCGCCGGCACCTGACTACGAATAGTATTTTGCACGGTCTGCACCAGCTCAGTTTGCTTACCAGTGGCTTTACGCTCTTGCACTGTACTGGAAAAATCTCCACTCACGGTTACTCGGAGTTGACTGACAAGGTTTACCCTTGCGGCATCTCCTGCACGACGAACTGCGTCGGCCTTGTCACCCCAAAGATCTCCAGAACCTACCCCGTAGGCAAATCCGTTTCGCTGTGGTGGGTTATTAATCCAGTCTGGAGTATCAAAGCTCGCTTGATTTTCAGTACGGCTAGAGCTTGTACTAGATCCAGATTTAGGCGCATTGGCAATACAAGCTGCCAAGCTAAAAACCATGAAACCAGCCGTCAATAATTTAAGAGAGGTCTTCATTTAGAAACCAAAGCCGCCCTTTTCTTGTAATTTCTTAATCTTCTTCTGACCGTTCCAAACTTCACGGTTATTATTCATATCAATTAGCTTCATATCAACTTGATAGAAAGTCACTCGATCACCGCCCACCTGATCGACAATGGAATTTAAGCTGCCAGAAATCGCGAAGTCAGCCGCTTGCTCTTGGCCTTGTTCTTTGGCTTTTGTCGCGTTAAGTTCTTGATCTTGGCGCTCATCACGAATGGCTTTACGCTCATCACCACCGGCGACAAAATCAGCACGACCAGAACGTATGATTGAACGCTTAATATCATTAACAAAAGTTTCAATCGCAATGTGCTCATGCGACTTATTAGCAATACGTTGAATAATAATCGTTGGACGATTGTTATTTTCTAACTCAAAGTCTCGCGCCCATGGAAATGACAACATATCAGTAATCATTTCTTCAGCAACAAGCTGAGAGTCTTTATCGTTCCAGCGATCTGATAAAGCAATCTCTTGATCACTATCAACACGGCTTACGCGAGTTCCAGCACAACCCACAACCGATACAGCCAGCGCTGCAACTAGCAATACTTTCATATGTTTAAACATGGATTCCATCCTTTTAAATTCTATTTAGATAATAAGTTACGTTAAATCATTAATCGGTTAAAGCAACCGACTTTTGTGTTTTATTTTCACGGGGTTGCACAGGTCCTAAAGAGGCTTGCTTCAAATACGGCATTGATCGTACTTGTACGACCTGCAATTCATCTTCTTGCAAAACAATCTGTTGATTCTGCTTCACGAGTGGCTTGCCTTTCAGCACCTCAGATTGCACATCAACTGAATAGCTACCCGCATCGAGAGGGATGCGTGAGATTCTTACTTCATAAGGCAGCATTAACCAATTACGGGTTTCCGCCGCATCGGATAATTGACTCGCTACTTTTCCAACCGCAGCTAAGATGCCGCTAAACTGATCACCTGCAAGATCGGCGGCTTTTTGAGCCGTTAATGCCTTAAAAGCGCCTCGAGTTAAGGCTAGCCGAATATCTTCATTGGCATTCAAGAGCTGTTCATTTAACCCCATAATGGCAGGCTTTGAGGCCGACAGTAATGGATACTCTAGCCCCGCAATAGAAACCGTTGAATCTCCAGGCTTATTTTTGGGAGGCGCATAATAAGGAACCGTAATACGCAAGCCACTACCAATTGCCTTAATCAGACCCAATTGATTCGCTAGATCCCAAGCCCCAGCAAGATATATTGTTTTCTGAAAATCATTAAGAATAAAATTGATGAAGTCATTATTTTTATAATGAACCATCAAATCCAATAAACTTTTATCCGCATAAACTAAATAAAACCAAGCTAACTTTTCACGATGCGTTTTATTACTACCAATGTAAGGGCGCAAAACCAATGAGCGATTATATGAATTAGCCGTCAGCTGAAGATTCATCTCTTCTCGATGAGGAACAATACCAACATGTTCAATAACAACGAGCTGAGATTTCTCGTCATAATTGGATAGATTCTTGCGCTGCTGCGGCGTCAACTTTTTCTTCGCGAGACGTGGCCACTCATTATTATAGCCCCCCGCCTTACGCATCATGCGCACTACATCAAACCAGGCTTGCTGAGTCATACCTTTTGCTAGATCAAACTGCTCGGCATAACCTTGCTCATAAGAAACTGCCGCTTTACGATAGCTAATACGCGCATTATCGTATTCTGCGTTTGCCTCGTAAGTAATTCCGGTAAGGTAGTGTGCCATGGCATCATCACGATATTCTAACTTATCATGATCTATCTGATTGCCGCTTAACTTACTGAACACATCTAGCAATTTGGAAAAAACCTGCTCATCTTTATCTTTTTGCTCCGCATAGGTTCCTTTATCGGAATTCATCGTATTGAGGCGAATGCCTAAACGGCGCGATTCGATACGAGCGTTTTCGATACCATTTAAGTAATCATTACGAGTCTTAGCGTCATTACTCAGCGCTAGATAGTTAAGCGTTTTATAATAATTGATAAAGACTTTTTCAAACTCGGCGCCCGCATAAACTCCATTACGCGGATTGGTCATGAAAGCAACCATACTATTCGAGATACTTTTTACCTCGAGATCTTCGGCAATTTTCTCAGCTATTTCGAGCAGTTTATTACTCGCAGCGAATTGCCCTTGTAAGTGCTTCAGCACCCCAAGCTCCATGTGATATAATAAGCGGTCTGCACCGGTTGGGGTTAAAGCATCAGCCACGCTTTGCTCAGCTTCTAAATACTCCCCTTTCTGCGCAGACGATAACGCCTGATCAATTCCACTGCCATAGGTTGCACAACCACTAAGCTGCAATAAAAATAGACAGAGCAAGCTAGTGGAGATGTACTTAATCAATTTCATATGAACCTTAAACATCCCTTTAAAAGTATTAGATGCGTATTTAGAAGCACACATCATAGGGTCGACTTCACTATTTATCTAGATGAATCTGCTGCTTTAACCATTGATAAGCTTGAGCACGCTTGCTGACTTCTTCATTCACCATATGATGACGACCATCTTTAATCATTAATAATGAGCGCTGAGGAAATTTTTCTAATAACAAAGGCATATTATGTCGCCACTCAACCGTTGTATCTTGATCTCCCTGAACAATATTAATGGCTAGATCTGAAGGTTCACTCTCCTCAATCATTTGCACCCACTTCTTTAATGCCCCAACCCAACGAACGGAAAGGGCTAGCGGCTGCAAAGGATCTTGCTCAGCAATAAAACGCAAAAACTCAACATCATTTGAGTTCATGGCAAAGTTACGTTTAATTTGCTTCATGAAAGGGCTTAACAAGGTATGTAATATTTTAGCGCTCGTCCAACTGCAGGGGCGCACTAAAGGGGCTAATAAATTAATACTGCTAAAAGGAGAGGTGCTCTGTTTAATCTGGCGGGTCAATAAATAGTTAATGATAATGGCACCACCGGTACTTTGACCAAATACGTGCAGAGGTAAGGATTCAGTTCCAGTATGCTGGCGTAAAGCAGATGCCTGCTCTAACGCGGCACAAAATACTTCATCATATTCTTTAAAATCACTGATCGCCGCACGCTCACCCGTAGACAAACCATGCCCCGGCAAATCAAAAGCAAACACATTCCAGCCTTGCTGCAAGCAGAACTCAATTAAGCTGCCATAAATACCGACATGATCATAATAACCATGCATTAAAACAGCGGTGCCTTTAGCCTTTTCTTGAGTAAAAATCTGCGCCGTTAAGGTATATCCCGCGGCCGAAAAGCTGCCAATATGATGTTTCAAACCGTCATCATGTGTAGAAAAATCAATTTGATAATAGTGCAGGTAGCGCTGCTGAACCGGAGCAATGTCGGGTAGCTGCTGCCAATTTAAAGGCTTTAACGCATGCTCTAGTTCACTTGCATCCCAATTTGGCGATTTCACACTTCACTTCCTATAGACCTAAATTGTGGCCAATGATTAAGACTAGGTTAAGAGTAGCAAGGCCAGATGAAGAATTCACGACTATAAAATATTTTTCTCTAAATAGCAGGCGAAAAAAAAGGCCACCAAAGTGACCTTTCTTTTACTCTTTAGCTTGAGGCTGTGAAGCCAAAAACTTATAGAGAGTAGTACATGTCGAATTCTACTGGGTGAGTAGTTTGTTCAACACGGTATACGTCTTCCATCGCTAGTTCGATGTAAGCTTCGATCATGTCTTTTGTGAAAACATCGCCTTGAGTCAAGAAATCCATGTCTTCTTTCAAGCAATCGATCGCTTCACGAAGGCTACCAGCTACCTGAGGGATAGCAGCAGCTTCTTCAGCTGGAAGGTCATATAGATCTTTATCAGCAGCATCGCCAGGGTGAATCTTGTTCTTAACACCGTCGATACCAGCCATCAACATAGCAGCGAATGCTAGGTATGGGTTAGCCATTGGATCAGGGAAACGTGCTTCGATACGCTTACCTTTTGGAGAAGCAACGTATGGAATACGGATAGAAGCAGAACGGTTACGTGCAGAGTACGCAAGCATTACTGGCGCTTCGAAACCTGGGATAAGACGCTTGTAAGAGTTCGTTGATGGGTTAGTGAACGCATTCAACGCTTTAGCGTGCTTGATGATACCGCCGATGTAGAAAAGAGCCATTTCGCTCAATCCAGCATAGCCGTCACCAGCGAATTGGTTTTCGCCGTCTTTCCAGAAAGACTGGTGCACGTGCATACCAGAACCGTTATCACCGATAACTGGCTTAGGCATGAAAGTAGCTGTCTTGCCGTATGCAGCAGCAACGTTATGAATAACGTACTTAAGCATCTGAACTTCATCAGCTTTCTTAACTAGAGTATTGAACTTAACGCCAATCTCGTTTTGGTTAGCAGTCGCCACTTCATGGTGATGTACTTCAACATCAAGACCGATAGCCATCATAGTATTACACATAGCTGCACGCATATCGTGAGAGCTATCTACTGGAGGAACTGGGAAGTAACCACCTTTAACGGTTGGACGGTGACCCATGTTTCCGCCTTCGATCTTAGAACCAGAGTTCCAAGCAGCTTCTTCAGAGTTGATTTTGTAGAAGTTGCCAGACATGTCTGCGCCCCAACGTACATCATCAAAGATGAAGAATTCAGGCTCTGGACCGAAGAAAGCTGTGTCGCCTAGGCCAGTAGACTGTAGGAATGCTTCAGCACGCTTAGCAACAGAACGTGGATCACGCTCGTAACCTTGCATAGTAGAAGGTTCGATGATGTCGCAACGCAAGATCAAAGTAGCGTCTTCAGTGAACGGGTCAAGGAAAGCCGTAGTATCATCTGGAAGAAGAATCATGTCAGATTCGTTAATACCCTTCCAACCAGCAATAGAAGAGCCATCAAACATCTGGCCTACTTCAAAAAATTCTTCGTCAACATAGCTAGAAGGAATAGAAACGTGCTGCTCTTTACCTTTAGTATCGGTGAAACGTAAGTCAACCCACTTTACGTCATTCTCTTTGATCAAGCTCAAAGTATTTACAGACATCTTTGTTCTCCAGATGTAATTTTTATCTAATCAGCAGTCCACTCAAAAGGGCCTACCACCTAAGTTTAATAATCAAACAGCAACTATTATGCCATTTAATAAAATCACCACTAAGCCGATAATTCCAAGGCTTTAGCCTGAAACAACTACAAATTAACGCACCAAAAGAAGGCATGAAAAATATATAAGACCTAAAGTGGTGCACAGATGCAAATATCAGACAAACACACTGTGGATTGGCACATTATAGGTTCAACTATGCCCCAAGATAAAACTTTATTAGCACAAAAACAGGGCTTTCTTGATATTTACCTTCAATTGTACAAAAGTCGACCAACTTTCTCTCAATTTAACCAGCATTCTATCCCTAGCTCATGTATAATCGCGGCCTTTTATAGCCAAGCCCATCCAAGCTAGCCTTTTTGCTCAGTTTGCCGGGCCATAACTCAGGGTCCCTATTGTGATCGAGAACTTACGTAATATCGCCATCATTGCCCACGTTGACCATGGTAAAACTACCTTAGTCGACAAGTTGCTTGAACAATCAGGTTCACTTGAGCGCAACCAAGCTGGCGAGCGAGTCATGGACTCGAACGACCAAGAAAAAGAGCGTGGTATTACCATTCTTGCAAAGAACACTGCAATTGAGTGGAACGACTACCGCATTAACATCATCGATACCCCTGGACACGCCGACTTCGGTGGTGAAGTGGAACGTGTTATGTCGATGGTTGATTCTGTTTGTCTTATCGTTGACGCAATCGATGGCCCAATGCCTCAAACGCGTTTCGTAACGCAAAAAGCATTCGAAAAGGGTTTGCGCCCAATCGTAGTAATTAACAAGGTTGACCGTCCTGGCTCTCGTCCAGAATGGGTTGCTGACCAAGTTTTCGATCTTTTCGATCGTTTAGGCGGTACTGATGAGCAGTTAGACTTCCCAATCATCTATGCTTCTGCAATTAACGGCATCGCCGGTACAGAGCATGACGATTTAGCTGAAGACATGACGCCATTATTTGAAATGATCGTTGATCACGTTGAAGCACCTAAAGTAGACGCTGAAGCGCCTCTTCAGATGCAAATCTCTGCTCTAGATTACGATAGCTTCGTAGGTGTTATCGGTGTTGGCCGTATCACCCGTGGTAAGTTGAAGCCAGGTACAGACGTTCAAGTGATTGACGCGGAAGGCAATACTCGTAAAGCACGCGTACAAGAAGTGAAAGGCTTTAAAGGTCTAGATCGTGTTTCTACTAACGATGCACAAGCAGGCGACATCGTTTGTATTTCTGGTATCGACAAGCTAGGTATCTCAGATACGATTTGTGCGATGGATAACGTTGAAGCAATGCCACCATTGAGCGTTGACGAGCCAACCGTAAGCATGACTTTCCAGGTAAACAACTCTCCGTTTGCTGGTAAAGAAGGTAAATTCGTTACTTCGCGTAATATTAAAGACCGCTTGGATAAAGAATTGATCCACAACGTAGCATTGCGCGTTGAGCCAGGCGATTCTCCAGAGAAGTTTAAAGTATCTGGCCGTGGTGAATTACACCTTTCTGTATTGATCGAAACCATGCGTCGCGAAGGCTTCGAAATGGCGATTGGTAAGCCTGAAGTTGTTCAAAAGATGGTTGATGGCGAGCTACAAGAGCCATACGAACAGGTTATGATCGACATCGAAGAAGAGCACTCTGGCTCGATCATGGAAGAGATGGGTAACCGTAAAGCTGAAATGACTAACATGGTTCCAGATGGTCAAGGCCGTACACGTCTTGAATTCATCATGCCAGCGCGTGGCCTAATCGGCTTCCGCTCTGACTTCCTAACCATGACTTCTGGTTCTGGTATCTTAACCAATACGTTCGATCATTATGGTCCTGTTCATAAGAGCCTAGGCTCTACTCGTCATAACGGCGTAATGGTTTCTATGGTTGCTGGTAAAGTTCTTGGTTTCTCTTTGTTCGGCTTACAAGATCGTGGCCGTATGTTCCTTGATCCAGCCGTTGAAGTTTACGAAGGTATGATCGTTGGTCTTCACAGCCGTGAAAACGATCTAGCCGTTAACCCAACTAAGGGTAAGCAGCTAACCAACGTACGTGCTTCTGGTACGGATGAAGCGATCAACCTTACTCCACCTGTTCGCCATACTCTTGAACAGGCGCTTGAATTCATCGAAGACGATGAATTGGTTGAAGTAACACCGACTAGCATTCGTTTACGTAAGAAATTCCTTACTGAAAACGAACGTAAGCGTAACAAGCCTAAGAAGCCTGCATAATTTGCATACTGCTTTATAGAGTTTTAAAAATCCCAGCTTGATTCATTTCAAACTGGGATTTTTTTTGCCTGTCTTTTCGCTTTATAATTAAATCACTACTTTTTAAACACCATGAAATAGATAGTAACTATGTCAGATTCTCAGCCTAGCTCTCAACAAATCGGTATTTTGTATTCTTTCCGTCGCTGCCCGTATGCAATGCGTGCACGATTAGGGTGCACTTTGTTTTTACCACAGCAAAGCCTTGAGCTAAGAGAAGTTGTTTTAAAAAACAAGCCTCAACAGCTATTGGATATCAGCCCAAAAGCGACTGTGCCTGTTTTGCAGTTAAGCAACGGAGAAATAGTTGATGAAAGCCGAGACATCCTAAGCTGGGCCCTCGACCAAGCTTCTACTGAATCAAAAACTCAATACTGCCCTCACCACCTGCAATTAGAAATCGATGAACTGATTGACAAAAATGATGGTTCGTTTAAGTGGGCACTTGATCGCTATAAATACGCTGATCGTTTTGAAGAAACCGAAGAGTATTATAGAGAGCTAGGGGAAGTATTCTTAGCTAAGCTGGAAGGGTTGCTGGAGAAGCATCGTTATTTATTATCAGAGAGAATGACGTTAGCGGATATCGCAATATTTCCTTTTGTGCGCCAGTTTGCTCATGTGGATATGAACTGGTTTGAACAAAGCGCTTTTCCTAAATTGATTCTTTGGTATCGCGGATTATTAGAATCAGAGCTATTTAAATCAATTATGGAAAAATACAAACCTTGGCCAACTGAGAAAACTCTCGTTTATTTTCCACAATAACTAATCGGCAAGCACAAAAAAGCCCAAGCTAATTTCTTAACTCGGGCCTTTATCAAACTAACTTAAGATTATTTAATCTTAGGAGCTAGTTCGCCAGACTGGTAACGATCAAACATCGCATCCAATGAAAGTGCTTTCATCTTATGTGCGTTGCCTGCAGTACCAAAGGCTTCATAACGTGCAACACAAATATCCTGCATCGCTTTAACAGACGCTTTGAAGTATTTACGTGGATCGAATTCAGAAGGGTTCTCAGCCAAGAACTTACGAATCGCACCCGTAGAAGCCAAGCGTAAATCGGTATCGATGTTTACTTTACGCACGCCGTGCTTAATACCTTCAACGATCTGCTCAACTGGCACACCATAAGTCTCAGGGATTTCGCCGCCGAATTCATTGATGATGGCTAACCATTCTTGTGGAACAGAAGAAGAACCGTGCATTACCAAGTGAGTATCTGGGATACGCTTGTGGATTTCTTTAATACGGTCTACTGCAAGAATGTCATCCGTTGGTGGACGAGTAAACTTATAAGCACCGTGAGACGTACCGCAAGCAATAGCCAAAGCATCACACTGAGTCTGCTTAACGAAGTCAGCCGCTTCTTCAGGATCGGTTAGCATTTGATCCATGCTCAACGTACCTTCAGCGCCAACGCCGTCTTCTTCACCAGCCTGACCTGTTTCAAGAGAACCAAGAACACCCAGCTCGCCTTCAACAGAAACACCACAACCGTGTGCCATTTCAACAGTGCGCTTAGTCACGTCTACGTTGTACTCGTAGCTCATTGGAGTCTTACCATCTTCACCCAAAGAGCCATCCATCATCACTGAGCTAAAGCCCAACTGGATTGAACGCTGACAAACAGTCGGCGAAGCACCGTGATCCTGGTGCATACACACTGGGATGTGTGGGAATTCTTCGATCGCCGCTTGAATCAAGTGACGTAAGAAAGGAGCACCGGCGTAAGTACGAGCACCGGCAGAAGCCTGCACGATCACTGGAGAATCCGTTTGATCAGCCGCTTGCATGATGGCACGCATTTGCTCTAGGTTGTTTACGTTAAAAGCTGGAACGCCATAACCGAACTCGGCTGCGTGGTCCAACATTTGGCGCATGCTAATTAATGCCATGTTAAATACCTTATTAATTTTTTAAATTTGTTTAATTATCTTGCCGCTATTCTAGCGACTTCTGTGGCTAAGAGAAATAACCGCAGGGGGTTGTTTGTTTTGGACGCCTATCTAGTGGTTAGTTATTCGTCTTAGCAGAACTCCAAGGCACACCCTTTTCTTGAAATTCTACATTCTGCCGATCAGCGTGCTGCGCTGCCGCACTGCCTTCATCAGTCACAAAAGGTTCTGATGCACAGCCTGTCAGACTGAGCACAAGAACCAACGACCTGATGTGAAATACCTGAGAAAGTAACTGCATAAAACCACCCCGTCATATCAGATCGAATCAATCTAAACTTGTTTGTTTTACTTGGCACGCTCTTCAAGCATAGCAACGGCTGGTAAAACCTTACCTTCTACAAATTCCAAGAAAGCACCACCACCTGTAGAGATATAAGATACTTTATCAGCGATATCGTACTTATCCACAGCAGCCAACGTATCGCCACCACCCGCGATAGAGAAACCTTCAGACTCAGCAATGGCTAAAGATAGCGCCTTAGTCCCTTCACCAAATTGGTCGAATTCGAATACGCCAACTGGACCATTCCAAATAATAGTCTTCGCTTCTTTTAACTGAGCTGCAAGGGCTTTCGCAGAATCTGGGCCGATATCAAAAATCATATCGTCAGCAGTCACTTCAGACGCATCTTTTAATGTCGCTTCCGCCGTTTCAGCAAACTCTTTTGCACACACAACGTCAGTCGGCACAGGGATAGATACTTTCTCCATCAAGGCTTTCGCTTTTGGCACTAGGTCTTCTTCATACAAAGACTTACCGACTGGCTTGCCATCAGCTGCCAAGAAGGTATTAGCGATACCACCGCCAACGATGATCTGATCACAAATATCAGAAAGGCTTTCCAATACTTCTAACTTAGTAGAAACCTTAGAACCACCAACGATAGCCACCAATGGGCGCGCTGGGTTGTCTAATGCCTTGCCTAGCGCTTCAAGTTCAGCAGCCAATAATGGACCCGCACAAGCAACAGGAGCAAACTTAGCCACACCATGAGTAGACGCTTGCGCGCGGTGAGCGGTACCGAATGCATCCATTACGAAGACATCACAAAGTTCAGCGTAGGCTTGAGCTAGCTGATCTTCGTCTTTCTTTTCGCCTTTATTAAAGCGTACGTTTTCCAGCAGAACCATTTCGCCTTCGGCAACTGTCAGCTCAGAGTTAAACTCTTTAATCAGTTCAACCGGACGGCCTAACATGCCTGCTAAGTGATCGGCTACTGGCGCCATAGAGAACTTTTCTTCAAACTCGCCTTCCGTCGGACGGCCAAGGTGAGACATGACGATAACTTTTGCACCAGCTTCAAGGGCCTTTTCAATCGTAGGCAAAGAGGCACGAATACGCGCATCAGAAGTTACCTTGCCATCTTTAACCGGTACGTTAAGGTCTTCACGTATTAAAACGCGCTTACCTTTAAGGTCACCTGAAGCGATCAGGTCAGTCATCTTGATTACAGTCATAATGTCTCGTCCAATTTACAATATTGTTCATGCTTGCTGAGCAAGCGCTTATAGATTTTCTAGCTGCAAAGCCGTATCTAACATACGGTTTGCAAAACCCCATTCGTTATCGAACCAGACCATTAGCTTCACTAATGAGCCATCGCTAACACGGGTTTGTGTGCCGTCAACCACCCCTGAGTGAGGATCGTGATTGAAATCGACAGAGGCATGAGGCTCTTGAGTGAAGGCTAATATGCCTTGCAACTCATTTTCCGCTGCCTGCTTTAATAATGTATTTACTTGCTCCGCATTGACGATTTCCTTTAACTGCACTGTTACATCTAAGACAGAGACATTTAAAGTAGGAACACGTAACTGCAGGCTTTCAAATTTATGGGCTAACTCCGGCATTAAACGCGTAATACCTTTCGCCAAGCCTGTTTCAACCGGAATAATGCTTTGTACTGCCGCTCGGGTACGGCGTAAATCCGAGTGATAAGCATCAATCACCGGCTGGTCATTCATGGCCGAGTGAATCGTGGTAGTCATACCATGTTCAATGCCAAACTGAGTATTCAATAACTTTAAAATAGGAATTAAACAGTTGGTTGAACACGAACCATTGGAAATGATTTTATCATCTGCTTTTAATGTCTGATGATTGAAGCCTTGAATAACCGTGGCATCAACACCGGCTTCGGCAGGGTGTGAAATTAATACCCGATTAGCACCTTGCACAAGGTGTAACTCAGCATGATCGCTATTAGTGACCACACCAGTACACTCTAATACCAGGTCAATCCCAAGAGCCTGCCAAGGCAAGCTAGAGACTTCCGTTTCATGGAATACTTGAATCGCATCCCCATTAACGCTCAGCCCATTTTCAGTTTGTTCTACTGCACCTGGAAAACGGCCGTGGGTGCTGTCATAACGCAGCATATAGCTAACCGATTCTAAATCGGCCAGCTCATTAATGGCGACAATTTGCAGTTGGTCCTGCAAGTTGCGCTCGTATAAGGCGCGTAAAATACTACGCCCAATACGACCAAATCCATTAATTGCAATACGCATCAATACTTCCCTTAATTAGTAAAAGGAGTACTTAAAGTACGCCTTCAACCGCAGCAACAACTTTCTCAACGGTAAAACCGAAATGGTTCATCAAGTCTTTGATTGGAGCTGATTCACCGAACGTGTCCATACCGACGATTGCGCCGTTAAGGCCAACAAACTTGTACCAGTAATCTTTGTGCAAGGCTTCAACCGCAACACGGGCAGTCACAGACGCTGGCAATACGGATTCGATGTAAGCCGCATCTTGTGCGCAGAAGATTTCAGCACATGGCATAGACACAACGCGAACGTTTTTGCCTTTGGCTTCTAGCTCTTTTGCTGCGTCCATTGCTAGACCGACTTCAGAACCGGTAGCGATCAAGATAGCTTCTGGCGTACCAGCTGAATCTTTAAGGATGTAAGCACCCTTAGCAATGTCAGCAACCTGAGCGGCAGTACGATCCTGGTGTGGTAAACCCTGACGAGAGAAGATCAAAGACGTTGGGCCATCAGAGCGCTCAATCGCAGACTTCCAAGAAACGGCAGATTCAACCGCATCACATGGACGCCATGCGTGCATGTTTGGCGTATTACGAAGGCTCGCAACCTGCTCAACTGGCTGGTGCGTTGGGCCATCTTCACCCAGACCGATAGAATCGTGAGTATAAACAAAGATCGCACGCTGCTTCATTAATGCTGCCATACGAACCGCGTTACGGGCGTATTCCATGAACATTAAGAACGTTGCTCCGTAAGGAACAAAACCTTTGTGCAAAGCCACACCGTTCATCATTGCGCTCATAGCGAATTCACGAACACCGTAGAACATGTAGTTACCAGATGCATCGTCTGCACTCACGCCTTGACAGCCTTCCCACAATGTTAAGTTAGAGCCTGCAAGGTCAGCAGAACCGCCTAAAAACTCAGGAAGTTTTGGACCAAAGGCATTCAAGGTATTTTGCGAAGCTTTGCGGCTAGCAATAGTTTCGCCTTTCTCTTGGCACTCATTGATGTAAGCCTGAGCCTGTTCAGAGAAGTCAGCAGGAAGGTCACCGGCCATACGACGCTTGTATTCAGCGGCTAGTTCTGGAAATTCTTTTGCATAAGCGGCGAACTTGTCGTTCCAGCTGCTTTCTTTAGCAGCGCCAGATGTTTTAGCATCCCAACCCTGATAAACGTTTTCTGGAATTTCGAAAGAACCGTGTTTCCAGCCCAAACGCTCACGAGTTAGAGCAATTTCATCATCACCTAGTGGAGCACCGTGACAATCTTCTTTACCTTCTTTGTTTGGAGAACCAAAACCAATAATGGTCTTGCAGCAAATCAAAGTCGGTTGATCTGGATTTTCTTTGGCGTTTTCAATCGCCGCACGAATCTCTTCTGGATTATGACCGTCGACTTTTGGAATTACCTGCCAGCCGTAAG
>PJEL010000168.1_pt1 | contig 76943 bp, 57 predicted proteins | sample 1853271 | NCBI WGS metagenome assembly PJEL01 (sample SAMN08108733, study PRJNA415343) | Invertebrate metagenome, whole genome shotgun sequencing project. | host: Globobulimina | place: Sweden: Gullmar Fjord | collected 2015-08
GGTTCTCACCTCGACCCGGTCGTGCAGCCGCACGCTGAGGGTGTCCCGGAGGACCAGCTGGTCGTTGCGGTAGAGGAGGCGGTATTCCGGGCCGATGGTGAAGTCCTGGGAGGAGATCACCCCGCCGAAACGAAGCGAATTTGTTGCATTTTCGCCGATCCTCCAGTCGTGGTAGGCCACCAGGTGCTGCATCTTGGTGCTCATGCCCATGTCGTCGACGTTCCAGCGAGGATCGAGGTCGCGCGGGTTGTCGAAGAGCGCCACGAACTTGTCCCCGGAGCCGAGGTAGAAGAGCTGCAGGTCGTGATTGGGCGTTGGATGCCAGGAAACGACCGCCTGGTAGTCGTGGAACTGCGGCGCGGCGAGCAGGCTCAGCGGGCTGCCTTCGGGCAACACAGCCCCGAGGATGACGTCAAAATAGCTGCGCCTGCCGGCGACCGCGACCGACACCTTGTCCCCGAGGGGAGCCTCGATGTAACCGGCACTATCGAACACGTTGATGTCGAAGTAGCCGTGCACGGCGTCGGGCTCGATGGTCTTCGGGGTGACCTCGAGCACGCCACCGGTCAAGCGGCCGTACTCCAGTGGGGCATTCCCCGGATAGAAGGTGATCTCCTCGAGCAGGTTCACCGGCACCACGCTCCGGATGGCGAGGAAGTGGTAGAAGATGGGGATCCGGCTGCCTCCCAGGTACAAACCGGTGTCTCCAGGACTGGCGCCGCGCACGATGATTGTCCCATTCCCGAAGCCCTGGGGACTGACTCCCGGCAGGTTCTGGACCACGGCCAGTGGGTCGCCAAAGGTCCCTGGAACCCGCTCGATCTGCTCTACCGAGAGCGTGTGTCGCGTCACTTCCTTCCTGGGTTTTTCTCCCTCCACCACCACGTCGAAGTCGCTGGTGATCTCCCGGAACACAAAGAGCACGGCGTCGGTGCGCTGCCCTTCGACGACGTCCTCGGTGGTCTCGAAGGTGCGATAGCCGTCACCGGTGACCGTGATGCTCCAGGTCCCAGGCGCAAGATCGAAGAACTCGAACCGACCCTCGGCGTCGGTTGTGGTCTCGAAGGCCTCGGCGTCGGCCACAAAGACGGTGACCTTGAGCCCCGACAGCGGCGTTCGCTGCCCTCTCTCGCGGATCTGGCCCGAGAGGTTGACTACGGGATCCGCGCTGGGCTCGGGGGCCACCACAACCTCTTCGATGATGAAGTGGTAGCGGTAGTCGATGCGCACCGGGACCGGCTCCGTACCGACGTAGGCCGGCGTGAACTCGAACTGCCGCACCGCTTCGACGGCGGCCTCGTCAAAGCCGTAGCCGGTCTCGGATGAGGGCTCCACGACCACGACCTGCTCGACCTTTCCCTCGGCGTCGACGTCGATGGCGAGCAGGAGATCGGTCTCGATGCCCTCGGCCCGCGCCTCGGAGGGGTAGGTGGCGGAGACCTCGACGATGAGCTCGGGAAGCTGGGTGATCTCGGCGAGCACTTCCTCGGCGGGCTCGGGATCCTCTTGGGCAAAGCTGGTGTTCAGCGCCAGGAATAGGAGCAGGCTCATCGTCCACCTCCGACGATGTCCACGTTCCTGGAGATCCAGTCGACGCCGCCGCGGTCATCCCGCAGGACGACGGTGAAGTCGGCATTCTGGGCCTTCCTTGGGGTCGTCCATGTGTTCTTGAGGGCCTTGTTCAGCCCGTCTCCGAAGTTCACGGTGCCGGTGCGACCGGCCTCCACATCGCCAGCGGTGAAGAACCAGGTGAAGAGCAGCAGCTCGCTGCGGTCCATCGGCTCACCCTTCATGTCCGCGTCCGGGTAGATCTGGATCGATGCGTCGTCGATGGCGACCCGCAGGTCATAGGCGGTCTCGCTCTCGAGGGAGGAACCGTCGACCATCTCGAACGCGGCCCCCGCTGCGTCGGCCTCGAGGGCGACCAGGGTCGGGTTCCGGTTCGGCGCGATCTCGGGGTCGATGACCAGATCGATCTCCTTCACCGCGACGATCTCGCTCTGCCCGTCGGAGACGTTCAGGGCGATGGTGATGGGCATACGCTCGGTACAATCTGGGAAGTTCTTGCGCGAGGCCGGCGGGAGGCCATCGAGGAAGGACTCGCACAGCCCCTGGACCAGCTCCGGCGGTCCCGGGTAGGGAAAGCTCGCCAGGGCGTCGGCCCCGAGGTCCAAGGCCGGCAGCGGAAGCCCGATCTCGTCGAGATCCTCCTGGGTGAGGATGCACTCGAAGCCGAAGTTCGAACCCATGGTCCACGGGCACCACGACCACGCGTAGGTGATCTCGACATCGTCGGGGCTGTAGACCAGGGCGTCGAGGGTCGCGGTCTCCCCAGCGGCGATCTCGGGAAGATCGGCGCGAACCGCGAGTAATCGCGTCTTGTCGAGGGTGTTGTAAGGGTGGCCTGCGTCGCATCCAGCGGCGACGAGCAGGCACACGAGTCCCAGGACGCGCGATGGCGCCAGTGTCTTGGTCATGGTGCTTCTCTACATTTTGGTGGTCGAGTCCCTCGTCTGGTTTGACTCCGGACTCGACCTCAGGAAGTGATGCGGAACCGATAGGTGTAGGACAGGGTGTAGCGAATGGCCTTGCCCGCCAACATTGCAGGTTTGAAGACCTGTTCCATCGCTGCGAGCCGCGCGGACTCGGCAAACGCTGCATGGGAGGGCTGGCGGGTGATGCGCACGGCGACGACCCGGCCGGTTGGGTCGATGTCGACCTCTACGGGCACGTCCGCCTCGATGCCCTGCGCCTCGAGCTCGGGCGGATAGTCCAGCTCCACAGCGCCCACTCGGCGAGGCTTGCGCAGCTTTCCCTTTCCCGTCGGAAGCTGCGCTCGGGCGTTGGGTGGCGGCCGATCTGCAACCGCGGTGGGGTCCGAAGCCGTGGTCTCGGTCCGACCCATCTGGGTGTTTCCAATCGCGTATCTGGGGCCTCTTCCCTCACCTACTGTGGAGTCCATCGACAGTCCGACGACCCGGCGCGCGGGCTCTGGATCGGGCTCGTCCTCGGGTTGGATGGGCTCGGGCTCGGGTTCGGGCTCGGGCTCGGGCTCGGGTTCAGGTTCGGGCTCCAAAATCGGCTCGGGCTCCGGTTCGGGCTCCGGGGCGACCTCCACCGGCTCCGGCTCGAACATCACGATCTCGATGTCCTCGTGCACTGGCATCGGAGCAACCGCGGCCGAGGCGGACAGAGCCCCGAAGAGTCCGAGGTGGACAGCCGCGGAGACCCCAAGGAATGCAAAGGTATGCCTTGCCTTGATCGGAGGAGGAGCCTTCGGTCGTCGCTGTGATGGGCACACCGGCACCCTCACACGGCGTTTGAAGCGCGCCCGAAGCTGTTGTCGGGCCAGGCCCTTGCGGGCGCGCCAGGAGAGGCGGTCAGGATCGGTCGATGTTGAGCGCAAAACTACGTACTCCGTTCTCTTTCACCAGATCGATGACGTGGATGACTTCGCCGTAGTCGACGGACTGATCGGCGGCGACGACCGCCCGAAGCTCGGGATCGCTTCGGGCCTCGGATCGGATGAGGCGGGCGAGGTCGTCTCGCTTCACCGTCTGGCCATTCACCGCGAGCCTTCCGTCCGATGCCAGCACGATGTTCACGGTGCTGCTGACGGACTCCCCGGCGGCAGCGGCTTGCGGAAGATCGACCTTGAAGGAACCCTTTTGCATGGTGGTCGAGGTCATCATGAAGATGATCAAGACCACGAGGATGATGTCGACGAACGGGGTGACGTTGATGTCGGAGATGACGTCGTCGTCTTCGAAGTCCAGCGCGGCTCCCATCACAGACCTCCCGCGGACGTTTCGCCCTTCAGGAATGCGAGCACGGTGCGGGATAGGAACTGGGCGCCGCTGACCCGTCCTTTGACCTGGGATTTGAAGAGGTTGTAGGCCACTACAGCTGGAATCGCGACCACCAGTCCGACCGCGGTGGCAACCAGGGCTTCGCTGACGCCGGACATCACTGCAGCACTCGCGTCCGAGGAGTCGACAGCCAGGTCGCGGAAGGCCCGGATGATCCCGAGCACCGTGCCAAAGAGACCTATGAAGGGCGCATTACTGCCGATCGTCGCCAGGATGTTCAGGCGGCTCTCGTACTGCAAACGCTCGGCGGTGAGCTTGCCAGCGATGAGGTCTTCGACGGAGTCCGGTCCGAGCCTCGAGTCCCGCAGACCGTGCAGCACCGCGTTGGTCTGCAGGCTGTCGAAGCCCCCCAGATACCGGACCGCACCATCGAGGTCTCCATCGTCGAGAAAGACGATGAGCTCCTCCCGAACACTCTCCACATCGACGCGGCGCCGCAGGTAGAAGATCCCGCGCTCGACCATCACCGCCACCGAGAGGATCGACAGCCCAATCAGCAGGTACAGGACCCACTCCGCTTGGAAGATGGGCAGGCCCATGAGGGTTTGCACTACGCCAACACTAGATTCCTGCATACCGGTCCTCCGCGCTGCGAACGCGCGATGGCGTCCGACTGCGCACTTAGACGCGCAACAATGGCGAATCCGCGAGCCGGCCGCCCAACGGTCGAAATGACCGGCGAGCGGTCGCCTCGACCAGTCAGTGGTCCGACTGGATCTGCTCAACGGTGCCGGTTCAGGTCCGATATGTCGGATGAACTCATCTCCGTCACCCCACAGATTGCGGGACGGAGGCTAGGATCACCTTTTGATCGAGGCAGCCCTTGTACTCGTGATCGGAGCGGCGATATTGTTCGCAGCTCTGTTGCCGCGATCCTCACTCCCCGCTGTCTTTGCCAACAATCCTGTCTCAATGGCGCTGTGGAGGGCCATCGAGCGCACGTCGAGCAGCGATCCATTCCTGCAGATTGAACGTCTGGATCTCGAGCTCCTGGCGAACAGGCGGGAGATGCAGCGCCTGGTGGTGGAGCTGAGGGACCGCGGCCGCGAAATGAGATCCATCCTGGACAGCGTCGATCAGGGATTGGTGGTCATCGGCTCTGATGGGCAGATGAGCTCCACGCGATCGGCAGCCGTCGAGCGGATGTTGGGGAAGATCCCCGCCCATGCGTCGCTGGTGGATTCCTTCGCTCGGTGGGATCCGAACCGCGCAGAGTGGCTGGACCTCGGGCTCGAGAGCCTACGGGACGGACTGGTGCCGACCGAGCTCGTGCTGGAGCAGCTGCCCAAGCGCACCCGCGGCTCGGAGGAGCGGGCTCTGTCGGCACGGTACATCCCTCTCGATGACACCCTCGACCAGATTCTGGTCGTGCTGTCGGACGTCTCCGCAGAGCTGGAGCGCGAACGGGAGCACGCCAAACACGAGCAGCTGCTCAACCTCCTCGATCACCTGGTTCGGGATCGCTCCACGACCATGGACTTCGTCACCGAGGCCAGTCGAATCGTGCAGTCTCTGCAGACGGACCACACGGACCGAGAGGCCGTCATGCGCTCGCTCCACACCTTGAAGGGCAACGCTGCGGCGTTCGGACTCGACGAGCTCGTCGCCACGAGCCACGAGATCGAGAGCGAGCTCGTCTCCTCCAACCGCGCCTTGTCTCCTCACGAACTCGACGAGATCACTTGTGCCTGGTGGGAGATCGAGCACGCGTTGAAGCGCATCGGAGCGAGACAGAGAGACACCGTCGAGGTCGATCGAGACGACTACGATCGGCTCTTGGCACGGTTGGCCGATACCAACGCCTGCAAGCAGATGGTGAACAGCTTCCGGTATGCGGCGATGGAGTCCATCGGGTCGAAGCTGGAACAGCTGGCACACACGGCCAACGGTCTCGCAGCAAAGCTTGGTAAACCCTCTCCAAACTGCATTGTGATCCATAACGATATTCGAGTGGTTCCCGGCGTCTGGGTGGCTTTCTTCTCATCGCTGGTGCACGTCGTTCGCAACGCCATGAGCCATGGAATCGAGTCCACCGCAGCTCGGGTCCGGGCCGACAAAGCTGAAGCTGGCACGATGACACTCGCGGCGAGGCTGAGTGCGGGCACCCTCATCGTCGAGGTCGGCGATGACGGAGCGGGCATCGACTGGGAGCGGATCCGGCAGCTGGCCATCGAGCGAGGCCTGTCGGCGACCACTCGCGCCGATCTGATCGACTGTGTCTTCTCCGACGGCGTCTCCACCGAGACCGAGGCCACAGAGATCTCCGGACGCGGTGTCGGCATGTCCGCGGTCAAGGAGGCCTGCGACGCCACCGGGGGTCAGATCTCCATAGACAGCAAACCCGGCATTGGGACCACATTTCAGTTCGTATTCGATGTGCTCGATTCAAAAGGCACAATCCGAGCTCTATCCCGCCAACAAGTCGAGATAGGCAAGGCTCGAGCGCAGCAGTCACAGTCGCCCATCTCCTAGGAAGAACCGCTGACAATCGCAGACCCCACTCGAAGCACGTTGAGCTACGTTCTCCTCAATCCGGTTGTGTTGGCCTCCGCAATCGCGTTGTTGGGCGTCGCTGGCTACTTCATGGTGACCGATGTGGCTCGAAGCTCGGAGCGGTTTGCAATCCAGTCCGTCACCGAGGACTCGATCAGGACCATCCACCAGTTCCGGGTCTTGCGGAAGTACTACACCCAGAACGTCGTGGATGTCGCAACCAAGCACGATCTGAAGATCGGCATCGACCACCGGGGAATCGACGACACCATCCCCCTGCCAGCAACCATGATCCACGACATGTCCGATCTCCTGGCCGACCAGGTCGGCATCCGACTCGACCTCTACAGCGCATACCCCTTCCCCGGTCGAGCCCAACGGGAGCTGGACGACTTTCAACGCGGAGCAATCGAGGTGTTCGACCGAGGTGAGCGCGACATGGTGGTCGAGTACACCAACACGACTGGGGCAGAGGCCGTCCGCGTCGCTATCGCCGATAGGATGGTCGACCAGACCTGCGTCAACTGCCACAACACCCACCCCGACACGCCAAAAAAGGGATGGAAGATAGGGGACATTCGCGGTGTCCTCGAAGTCACCCAACCCATCGCTCCGGAGATGGCAGAGATTCGTTCGAACACCCGGCAGCTGTACGCGTTCGTGGTCGCCGTCGTACTGCTCTTCCTGACGCCGATGGTGGGCTACGTGCTGGTCGCGCGATCGGGCATGCAGCACCTGATCCATGCCATGAAAGACAGACACAAGCGCTGACATTGCCCTAGCGGATCCCAGACCCTTCGAGGCAGCGACCTCTACAGAGCGATCGGTTGGACCGATCGGTCAGGGACAATTAGGTGTTCCAGCATGTGACGTGGAGAGGAGATGCTGGCCCATACGAGAGCGCTTGTGCTGGGGGTGTTTGTATTCTCCTGCCAAACCACGTTACCGCCCTCGCCAGCCGCCAACGATGGGCGCAGCTTCCGGGAGCGCGACGGTGGGTTCACCGCGGCGATAGGGGGCCTGCGCGTCGATGTCGACAGTCGGGGATTGCTCGCCCGAAACGGGGAGGACTCCCTCACTCTTCGCCTGGTGTCCTGGGGCCGAGAGGGTGCCGAGCAAGCGGTCGACGACGTCGCACCGCTCCTGGGCGAATGTGCATCGCCAACCCTCCGAGTGCCGGACGGAGACTGTCATAGAAGGGTGGAGTTCCCACGGCACGGCCTCACGGAGTTCTGGCAGGCCGCCGAGGGGGGGTTCGAGCAGGGCTGGCAGGTGGATGCGCGGCCAGATGGGGCGGAGGTATTGGCCTTGCAGCTGGAGATCGGTGGTGCCCAACACTGGGAGGTGGACGCCGACGGTCGGGGCGCCCAGATCTGGAGCAGCGCGGGTGGCAGCTGGCGCTACGAGGGCCTGGAGGTATGGGACGCCGTCGGTGAGCCGCACCGGGCGTGGATGCGGGCTTCCGAGAGAGGGCTAGTGGTGCTGGTGCTCGACTCGGACGCGGTGTATCCGCTGACGATCGACCCGACCCTGAGCGAAGACCTCAGGCTCACGGCCTCGGATGGAGGCATGAACCAGCACTTTGGGTTCTCGGTCTCCGACGCCGGGGACGTGGACGGCGACGGCTATGAGGACGTCATCGTCGGAGCCTACAAGGTGGGAGACAACGGCCCCAGCTCCGGCGGGGCCTATGTGTATTCCGGCGGCCCTGGCGGCATCGACCCGGCCACGGAGACCAAGCTGCTCGCCTCGGATGGGGAGTTTGCGGACTATTTTGGGTGGTCGGTGTCTGGGGCTGGAGACGTGAACGGGGACGGGTATGCCGATGTCATCATCGGGGCCTTCGGCGATGACGACAACGGCACCGACGCGGGCGCCGCCTATGTCTTTCTGGGCAGCGCCGGCGGCATCGATCCTGGTAGTGAGGTCAAGTTTGTGGCATCCAACGGGGACATCAGCGACCTGTACGGCGGGATCGTCTCCGACGCCGGAGACCTGAATGGCGACGGCTACGACGACGTCATCATCGGCACCGCAGGCCCCAATTCCGCCTATGTCTACTTCGGTTCCTCGAGTGGCTTGGACGCCGCCACGGAGGTTGAGGTCACCGCCTCGGACGCGACGTTGGACGACTATTTTGGATCGGCGCTATCCGGGGCGGGAGACGTCAATGGCGACGGCTACGACGACCTGATCATCGCCTCCAGCAGCGACGGCGACAACGGGTGGCGGTCCGGCTCCGCCTATGTGTACTCGGGCAGCAGTGGCGGAATCGATCTGGCCAGCGAGATCAAGCTCCTCGCGTCCGACGGTGCCGTCGAGGACTACTTCGGGACCTCGGTGTCCAACGCCGGCGATGTGGACGGTGATGGCTTTGACGACGTCATTGTCGGAGCCTTTTTCGACGACGACGGCGGCCAGGATTCCGGCTCCGCGTATGTCTACTTCGGGACCGCGGTTGGCGTAGACGGGGGGAGCGAGTTCAAGATCACCGCCTCAGACGCCGCCTTCGAAGACTATTTCGGCTGGTCGGTCTCTGGAGCTGGTGACGTGGACGGCGATGGCTACGCCGACATCATCGTCGGGGCCTATACCACCGATGACATCGGAGTGAACTCCGGATCGGCCTACGTCTACTCCGGCAGCGCCGCTGGCATCGATCTCACCACCGAGACCGAGCTGATCGCGTCGACTGGTGCCGCCCTCGACAGCTTGGGGTACGCGGTGTCCGGAGCCGGTGACGTCGATGGCGATGGGTACGACGATGTCATCGTCGGGTCCGATGGCGATGACCTGGTCGCGTCGTCGGCAGGAGCCGCCTACATCTTTGGCGGAAGCTGCTCAGAATTGACCTGGTATGACGATAATGACGCGGACGGCTATGGCGATGCCGGGGCTGCCACCTGTGCGGCCAGTCCTCCGCCCGGCTTCGTGGCGGACAGCACCGACTGCGACGACAGCGACTCGGATGTGAATCCTGGCGAGGTCGAGGTCTGCGACGGCGCCGACAACGACTGCGATGGGATTGTCGACAACGACGACGCTGCGGGTGCGCCCACTTGGTACGCCGATGTCGATGGCGACGGCTACGGGGATCCGGCATCAGCGACGACCGCGTGTGTCATGCCGCTCGGATTCGTTGGCAACGATGGTGACTGCAATGACGCCGAGGTCCTGGCCTGGACCGGTCATGTCGAAGTCTGCGATGGCGTCGACAACGACTGCGACGGCGCCGTGGACAATGACGCGGTGGGCGGTGCCACGTGGTACGCCGACAGCGACGGCGATGGCTTTGGCGATCCCGCTGTGAGCACCGAGGTCTGCGCGCAGCCCCCTGGAACCGTGAGCAACGCCGACGACTGCGACGACAGCGACAACCGAGCGTTTCCTGGGAACACCGAGGTCTGCGACGGTATCGACAACGACTGCGACGGCATCGCCGACAACGACGACGCCGCCGACGCGACAACCTGGTACGAGGACGCCGACGGCGATGGTTTTGGCAACCCATTCTCGCCGACCACGGCATGCTCACAACCCAGCGCCTACGTTGCCAATGACGATGACTGCGACGACTTCGACGCCGGGGTGTTCCCCAGCGCGGTCGAGCTTGCAGACGGCGTCGACCAGGACTGTGACGGTGTGGTCGACGAGGGAACGGTGTGGTTCGACGACGATGGGGACGGCTTCGCCGAGGACGGGGGCGACTGCGACGACGGCGATGTCCTGATCCATCCCGGCGTATTCGAATCCTGCAATGGGCGCGACGACGACTGTGACGGCGTGGTCGACGAGAACACCGACTGCTTCGATGACGACGGCGATGGCTTCTGTGAGGGTCCGGTCTGCGCCGACATGAGCCTGCCCGGCGACTGTAACGATGCCTTGTTCCTGATCAATCCGGGTCAGCCCGAGATCATTGACAACGGGATGGACGACAACTGTGACGGCGTCTACGGCGCGATCCTCGACGCCGATGGGGACGGATACTCCACCGAGGGAGGCGACTGTGACGACAGCGACCCGACCCTGCATCCCGGTGCCGTCGAGCTGGCAGACGACGTCGACAACGACTGCGATGGTCTCATCGACGAGGGCACTGAGAACGTCGACGACGACGGCGACGGCTACTCCGAGCTCGACGGCGACTGCCTCGACGGCGATGCCGCGGTGAATCCCGGCGCCCCAGAGATCGCCGACGGGATCGACAACGACTGCGACGGTCAGATCGACGAAGGAACGGACAGCAGTGACGATGACGGCGACGGCTTCACGGAACAAGAGGGGGACTGCGACGACTCCAATGCCGACATCAACCTCGGCGCGGTCGAGATCCAAAATGGTGTCGATGACGACTGTGACGGGGCCATCGACGAGGGCTTCCTCGATCTGGATGGGGATGGATATGACGTCTCACAAGGTGATTGTGACGACCTCGATGGCTGGTCCAATCCTGGCGCGGACGAGATCTGCGACGGGATCGACAACAACTGTGACGGGCAAAATGACGAGGGCTGCGCGGCGGAAGCCCCAAAGTCGGTGAGCGGTGGCTGTGCGTGCGACGCTACCGGAGCCTCGTTCCCCCTCTGGATGGCTTTCCTGCCGCTTCTGCTGGGGAGACGGACAGGCCGCGATCTAGCGCCAACATGCAAACACCCAGGATAGGGTCTGTCATGCAAAACGTCTCGAGCTGGTCTCTGGTACTCCTCGCCCTGGTCGGCGCCTGCAAAGAGCAGCCAGACGCAGACAAGACGCCCGCCAATCTTCCGGACGCGATCGTCGCCGCCGACCGATCCGAGCACTGGCTCGACCGGCCCTTCCCGTCGGACGAGCTGCGAAGAGCGGACGGAACAGTAGATTGGACCATCGTTCCCGAGGCGCCAACACCCCTGGGCACCACCGTCGTGTCCGGATGGGCAGCCGCCGCCTCCGCCGCAGCACAGGGCTTCTCCCACCAGCCCGCCGTGTACTTCCGCTTCGACGAAGAACCGGCGATCGAGGCCGGTGATGTCGGGATCACGGACTCCGAGGGCAACGAGGTCGCCGTGCAGTGGCTGTGGATCGACGACCCAGCGGGAGATCCATTCCTTGCGGATAACCTGCTCATTGTGATGCCCGAGCACACCTCGCCGCTGAAGTCCGGCGAGCGCTATGTCGCCTGGGTCTCTGATCGAGTGGCCAACGCCGCCTCGGGATGGACGGCGCCGGAGGGTTCGCCAGCGGATGTCGCCGTTTCGACGGTCTTCACGGTCCAGCCCAGCCTCGGCCAGCTCCAGGCCCTAGCCGCGGCCGCCGACGCCTTCCTGGACGCCGATCCAACCATGCTGGAGCCCACGGACTGGCGCCGCGTCACCGAGCTGTCCTACGCGCCGGGCGAGACCGCGTCGGGAGAGCCGAGTGCGGTGGCGACGGTGACCTACGACGATGGCACGACCTCGGAGACCTTCCTGGCCGAGGAGGGCAACCCGGCCCACACCATCGCCCTGGACGACACCTGGACCCACGAGGTCTGGGAGGGTCGAATCCAGACAGTGGCCTTCCAGGAAGAGGAGGGACAACCATGGGCCTCACCCGGTGTGGGACTAGTCGGTGACTTCGACCGCCTCGACGAGGGATGGATCGAGTTCGACGGGACCACCCTGCTGTCGGCACCCCGCGCCGAGTCGATGCGGATTGTGGTCCAGATCCCGCGGACTCCAGGTTCTCACCCGGTGGTGACCTGGGACCACGGGACGGGAGGACACGCATACAGCGCGGTCCAGCGTGTAAATCCGTCCGATCGCGGCGCCGACGTGACCGCCGCACTCTCCAACGCCGTCATCGTCTCCCGGGACCAGCCGCTGTACGGGCAACGCTTCGGGCTCATCGACGCCGGCTTCGACGCCAGCATCGGCTTCTACAACATTGGAAACCTGGTTGCCTTCCGGGACAATCAGCGTCAGGCCGCCGTCGACCACCGGGTGCTGCAGCGGTTCGTAGAGGACGCCCTGCCGACTCTGGCAGATGTGGATCCAGCCCGGGTCGGCGCCTTTGGCCACAGCCTGGGATCGGTGACCGTTCACGGCGGACTGGCTGCCCAGCAGGGGTCTGGAGCGTCGTCGGCCTTCTTGTCTGGATCCGGCGGATACCTGGCTTACTACGTGCTGGAGTCCGGGCTCCTCGGGGGAGACAACGACGTGGTGACCACCATGGCACCTCTCATCGGACTCACTCCAGAAGAGCTGGCCGATACGACACCCGCAGAGCTCGCCGGCGCGCTCATCGGGCTCCCGGAGTCGGCGTGGCCGAACATGGATCGCTACCACCCGTTGATCCAGATCTTTGGGGTGATCATGGACCCGTCGGATCCGGTGATGTTGGCCGCCGATCAGGTCGTTCCGGAGACCATCCTGCTCGGGCTGGAGGATCTGCAGGTCCCGGAGAGCACCACGCGCTGGCTCGCCGAGATCACACCGGAGATGACCTTGATCGAGTGTCAGCCCCAGGGAGACTATGATGGGCACCTGTGTATGTTCCGGGAGGACGCCGGGTTGCAGGCACTCGAGGACTGGGCGAGCGGCCTCTGAGCGTCTGGGCGACACTTTGCGCCCCTGCGAGGTCTAGCCCACCACGAAGTAGCGCCCTTCTCGCCGAAGCACAGCCTCCCGCGCCACCAGCTCGTCGAGGTGAAGCTGGACCATTATCCCCTCCCAATAGCCCAGGATCTCCGGCACATAAGGATAGGACCCGTAGCACGGACTTCCAGCGACGATCTCCTCGAGCGTGGCCCCGTTCCCGAGGCCCTGGAGGATGCGTTCCTCCCGGATCGCGAGCACGCCCTCGAACACATCGAGGGCCGCCGCCGCCTCCTCTCCGTGCACTGGCATGAGGTGGCTCGAGGCGATGGTGTGCGCTTCCAGGGATCTCACGACGGCGATGGATTGCCGAAGCGCACCGAGATCGGACTCGCGGTGGCCATACCAGGGCCCGAAGGGCGTCAGATCGAGATCGAAGCTGAGCACGATGCCGTTGGTCTCGTCGTGCAGCACATAGTGATCCGCGGTGTGCCCGGGGGTGTGCACGGCCGTGAGCCGCTGGTGACCGAAGTCGAACACGTGCCCATCCGAAAAGAAGTCCGTGGGTGCGCTGTCGCCGAAGCCGGTGATCTCGCCGATGGCCTCGTACCACTGCTGGGCGAGGGGTCCGGGCTCCGCAAAGCGCTCGGAGAGGAGCCGAAGACAGCCGTGGGTCTCTCGTCCCTGGACCGGCGCATGCAGGGGGAGGTTCGGGAAAATCCAGTTACCCGCGGTGTGATCCGGGTGGCCGTGGGAGTTGATGACGATATCGACGGGATGGGCAGAGGAGAACTCCCGCAGCCGCTCGATGCCGACGCCGGTGTCGATGAGCGCGCAGATGTCGTCGCGAACGTAGAAGCTGTGGCTGCGCGGAAAGCGGCCCTGGTTGTCCCCCGGAAGCAGGAAGAGGTGGTCGGTCAGGGGGATGAGCTGCAAGCGGCCTCCGGGCTCGACCTGCTAACTGCGCGGGCACCTTGACGGCAGCGGGCGCACAGGCGAGTACGGGCACAATGGAAGCCTCCCGTCAATTGCGCCCACTCAGCGTCGAGGAACGCGCCTACCTGCAGCTGCACAAGTGGCTCGGGTTGGGGGTCCAGAGCTTCGCGGTGCAAATCGACGGGCCGGTGACTGGCGAGGTCATGGGACAAGCCCTCGCCCGGGTGGCCGCGCGACACCAGGTATTGCGCCTGTGCGTGCATACCGACGCTTCGGGAAACTTGTGTTTCTTCGAGCTGGATCCGTCGGACACGCCGCAGCTGACCGTCGTTGGAGAGGCCGGGCGCGACGACTGGCGGAGTGCCCTGCACCGGGGCGCGGGCGGCGATGGACCGGTATTCCACGACTTCGTGGGGGCTCCCCGGCTCTGGTCCGCGACGCTGTACCTGTCTGGCAATCCGGCGGTCCTGGTGCTGGAGACCTGTCACGCGATCGTCGACGGCAAGTCTCGGGTCGCCATCGTGCACGAGGTGCTGCGTTGTCTGTCCGAGGTCGCCGCCGGCCAACCAGCCGACAACGCGGGTGGGAGCACGCTGTATCCTCCCACCGACGAGCACTTCACCGCCGAGCGGTTTGGGCTGGTCCCCCCGAAGACCCATCCCCTGGTGCGCTTCCTGGGCGCAGCCATCGGCGAGCGTCGGGCCGGTGCGGGCATGCAGCTCGAGCGGGGGGGGCCTCTGCGAGAGCGGGTGATTCTGGCCACCGCGCCGCCCGAGGCGCTGGCGCGCTTCCGCGGGGCATGCAGGGAGCACGGGGTGAGCGTCTCGAGCGGACTCTTCGCGGCGGTCATCTGCGCCGCCACCGAGGCAGAGGTGTTGTTCCCGGAGAGCAAAACCACCCTCGAGTCCGCGGTCTCGCTGCGACGCTTCTGGAGGCCCGAGCCGGTGCCCGAGGCCGCAGTGGGCATGTTCATCTGCTCGGTGGTCGATCACGCGACTGCGAAGAGACGGGATGCCCTGTGGGAAGTCGCGGACCAGGTGCAGACGGGGGTGTTCTCGCGAGACACCATCCTCGAGCGAGGCATCGCCCATATGGAGGTTACCTACGGCGCTATTGACGCGGCGATGCGGTGGGTGCCGCGCCTGTGCCGCTGGCTCTTTGGAGGCCGGGATCCGGTCATTCTGCTCACCAACATCGGCGAGATCCCGTTCCCAAAGGACTATGGCCCGTTCCGGTGGGGCCGTAGCTTCGTCGTGCAATCCCAAGGCGCATACGGCTACCCGCTCGCCATGTACGTCGCCAGTCACGGCGGCGAACTGTACTTCACGCTGACGCACACCACGCCACTCATCCCCGAGGAGCGGGGCGACCGGATCGCCGAGGAACTGTGTCGCATCCTCGGCGCGCAGCTCGTGATAAATAGAGAGACGCACACGGGCTGGGGTAGCTGATGCAGTGGGAGTCAGTGATGGACTTCGCCAGGCGGTACAAGCTGCCTGAAGAGGGAACCAATGAGCTGATGAAGCTGCTCGTGCAGGCCTCCTCGTCATCGGACCAGCGGACATTTCCCGGAGTCGGCACCGGCAGAACCGCCCAAAAGAGCGAACACCAACTGGACCGGTACGAAGATCTCGGTCCCCTCGGCGCTGGCGGCATGGGCGAAGTGAGGCGAGTCCGAGACACGGTGCTCAACCGCGTGGTGGCGATGAAGATCATCACGGGTCGGAGCGAGATGCTGGAGGCCCGCTTCACCATCGAGGCCCAGGCCACGGCACAGCTCCAGCACCCGGCGATTATTCCAGTTTACGACCAGGGTTTCCTCCCCGACGGCCGTGGCTACTACACCATGAAAGAGATCCGCGGCAAGACCTTCCGGGAGGTCATGGACACCGCCGACAGGACCCTGTACGGGCTGGTCAGCATGTTCCGGACCGCCTGCGAAGCGGTGGGTTACGCCCACAGCCGCCAGGTCCTGCACCGCGACCTGAAGCCGCCCAACATCATGATCGGAGATTTCGGTGAAGTGTTGGTGCTGGACTGGGGCCTGGCCAAGGTCCTGCGCATCGAGGGCGCCGGGCACGAGCAGGTGATCACCACCGAAGGCGGCGAGGAGAACCTCACCATGGTGGGGTCGATTACGGGCACGCCGGCGTACATGGCGCCAGAGCAGGCGGAGATGGACTGCGACCCGATCACCCCGCGCGCCGATGTGTACTCGCTGGGATCCATCCTCTACGAGATCCTCTCTGGGCGCCCCCCCTTCGAGGGGAAGAGCGCGCTGCTGGTGCTCGCCAGGCTGGTCCAGGGTCCACCAACGCCGCTCTCGAACGATCCGTTGATCCCGGCGGAACTCGTGACGATCTGCGAGCGGGCGATGGCCCGAGACCCAGAGGATCGGTATCCAGACGCGCGCGAGCTAGCCGAGGACCTCTCTGACTGGCTCGAGGGTGCAACGCGAAGGACCCACGCGCTGAAGGTGGTGGAGCGGGCGCGCACCCTGCGTCCGAGGGCAAAAGCGAACCGGGCCCGGGCCGAAGACATGCGCGAAATGGCCCGACGGTCACTCGAGGGCATGGAGCCCTGGGCCCCAGCCGAACAAAAGCAGCCCGGCTGGGAACTCGAGGACCTCGCGGATCAGCTGGATCTCGCTGCGGGTCTCGATGAGCTCGAGGCAACGAGAACCCTGCACGGTGCCCTGACCCATGTTCCGGATCTGCCCGAGGCACACCGGGAACTCGTCCGGCACTACAGAGTGGAACACGAAGCGGCGGAGAAACGGGGTGACGCAGCCATGGCCCCCCGCACCGAGGTGCTGTTGGCAGCGCACGCCAGCGCCCTTCCCGAGTCCGATCCCCTCCGGCTGATGACCGCCAGTTACCTCAAGGGCGAAGGCACCCTGACACTGCTGACGGAGCCAGAAGGAGCGCTGGTGAAGCTCTATGGCTACGAGCAGCGGGGACGGCGGGCAACTCCGGTCTTCGAGCGGGAGTTCGGACACACGCCGCTGATGCAGGTCTCTCTCCCAATGGGGAGCTACGTCCTGCGGATCGAAGCACCCGGGCGGGAACCGGTGCTGTACCCGGTCCTCATGGGGCGCAAGCACTACTGGAGCGGCACGCCTCCGCAGGGAAGCGCCCCGGCAAAGATCTACCTTCCGAGCCCCGACGAGCTCGAACCGGGAGATTGTTACGTGCCCGCCGGCTGGTATCAGTTCGGTGGCGATCCAGGTGCCCTTGCTGGGCTGCCGGGCAAGCTCGCGTGGGTCGACGGGTTCGTCATTCGCAAGGTTCCCACACTCAACCGCGAATATCAGGCATTCCTGCGCGGCCTCGGTGCCCACGATGACGCGCTCCTCCCGGCCGGATGGACCCGGCGAACAGCGCCCGCGCCCGCCTGCCCAGTGACGGGGCTGGATTGGGCCTCGGCCACTGCATACGCGGAGTGGAAGGCCTCGACCACCGGCTTGGACTGGCGACTGCCGACCGAGCTCGAGTGGGAAAAGGCGGCCCGCGGCGTCGATGGACGGGTGTACCCGTTTGGCCGCTTCCTGGATCCTTCCTGGTGTCTGATCCGACAGAGCCAGCCCGGGCAACCAGAGTGCACCTCCGTCGAGGATTTCCCGCAAGACGAGAGCCCATACGGCGTGATCGGCCTCGCCGGCGGCGTGCGTGACTGGTGTGGTGCCGCATCGGGCCGCGACAACCCTGTCCAGGTCAGTCGCGGCGGCAGCTTCCTCGACGACGATCGGGGTGCAAGGTGCGCTTCGAGACATGTGACGGTCTGGACAGCGCAGGAGCCTTCGGTGGGTATGCGGCTCGTTCGCTCTTTCCCCACGAGCTCGCCAAGCCGCTGACGAGGCCGCTTCCCACTACATTTCCGGGGAGGATCGGGTTACCTGGACCATGGAGGCCGGGATGCGCCGAAACTGCTGGGAAATCTTGGACTGCGGGCGAGCCGAAGGCCCAAATCCCTGCCCAGCCGCAACGGATCGTTCAGTAGATGGCCTGAATGGCGGCAAGGCCGGAGGCCGGATCTGCTGGGCATTGGCGGGCACGTTCTGCGGTGGGGTGCGACAGGGCACCTTCGCCCGCAAGCGGCCTACTTGCATGTCCTGCGCAGTCTTCCTCGAGGTCTCGGGCGAAGAGGCAGAGGGTTTCGAGTTGCTCCCCCCCGGACCCACGGCGGCCGAACAGCTGCTGCGCTGACATCTACGGCCGGTAGGCTACTCGCATCTGCGGATTGCTCCTTCCCGATGCGCCGTTCAGAGGTCGATGCGACCCGGTCTCGAACCGACGCCTTTGGCGTTCCAAGCCTGGAACGGATCCATGAGCGCGGGGGAAAAAAAGGCTCATACACGCCACCCTGGTGCCGATACCTCCACCTAGGTGAAGCAGAATCTACCGAGGGAGGCATGATGAACTGCTGGGAATTGAAGAAATGTGAGCGCGAGCCCGGAGGCGCGAAGGTCGCCGAGTTCGGCGTCTGCCCGGCCGCATCCATGGACGCAGGCGACGCTTGCTGGCTGATTGCCGGCACGTTCTGCGGTGGCTCGGTCCAGGGAACCTTCGCTCAGAAGGAGGCGAACTGCATCTCGTGTGATCACTACGCGAGCTACGGCATGCGCCACCGCACCAAAATGCGGAAGAAGTTCGCTAGCTGATGGCAACCGCGACCACCACCACAGAGCCTGGCGTAGGTAGCGAGATGCTACTCGCCCATCTCCCTGTCCCAGCCCTTGCGGTTGACGCGCAGGGCTTGGTGGTTGCGTGGACCGAAGCCTTGGCCGAGATGCTCGACTGCCCTACCGAAAGGGCGATGGGCCAAGCGGTCGACGACGTCCTGCCGGAGGAAGCACGGAGCTTGCACCGCAGTGAGACGCCCATCGTCGACGAATTCGGCGGCCCCGTGGGTTCCTGGTTCATCTTCTCGGAGATGGCAAGCCCCCCCGAACAAGAGATTGACGAGGGCGTGCAGCACTGCGCCCAGTCCACAGTGAAGCTACTCGCGGAGATTCCCCAGTTCCTGAAGGACCTGGAGAAGACCAGCGAAGAGATCGGCGACCAGAGCGAGAAGCTCGGGGAGAATGCCGGCAGCCAGGTTGGGCTCCTCGGCGCATCACCGGCGAAGCTCCAGCGGATCGCACGGGAGGCACGCGACAATGTCAAGTCCATCGAGCGCGCCACCGAGATCGCATCCGACGCACAACAGTCCGCGTCAGACGGCAGGGCCGCTACCGACGATCTGATCCGCATGATCGGCAAGCTCCGAAAGTCGGACGAAGCCAACGTCGCCATCGTGCAGACGATCAGCGAGTTCGCAAAGACCGCATCCGACTTGGCCAGCGCAGCCGCAAAAGAGGCGGAGAAGGTCAACTCCTCCGGACGCGGTGTCGCCGTGGTGGCCGATCATGTGCGCACCCTTGCCCAGCGCACCAAGGAGAGCGCGGCCCGCTTGACGACCGTTCTCTCCGAGCGAAGGACCCGCCGGGGTTCAGCCGGTGTGGACGATGCCGACGACCAGCGCACGTCCATCACGATCATCCGTGAGATCGAGCAGGTCGCATTCGAAACAAACCTCCTCGCCATCAACGTAGCGATCGAGGCGGCCCACTTCGGAGCCGCAGGCATGGGCTTCGCCGAGATCACCGACGAGGTGCGAGAGCTCGCCGAGACCGCCAGCCAATCCGCTCGCGAGGGCGAAGAGCTGATCATGGGATCCGTCGAGCTCGCCCTGAAGACGGAGAAGAAGTCGGAGCTGGTTGGCAAGCTCGTCGTGACGGTGGCCGACTCCGCAAACGAGATCTCGTCCCTTGTCTCCAGCGTCACCGAGGCGTGCAGCACTCAGGCGGCAGAGATTGAGCACTTCCAAGATGCGGTTGGTCAGGTGAACGCACTCACCACTGAGACGGTCGAGGCCGCCGAAGAGATGTTCCTCAACGCAGACAACCTGCAAGAGATGTCGGAGGCCCTCGCCAAGCTGCTTGCCGACGTAGATGTCGACCGGCTCACCGCGATCGCAGAAGGTAACCAGCCCACGCCCGAGCCAGAAGGCCAGGACGAGGCGGCGAACCGAAAGGACGAGCCAGACGCTTCCTAGCAGCGTCCAGGGAAATGTACATCAAACCTACGGAATGCCCATTTCCCCGGGCGCTGCAGCTTCTGCCTTCAGCGCACGCCCCGCTAGGTCGACCTGAACGGGTTGAAGTAGTCGTCGTCCTGAACCGCCACCATCAGCTTGGAGTCCGACTTCAGCTCCCGGGTGAGGGCCCCGATCGCCGCATCCGAGGTGAGGAAACACCGACCCAGATACATGCCGTCGCGGGGTTGCTGGGAGTACTTCACGAAGTAACAATCCTCGCGTTCCGAGAGCCCGACGAGGATCTGCACCAGGTAGGGCAGGTCGGTTGCGACCAAGCAGATCTTTCGGTTGCACAAGGCGTCGCCCCGAGCTCGCGCCGGGCCATCCCGACTGAGGAATGGCGCCCCCTCGAACCTGCCACGTGGCACGAACCCGTCCGGAACCATGTCGTCGATGCGAGTCATGTGTCGAGGATACTCCACAACCGAGCGAGCGTTGTAAATCGCGCCTCAGATCACTAAAATCTTAGAGCGGAGTTCGATGAGTTTCACGCCAGCCGAACCGACCAGCGAGCGTTAGTATGAGCGGTTTCCGCAGCGTTCGTGCGACGTTCTCGGCCTGGTTCATCGGCGCCGCCCTGGTGCCGGTGATCGCTGCGACCGCGATCGCGTATCAGCAGTCCGTGAAGGCGCTGAACAACCGGTCGGCATCTTCCCTCGAGGCAATCCGCGACCTGAAGGTCGAGCGCCTGGATGCGTGGCTGGAGGAGCGCGTCGGTGACATCACCATTATGACGGGCGACTGGGAGCTGCGGAGGATGGAGGTGCAGCCCCTCAGCGAAGCCGGACGAGCCCACGTGCAAGTCGACTTCGCGCTCTTCCACGCCGCACACAAGGACTATGTGGGCATCCACCTGATCGCCTTGGACGGCACGCTCGTCGTCTCGAGCGTCCCGCGGCTCGCACCTGCAAACCTCGCGAACGAGGAGATCTTCACGGTCCCGAAGCAGACCGGCGAGGTCTTCGTGGGCGACATCGAAGGCCCCGACGATCCCACCATGAGCTTCTCGGCGCCGGTGACCTGTGCGGCCCACGATGGCGAACACATCATCGGGGTGGTCGTCGCCGAGGTCGATCCGAGCCGCTCCCTGTACCCCCTGCTTCTGAACCGCACGGGAATGGGGGCCACAGGCGAGACGCTCATCATCAACAAAGACGCGGTCGTGATCAGCGAGCTGCGCTGGCAGCCAGACGCCGTTCTCCGTCAGACCATCTCCGCAACGCCCGCTCGTTTGGCCGCCAGCGGCGATCGCGGGCTCATCCTGAGCGAAGACTACCGTGGCGTGCGCGTGATTGCGGCGTATTCACACGTCGAAGGAGCTGGCTGGGGCCTGGTCTCCAAGATGGACGAAGCCGAGGTTCAAGCTCCGGTACAGCGGTTGGTGCGCGACCTCATGGGCCTGGCCTTGGTCGCCATCGTCATCCTGGCAGCTGCGGGCTGGAGGATCGCCCAGCGACTCGCCGCGCCGGTGCTGGAGCTGGCAGACGCAGCTGGACGCGTTCGCCACGGCGAGTTCGAAACCCGGGTGACATTCACCCGCAACGACGAGCTGGGCCAGCTCGCCGACGCCTTCAACGACATGGCCGGCGCGCTGGCTACAGAAGACGAGCTGGCCACAAAGACAGCCTCGATCTCCAAGCTGCTGCTGCGTGCAGAAACCGGGGACCAACTCGCGACCCGATTGCTCGACCGGCTCCTGATGGAGACCGGTGCGCAGATGGGCGCAATATACGCCTTTGACACCGAGTCCCAAGGATTTCAGCTCACCGCGAGCCGCGAACCCTCCGGAACCGACGTGACCGTGTTCTCCGACCACCTGCAGCGGACCAGCCTCGACGCGGCCTTCTCGCACGGTCTAGCCGTGTATACGGATGATATCCCTGCCGAGCGCACCATCGGGGGTGTCGCTGTACCCGCCAACATGGCAACGATTCCCCTGATCGTCGGAGAGCGCCCGGTAGGCGCCATCCTCCTGGCGTCGCTCGCGGCGTTCGAGAAGCCCGATCGCACGCTGCTCTCGCGGTCCCAGGTCGGGGTTGCCGCGATGTTCGACACCTTGCAAGGGGCCGTAAAGACGGCCGAGTTCGCCGAAGCCCTGAAACGGCGAAACTTCGTGCTCCTCGCCCAGACGAAGGAGCTGCGAGAGCTCGCGGCCGAGCTCGATACTCAGCGATTCCAGCTCCTGGAGGCCGACCGGCTCAAGTCCGAGTTCCTGGCAAACATGAGCCACGAGCTCCGCACGCCACTGAACAGCGTGCTGGCTCTGACCGAGATCCTGCTAGACCTCGGTACGGGCAACGACCCCGGCAAGGAAGCGAACTACCTGAAGACCATCCATCGCAACGGCAGCAGCCTGGCTCGACTCATCAACGACGTGCTCGACTGGTCGAAGATCGAGGCGGGCAAAGCCGTACTGACCATCTCCGACTGCGATCTGTCCGATGTGCTCCGAGACGTCGTCGACACCGCGCAACCGCTGGCCGATGCCAAGGGCCTCGAGCTCGTCGTCACGGGTCTGTCCAGCCTTCCCGCCCATACTGATCCCGACAAAGTGGCCCAAATCCTTCTTAATCTCGTGTCGAACGCGGTCAAGTTCACCGACCAGGGAACCGTGTCCATCGCCCTGGAGAGGGCCGGCGAGGTCGCTGTTGTGACCGTGCGCGACACCGGCGTAGGCATTCCCAGCGGACAGATCGACTCGGTCTTTGACCACTTCCGCCAGGTCGATGGCTCTTCGACGCGCCGCTTCGGTGGAACCGGACTTGGGCTGGCAATTGCGAAACGCCTCGCAAAGATGCTGCGCGGCCACATCGCCGTCCAGAGCGAGCTGGGTGTCGGCAGCGTCTTCACCTTCTCGCTCGCGCGAAAGCTCACCGACGTCGAAACATCTCGGAGCTCACCCGGGACACCGCCGGAACGCGGTCATGACAGCTCGCACGTTCGTGCCCGCGCGCCGATACCCCCTCGCCACGATCCGCCTCTGGTACTCATCGTCGAAGACAACGACGACAATAGGTTCACCCTCCAGGAGATCCTCGGTGCCCGTACTCTCGAAATCCTCGTTGCCCGGGATGGAATCGAAGGGCTCGAGATCGCCAGAACGCGTCGACCCGATCTGGTGCTCCTCGACATCCAGCTTCCCGGCATGGGCGGGGACCAGGTGGCCGCGAAACTCCGCTCCCAACCTGACATGTCGGAGATTCGGATCGTAGCAATGACCGCCAAGGCAATGACCGAGGACCAAGAGGCGCTCATCGACGCTGGCTGCGACGCGTATCTGCCGAAACCACTACGGCCTAATGTCGTGCTCGCTGAGCTCGATAAGTGGATTGGAGAGGCTTCATGACACTTGTGCTCGCAATCGACGACCGCCAGGACAACCTCTTCGTGCTGCAGGAGGTGCTGACCACCTACTTGGACGACACGACCGTCCTGGTCACCACCGACCCCCAAGCGGGTCTTGCCATTGCGCGAGAGCGACCGGTGGACCTCGTCCTGGTCGATCTGCAGATGCCGGCGATGGACGGCCTCGAGGTGGTCGCTCACCTACGTGCCGAAGAAGAGACCCAATACATCCCGGTCGTGCTCATCACAGCGCATCGAACCGAAGCCGAGCTCCGGGCCAAGGCTCTCGACATTGGCGCCGACGACTTCCTATCCAAGCCCGTCGACAACATCGAGCTCGTTGCCCGCGTCCGGATGCTGCTGCGCACCAAGCGGGCCGAGGACGAGCTGAGGATTGCCAACACCAGCCTCACCACCGCGGTCGAGCAGCGCACTCGCGACCTTGCGGAGAGCCAGGCGAGGCTTCGACAGGCCGAGAAGATGGAGGCCATGGGTCAGCTGGCCGGAGGCATCGCCCACGACTTCAACAACGTGCTCACCGTGATCCGCGGGAACGCCATGGTCCTGGAGAAACTCAAGCTCTCCAACACCGACCGCGGCCTCGCCTCCGACATCATCAGCGCCGCCGAGCACGCCGCGGAACTGACGGCCCAGCTCTTGGCGTTCGCTGGTGACAACGCGAGGGAGCGGGTGTCGTTTTCCGTGCCCGCGCTCATCGACGACGTGGCGTTGCTACTGCGCCGCAGCCTTGATGACAGCATCGCACTGGTGGTGGACCAAGGCGCTCATGGCGAGATCGTCGCCCAGCGCGGAATGCTGCAAGCAGCGCTGCTCAATCTCGTCCTCAACGCCAGGGATGCCATGCCGCGAGGTGGCACCGTCACACTGCGAACCGAACGAATCGAACAGCAGGGCGGCGGCGAGTGCACCTGTTTCTTCGCCCATGAGCGGGTCGGCGGCGCTTTTGTCGAGTTCTCGGTCTCCGACCAGGGCATTGGCATGTCTCCGCAAGTACTCGACCGGGTGTTCGAGCCGTTCTTCACGACAAAAGGACGCGGCCAGGGCACCGGACTCGGGCTCGCCATGGTGTTCGGTTTCGTGCGCGACCACGGCGGGTGCATCGACGTGCGCTCGCAGCCCGGTCACGGTTCGAAGTTCTTCCTGCGTCTGCCCACAGAACAGGGCAAGAAGCCGCCAAGCCGGCCGTACGTCCCAGAGAAGCCCGCGCACGTCATGGTGGTTGACGACCAGGAACTCGTCCTGCGTCTCGCGCGTCGATGGATCGAGCGCCTCGGTCACGAGGTCACCGCATTTGCAAACGGCAAGGACGCCTTCGAGTTCTACCGAGCCAACGCCGCCGAGATCGATCTGGTCCTGCTCGACGTTCAGATGCCAGACATGAGTGGCCCAGATCTGGCCGTTGTGCTCGCCGAAGAGAACCCGAAGCCCCGGGTCGTCCTCATGAGTGGCTACCCCGGCGACATCGACTTCGACTTGGTGCCTGGATTCGTAGGGTTCGTCGCCAAACCCTTCCGGCCGGAGATGCTCGCAGCGGTCATCGACGTCGGCCTGCGGAAACCACGACAGCAGAATTGATACCAGCGTCTTGATCCCCTGCGCCTATGCGATCGAGGACACGACCTCTACGACCTCGAGCTAGCCTGCCGGCGCCTCGTGACAGCGAGCACCAGCAGGGCCAGCCATCCAAGACTCGCCGGGGTCGAGCCGACACTGCAGCTGCATCCGGTGTCCGCCTTGTCCACAGCGTCGGGGTTGGTGGCGCAGTCTGCAAGGTCTTCGTCGACGTCGCCATCGCAGTCGTTGTCGACATCGTCACAGACCTCGATCGCGAGGGTGTTGATGGCCGGGTCGCCGTCGTTGCAGTCGCTGCCGTCGAGGGTGTAGCCGTTCGGCTGATCGCACGAGGTAATCGAGTTAAAAGCGTCTCCTTCCTGATCGAAGTCGGAGTCGTAGTACCAGGTCTGCGCGTCGGTTGCCTCCTCGTCGATGTCTTCGTCACAGTCGTTGTCGAGACCGTCGCAGATCTCGTCAGCTTCGGGGTAGACCAACGGTTCGAGGTCGTCGCACTCGCACATGAAACCCCAGCCGTCGCCGTCCTCGTCGCGCTGGTTGGGTTGAGGTTCAAGGGGACAGTTGTCGCAGTCGTCCGGGAACCCATCCTCGTCCCCGTCGAGGGTGTCGTCGAATCCGGGACAGTCGTCACACTCATCTCCTCGCCCGTCGAGGTCGCTGTCGAGCTGATCGGCGTTTTCGACGGTGGGACAGTTGTCCTCGAGGTCGGTGATGCCGTCGAGATCCTCATCGCGGGGGAAGTTGTTCTCACCCTCCTGGCCATTGTCGGACTCGATGATGTTCCAGCCCGCTTCGCACAACGAGAAGGCTCCGCCACTGAGGGAGAGCGTCAAGGTCGTTGGATCCGGTGGGATGAGCTTGATCCGACCGCCACCGCCTCCAGCCCCACCGCAGGAGATTCCGCCGGGCCCGTGGTTCTCGCCACCGTCTCCACCGTTGGCAACGAGCATGCCGACACCCAAGAGAACGGGGCTGTCGACGAGGATCGAGCCACCGCTTCCGCCGCCGCCACCACCGGAGTACAACCCACCTTGCTGGCCGTCGCCGCCCCCGGAAACGACGTTTCCGTCGATTGTGACATCGACCGTGGCCGTCAGGGCGATCGCCGCGCCACCATTGCCGCCCAGACCACCGTCGTTGTCGCAGCCGCTGCCGCCGCCGCCACCACCGGAGCCCATTTCGAAGTCGAGCCCGATGTCGGTGCCGTAGATGGGTCCCGGATTGGGCATGGATCCAACGCCGTTGAATGTGCCTCCCCGGCCACCCAGGCCGCCGTAGCTGCCACCGGCACCGCCGCCGCCGTGCACACAGGGCCCGCCCGATCCGCCGCCGCCGCCACCTGGCCCCGCGCCGATGCTGCCGTCCACTGCGCCCGGAGGACCACCGAGGCCACCCAACGCGCCAGCGCCCACTCCGTCGAGGTCGCCCAGGATCACGATCGTGGCCGCCGAGACCTCGAGGACAATGCCGGGATCGACCAGCACGGTCGCCCCGAGCGGGATCTCGAATGTGCCGATGTTCGTGAGCGCGCCGCTCAGGACATCGCCGTCCAACAAGATCAGGTCAGACCCGAAGAAGTCCTGGGTCGTGTAGGTCGTCGCCCGAGCGCTCGTCGAAAAACCCAGTGCCAATGCCATTAAACCAAACATACCAAACGAATGCATACCCAACTCCAGTTCCGGCGAGAGTATAGCAGCGATTTGCACAGTCCTGCTCAAAACTGGCGCATCCTGCACAGTGATGGCCAGCGTCGGGCTAGAACGGCGAGAACAGGTTCTCGGCCCAGTACACCTTCTTCAGCGCGTCCTGCTCGGCGAGGAGCGCGTGATAGTGGCCCGACTCCCACTCGGCCAGCTCGGTGAAGAAGGCCTTGAGATTGGGATCATCGGTCTTGTCGGCCTCGCCACTGTAGAAGCGCTGTGCGTCGGCCTCGAGCTGCACGCCAACCGACAGGGCGGTCATCTCGAAGTGGGCCTCCTTGGCGCGGCTGCGCAGGGCATCCGAAAAGATCCGACCACCGGTGTAGGGCTTTCCAAGCGTCGCCTCCTTGTCCAGCGACCCGCTCTCCATGAGGGATTTGTAGTGACGGAGTAGGTACTCGGCGTGGTGCTGCTCTTCGTCGGCGAGGTATTCAAAGGCCTCTTTGCCCATCGGATCCGTCGTGCTCTGGGCCGCCATCTTGTAGAAGTAGTGCCCCTCGCGCTCGGCGCGTATGGCCGCCTTGAGACTCTCGAGGATTGCTTCGCTGACGGCCATGCTGCCTCCTGGGGTGCTGAGCAGACAGACATAATTAGCTTGGCTCTCTCACGCCGGCCAAATGACCGACACCGGATCGACGACGGCAGAGCTCGGTCGGGAAGTTTTCACCGGCTGTTCGAGTCCAGAGTCCCCTCCCCTGGCAGCATTGAACGAGGGTTCCGCGCGGGCCAATGTCCAGAGGTTCAACGACGGAGGTGCGCCGGCTGCCGAGGCTGATATAGAGCATTTCTTGCTCGCTTGAGCACCACATTGGAGAGTGACCATGGGGAAGGGAATGATCACCATGGAGTCGGATCGCTGCAAAGGCTGCGGCTGGTGTGTGGATGTCTGTCCGGAAGACATCTTGCTGCTCTCCACCGAGCAGTTCAACGCCAAGGGCCACCGACCCATCGAGGTCACCGACATGGGCAAGTGCACGGGCTGCACGATCTGCGCCATCGTCTGCCCCGATGTCGTGTTCACGGTCTATCGGCAAAAGAAAGCAAAACGAACGGCTGCAGCCTAAACGCCACGGAGGGCAACATGGCGAAGATCTTGATCGACGGAAACGCCGCCATCGCCGAAGCCGCTATTTGCGCCGGCGTCGAGGCGTTCTTCGGCTACCCAATCACCCCCCAGACCGAGGTGCTCGAGCGGTTCTCACACCGCATGCCCGAAGAGGGCCGAGTCTTTCTCCAAGCAGAGAGCGAGGTCGCCTCGATCAACATGGTCTACGGCGCCGCCTGCGCCGGAGCCCGCGTGATGAGCTCCTCGTCGAGCCCGGGTGTCAGCCTCATGCAGGAGGGCCTGTCCTACATCGCCTGCTCCGAGGTCCCGGCGGTGCTGGTGAACATCATGCGAGGAGGCCCCGGGCTGGGCAATGTACAACCCTCCCAGGCCGACTACTTCCAGTCCACAAAGATGGCGGGACACGGCGACTTCAACATGATCGTGCTGGCGCCGTGCAACGTGCAGGAGTGCATCGATCTGGTCATGTTGGCCTTCGAACTCTCCGAGAAGTACCGCACCATCGCCATGGTCGTCGCCGACGGCTGTATCGGGCAAATGATGGAGCCCGCCGAGCTTCCCCCCGTCCAGGAATGCCGCCCAGCCAGTGAGCGTCCCGAGTGGTCGATGACCGGGGCCGTGGACCGCGAACCGAACATCATCACTTCGCTGTGGCTCGGCGCCGAGAAGCTCGAGGCGGTCAACCTCAGGCTGCAGGCCAAGCTCCAGACCATCCGCGAGACCGAGGTCCGCTACGAAGAGACCCACACCGACGACGCCGACTTCATGCTGGTGGCATTCGGAACCGTCGGTCGCATCGGCCACACCGCGGTGGCGATGGCCCGAGAGCACGGGCTCAAAGTGGGCCTGTTCCGCCCGATTACGCTGTGGCCCTTCCCGTCGGAGCGGCTCACCGAGCTGTCCCACCAGGTCAAGGGCATGGTCGTTGTCGAGATGAACGCCGGCCAGATGGTCGAAGACGTTCGCCTCGCCACCGGCGACAGGGTTCCAGTCAACTTCCACGGAAGGATGGGGGGAATCATCCCACTCCCCGACGACATTCTTCCCGAGATCATCAAGCTCGCCGAACAGGTGAACGGGGAGGCGACACCATGACGACCACCATTCCAGAAGGCATGGAGCAGGTCTACACCCGGCCCGAGAGCCTCACGCTCAAGGACACCCACTACTGCCCGGGCTGCACCCACGGCATCATCCACCGCCTCATCGCCGAGGTCCTCGACGAGCTCGGCGTGCGCGAAAAAACCCTCGGAGTCGCGCCAGTGGGTTGCGCGGTGCTCGCCTATCACTACTTCAACCTCGATATTGCCGAGGCCCCTCACGGTCGCGCCCCGGCCATGGCCACGGGCATGAAGCGGGTCAGCCCCGACAAGGTGGTCTTCACCTACCAGGGCGACGGCGATCTGGCGGCCATCGGCACCTCCGAGATCATCCACGCCGCCAACCGCGGCGAGCTGTTCACGACCATCTTCGCGAACAACGCCATCTATGGCATGACGGGCGGCCAGATGGCGCCCACCACCCTGCCTGGACAGGTCACCACTTCCTGCCCAACCGGGCGCGACGTAGAGACCGCCGGCCACCCGATCCGCATGGCGGAGCTCCTCGGCTCGCTCCCGGGCTCGGCCTACGTCACCCGGACCACCTGCTACGACCCAGCCGGCATCCGCCGCACCAAAAAAGCCATCAAGCTGGCGTTCCAGTGCCAGATCGCCGGCCTTGGATTCTCGATGGTCGAGGTGCTCTCCACCTGCCCCGTCAACTGGCGCATGAGCGTCGACGATTCCCTGACGTGGGCCAAAGACAACATGGTGCCGTACTACCCAGTGGGTGTCACCAAACAAACCGACGCAGTCAAAGCACTCTCGAAGAAGCGCTAGGGAGCGGTATTATGCAGCAAGAGGTCATCATCTCCGGCTTTGGTGGACAGGGTGCCCTGTTCTCCGGTCAGCTCCTGGCACACGCGGCCATGGCGAGCGGAAACGAGGTCACCTGGATCCCGTCCTATGGACCCGAGATGCGCGGCGGCAAAGCCCGCTGTACGGTCGTTGTGTCCGACGAGGGCAAGATCGGCTCTCCCCTGGTCCGGCAGCCCAGCGGCGCCATCGTCCTGAACCTGCCATCGATGGAAGCATTTGCGTCGGCAGTGAAGACCGATGGTGTGCTGGTGGTCAACAGCTCGCTCGTGCCACTAAAGAGCGAGCGAACCGACATCCGCATCGTCTATCTGCCCGCGACCGACATCGCGATCGAGATGGGGGATGTGCGCATGGCCAACGTCCTGCTCCTCGGAGCCCTGGTCGAAGCTACCGGAATCGTGTCGCTCGACGCCGTGGCCAAGGCACTCGAGGACAACCTCCCAGCCCGGCATCGCAAGGTGCTCCCGCTCAACTACGAAGCCTTGAAGCGAGGCGCCGCAGCGGCGACCGAAGCCTGATGATCAGCCAGGCCCACATCCACGAAGCGCGCCTCGTCGGGCGGGGCGGTCAGGGCGTGGTCACCGCCGGCGATCTTCTCGGCATGGCCGCGATTCACGAGGGGCAATGGGCACAGTCCATCCCCACCTTCGGCCCCGAGCGGCGCGGTGCCCTCTGCACCTCGACCCTGCGCACCAGCAACCGAGAGCTGCTGCTCAAGTGTGCCGCTGCCGAACCGGACGCGCTCGTGTGTCTCGACCCGACGATCTGGCGTCACGCACCGGTGCTCGGGGGCATGAAACCCGGCGCCAAGCTCATCTTCAATTCGAAGATGACACCAGAGGAGCTGGTGGCTGAGCTCTTCGAAGAGACACCCACTTTCCAGGTCTTCACCGTCGATGCAACCAGCATCGCCCTCGAGGCGCTGGGTCGCGCCATCACCAACACCGCGATGATCGGCGCCTTTGTCGGCGCGACCGGCGTGGTGGGCATGGAGGCCGTCGAGCGGGCGCTGCTCGACCGCTTCGGCAAGCGAGGCGAGCGCAATGTGGCCGCCGCACGCGCGGCACGGGACTCGCTGACCGAGCTAGGAGGCTGACAATGGGCATGGAGAAGTACGAGGCATTTGTACGCAGGGCCAGCAGCACTCTTACCTATGATCCGGGTTGGTCCGAAGAAAACCACACCGGCTCCTGGCGTACCGAGCGACCGGTGCTCGACCACGACCGCTGCAACGCCTGCGGGCTTTGCTGGCTGTACTGCCCCGACGGGACCATCGACCGCGACACCTACGCCATCGACATGACCTTCTGCAAGGGCTGTGGGATCTGCGCCACCGAGTGCCGCATCGATGCCATCGAAATGGTGAGGGAAGGCTGATGAGCAAACACTTCACCAACGGCAACATGGCGGCGGCCCTGGCGTCAAAGGCAGCGCGGGTGCAGGTCGTAGCGGCCTACCCCATCACGCCCCAGACCCACACCGTCGAGTACATCGCCCAGTTCGTCGCCGACGGAGAGCTCGATGCCGAGCTGGTCAAGGTCGAGTCCGAGCATTCCGCACTGTCGGCCTGCTGCGGCGCCTCGGCAGTTGGCGCGCGCTCGTTCACCGCGAGCTGTTCCCAGGGCATCCAGCTCATGAGCGAGGTGATGTACTTCACCTCCGGCATGCGCTTCCCGGTCGTGATGGCCGTCGCGAACCGCACCCTGTCGGTTCCGGTGAACATCTGGCCCGACCACCAGGACACACTGGTGAACCGCGACGCGGGCTGGATGCAGCTGTACTGCGCCAACGTACAAGAGGCCTACGACCTGCTCATCATCGCCTTCAAGGTGGCCGAAGACCCCGAGGTGAATCTCCCGGCCATCGTCGCATATGACGGTTTCATCCTGTCCCATGCGTCGGAACCCATGGAGACCGTCGACCAGGACAAGGTCGACAGCTTCCTGCCTCCGCCGGGTCATGACAACGGCCGCCCGCTCCTGGATCCGGCTGCGCCAGTCCAGTTCGGCGAGGTGCTCTTCCCCGAGTGGTATCCCGCTTACGAATACAAGAAACACCAGGCCCTCGTCGGCTGTCTCGAGACCTTGCGCCGCGCCTTCGACGACTACGCCAAGATCTCTGGCCGCCAGATGGCGCTGGTCGACAACTATTGGTGCGACGACGCCGAAGTGGTGTTTGTCGGCATCGGCTCCATGATGCAGACCACTCGCTACACCGTGGAGCGCCTCCGCAACCAGGGCGAAAAGGTCGGCGTGGTGAACATCCGGTGTTTCCGGCCCTTCCCGGCCGCCGACGTGGTGGCCGCAATCGGCAAAGCCAAGACCGTCTTGGTCCTCGATCGCGACATTGGCTACGGCAGTTCCGGCATGGTCTACCCCGACCTGACCCGGGTGCTCTACCACAGCCCACACCGGCCCGACGCGCTGAACTTCATCATCGGCACCGGCGGAAAGGACATTACCCCCGCCACCATCGAGCGCTGCTACGAGCTTGGCCGCGATGGGCACTCCGACAAGACGGTCTTCTGGCCCGACGCTCGAGGTCCCGCCGAGGGCATTCCGTTCAACGACGCCATCACCGTACCGGGGAGCTGACCATGGCCGTCAAGATGCGCGACGTTCCCACCGAAGAGCTCCTGTGCGGCGGCAGTCTCGCCTGCACCGGCTGTCCCGAGCTGCTCGGCTTCCGCCACGTGATGAAGATGCTGGGTCCAAACACCATCGTCATCAACACCACCGGCTGCCTGGCCGTGATCATGCAGATGGCCGTGCCCAAAGTGCCGCACTTCCACGTGCTCTTCGAGAACGGGCCTGCGGTGATCTCCGGGGTCGATGCAGCCCTGCGAGTCCTCGGCAAGCGCGAGGGTGTGAACCTGCTGGTAGCCGCTGGCGACGGCGGCACGGCTGACATCGGATTGTCGGCGTTGTCCGGCGCTATCGAGCGCAACCAGGACTTCATCTATGTGTGCTTCGACAACGAGAGCTACATGAACACCGGCGGTCAGCGCAGCGGCACCACGCCCTTCGCTGCACGCACGACCACGACTCCGGTCGGCAAGCTCGTGCGAGGCGAAGACCGCCTGCCGGGCATGCGCAAGGACATGGTGGAGATCGTCGCCGCCCACAAGGTCCGCTACATCGCGTCGACCTCGGTCGCCTATCCCCTCGATCTGATGGAGCGCGTCAAGAAGGCCCAGGCGACCCGCGGCCCGTCGTACATCCACTGCCACAGCCCCTGTCCCACCGGCTGGGGTTTCCAGACCAACGAGCTGATCAACGTCGCCCGCGAAGCGGTGAAGACCGGCTGCGTGGTGATGTACGAGATCGAAGACGGGGTGCGCAAGGTCACCAAGAAGGTCAAGAAGCGCACTCCGATCGAGGAATATCTCAAGTACCAGTCTCGCTTCCGTCACATCCTCGACGACCCCGAGGCCCTCGCCGCCGTGCAGAAGGGCGTGGACGAGGACTTCGAAGCCGCCATGCAGCGAATGGCCTAGCCGAGAGCAGCGAGTCGCCTAGGCCGATCACGCTACTGCCGCTCGTATGCGCCGAGGTCTTTGCTGGTGCCGCGCAGCTCTCCGCGCTGGTCCACAGTCTCAGGGCTGCTCAGTGCCGTGTCATTGCAGGGGCTGCCGGTGCTGATGGCGTGGGTCTTCGTCGGGCCGCCATTTTCGGCGAGAGCTGAGAGCATGGGGTCGCCGGTGATCCAGGTGCCCACGAGGGTGGCGGCGCAGTTGGCGCCGTTCTCGAGAAGGCTCTCGCCGGGTCCCGCGCTCAACACGCCGGTGCAGTCCGGTCCAGAGCCGTTGGAGCTGTTGTCCCCAACCACCGACCAACGCAAGACGGCCGCCGACCCGCCACCGACAAAGACTCCACCGCCCGCACCCACGGCGAAGTTGTCCGCGATGGTGGCGTGCTCCGCGATGACGGCATTGTTGCCAACGGCCAGGCCACCACCGTCATTGAACGCGCGGTTACCGCTGATGGTGCTGTTGGTCAGAGCGAGGGCGTGCGTGTCGATCACGGAGATCCCTCCGCCGATACCGACCCCTTGGGTGTCGCCAGCGTCGTTGTCGTAGATCGCGGACTCCCCGATCGTGGCCACGCCGGCAGCTCGAAGCATCACGCCACCGCCGTCTCCACCCGTGGCGGCGTTCCCGTGGACGCGAGACTGCAGGAGCGTCATCGTTCCCTTGGACGCGATCCCGCCGCCATCGTCGCCTGCGACGTTGTTGCGACTCCCACTCTCGGTGAGGTTCAGCGTCGCGTTTGCCTGCACGAAGATCCCGCCGCCGTCGTCGTCGGCCTCGTTATTTCGCACGGAGCTCGCGTCGGTCAGGTCCGCCTGAGAACCGGCGGCCAAGAACAGTCCACCGCCGTCGTCGTCCGCGTGGTTCTGCAGGATTGCGCTGGCTCCGCTCATGTTGAGCGCGCCGAGGCCCTCGACAAAAACGCCGCCACCGTCTCCGGTGGTCTGGTTTTCATGGACGTCGGATCCGTCTTCGAGGCCGACGGTGGCGTAGTCGGCGATGTAGATCCCGCCGCCGTCGTTCGAGGCGTTGCCATCTTCGACAACGGTGCCGCTCAAGGTCAGGGATGCGGGGTTGCCCTGGGTTCCCTGCACGTAGATGTTTCCACCGTCAGCGCCTGTTCCTTCCTTGATGATGACCCCCGTGATGGTGACATCGTGGTCGTGGATTTCGAAGACGGGCTGACCCGCCACGGCCATCACGATCTCCGGGGTGCCTGAGATTGCCACGATGTCGACGTTCGCCTTGATGTCGAGATCCCCCCAAACCGCTCGGTCGTCCTGGGGAGGGAACCACGCTGGTTCGATGAGGGTGTACGTGTCATCCGGCAGGTTGATGGTGGTTGACATGCCAAACCAGGTGGCGCAGGCGTTGGCTTCCTGAATCGCCGCTCGGAGGGAGCAGTCGTCCGTCTGCGGGTCGTTGTCGGTTCCGCAGTCCAAATTGCAGACAAGTCCCAAGTTCCAATCGCCCACGTCCGCGTTCGTGTGGACGGTGAAATTGTTCTGGGCCGAGGCGGTCAGGCCTAGGAAGAGGACGGGAGAGAGGAAGAGAAACGGTCGCATAGTGAGCTCCACTGTGTGGGTTCCTACAGCGGGCATTCAGACCATCCGAACGCCTTTGTCGCAGGTGCTCAGAGGAATACCCGGCCATGTGAATGCACACTCTCACAGCAGTCTCTCAGGATTCTCTCAGAGACTCTCTCAGCCTTGATGCATCGCTCGGGATGCTGAACAAAAGCGAACATCCTCCGGCGGCGGGCCGATCTGAACCGCACTGATCGCATCGCTGGCCTGGAGCCAATGCCACCCATTTATGACCAGGTGAGCCAGCCGAGCGAGGGACTGGCGGCGGTGGTCCTCGATGGCCGCGCCGGTTTCGTCGACGTGCGATCCGGCGAGATCGCCATCCCGCTGGACTACGCCTCCTGTGATCACTTCTCCGAGGGCCTTGCAAGCACGCGCGACGTCGAGACCGGACTCGTGGGTTTCCTGGACCGCACCGGCACCTGGGCCATCGCACCTCAATACGCCTGCGCCCTTGCTTTTGAGGGAGGTGTGGCGTGGGTCGTGCCCGAGGGCTCGGCGGATGGCGCGTTCATCGACGAGACCGGCCAGGTGCTCGGTCGACTCCAAGGACAGAACATGCGCTTCGGCAACGAGGGCGCTTTCCGGGAGCCTGTACGCGACGCCTCCGGACAACAGCAGCCTGGCCTCTACCTCGACAGGCAAGCTGCTCAGATCCGGCCGCTCTCAGTGAGTCCACTCATTGGGAGCGATCTCCGCGCCCAACATCGAGGAGAGAACGCGGTGGGCGGCCTCGACCAGCTGCGCCGGTTCAAAGGGCTTCTGGACAAAGGCCGTCCGCGCACCAGTGACGATGTCCGCCGTCTGCTCTTCGCTCATGTAGCCCGAGACAAACACCACGCTCAGGCCGGCGAGCCGCGTGCGCAGCTCCTTCGCTAGCTCGATTCCGCTCAGGCCCGGCAGCACGACATCGGTCACGAGCAGATCGGGAGGCACTGTCAGTCGCAGCGCCAGATCGAGGCCATCCTCCGCTGTGCGCGCTTGCAGGGTCTCGTACCCAGCATTCCGCAGCGTCTGCTCCATGGCCCGGAGGACCGAGGGTTGGTCTTCGACGATGAGCACGACCCCACGACGAGACGGGTTCGCTACGTCTGCAGGCAGCTCGTCCGACCGCTGCGGAGCATCGACCCGGGGCAGGATGAAGGTCACAGTCGTGCCGTGACCCACCTCGCTCTCGATGGTGACGTCCCCCTTGGCGCGCTGGGCGACGTTTCGGCAAGTGGCGAGCCCGAGGCCGGTTCCCCGCTCCCCTTTGGTCGTGAAGAACGGCTCGAGGACCTGCTCGAAAATGTCCGGTGCAATGCCCACTCCCGTGTCCGTGACCGCCACCTCGGCGTATTCTCCTGCCGGAAGACCGCTCGAGGAATCCTTGTACGCACTCCGGACCTCGACGTGGAGAACGCCGCCGCTGGGCATCGCATCGCGCGCGTTCACGGCCAGATTCACCAGCACCTGGTCAAGCTGGGCGGAGTCCAGGAGCACGTACACCGGCTCGCTCACGGTGACGCTCACGTCGATGGTCTCCCCCACAACCCGCCGCAGCATCTTCACCAGGCCCAGGGTGCACTCGTTGAGCTCGATGACCTCGGGCTCGATGACCCGCTGCCGCGAGAAGGCCAGCAGCTCATTGGTGAGCCGAGCTGCGCTGTCTGCAGCCCGCAACACCTCCGCCAGATCGTCCTGACGTGGATGGTCGGTCGCCAGATCGTCTTTGACGAAGCGGGTGAAGATGACGATGGACGTGAGCAGGTTGTTGAAGTCGTGAGCCACTCCGCCGGCGAGCCTGCCGATGGCCTCGACCTTCATCGCGTGGGCGAGCTGTTGCTGGAGGGCGACGTTCTCGGTCTCGCTTCGTCTTCGAGCCACGATGCCGGCGAGTGTGTCGGCAACTCCGCCTAGAAAGTCCTCTTCTCGCGGGTCATAGGCGCTATCCGGCGGTACGTCGACCTGCAGCACGCCCAGGATGTCTTCGCCATATGCAATCGGCACGCAGTATTGCCAGTGATCCACGCCGGCAACGGCCTCTGGGTCTCTCGAGCTGGAGACGAACCTGAACTTGCCGTCAGCCGCTGTGGAGCCGCAAACACACTTGCCCAGTGGCACTCGGCTGCACTGCTCTGGCTGTCTTGGATCCCCGCGCACCATGGTGGAGACCAGGACTCCTTCCTCGATGAGCGATACGCGAGCGTTCCCCGAGAACCTGGCCCACGGCAAGAGCACGACGTAATCTAAGGTACGTCGAAGAATATCGTCGAGGGATGCCCCATCCAGAGACAGCTTCAGGATCGCGGCGGTTGCAGTGTGGGTCGCGTCGGTTCGGTGCAGCTCCTCGACCATCGCGTTCCATGCAACTCCCAGCTGCCCAACCTCATCTCGGCTCTGGACCGCCACCTTCCGGCGCAGGCTCCCCTTTGCGACAGCCAGAGCAGCGCCGGTGAGCTCGGAGATGGGCCGGGTGGTCAGAATCGCGAAGCCGGCCATGAGAATCCCGCCAATGAAGACGGTGAGCACGGTCACCAGTACCAGCACCGAGGACAGGTGCCTGGCGCTGTCGACCACCGACCGGCCCGACATGCCGAGGTGCACAAAGCCGACATCCCCGTCCATGATGGGAACGGTGGCGTCGACGATGTAGTCCGTGCCGTCGGCCAGGCGGAGCACGCTGGACCCACTCCCTGGTTGGAGGGGATTGACGCCCAACAAGTCCGAGGGAAAACCGCCTGCTTCGTCGCCTTTGGCAAAAGTGTGGCCAATGACCTGTCGATCGGCATCCTCGACGAAGATGTAGACGACATCACGCTGCTCGAACATCTCAGCGAGGATCAGATCGAGGTCGATTTGCTGCTCGGTGAGGACCGGGACAGCCGCCAGCCTGGCCGTCTGGTTGGCGAGCAAGATCGCACGCATCTCCAGTTGCTGCTCCAGGCCGGCGACCAGGTACGAATGAGCGAGCAAGGCCAAGGTCGTTCCCAGCAACAGGACCAGGGCCGTCGTACCCGCAACAAGCTTCATCCAGAGGCGTGGCGAGCGAACCAACACTATTCGGCCCTTCGGAGCATGCCTTTGGATGTCAGCTCATCTCGTATCTCCCGTATGGAGTCATAGGCGTCGTCGGAGACCACCACGAACTTCTCGATCTTCATGTTCCCGAGGAGCGCACGCCCGTCGTCGTCTTGATGTGCCCCGAGCACCACTTCACGCAATCTGCGCTTCGTGTCTTCGTCCAGATCGGGTCGCACCACCATCGGTGGGATGCCAAAGCCCCCCGACTGTTCGACCACCTTGGTCTTGCCTCGTATGTCGGGATCAGTGCTTGCGAGGTATTTCCAGATGAGATGGTCTACTGCAGCGCCGTCCACCAAGCCTTGGGCAACGGCGCGGATGGACTTGTCGTGGGCGTAGGTGAAGGTCGTCTCGGCAAAGAACGTGCTGGGCGTATGGCCCATCTCGTACAGCATGTGGGTGGGCACCAGCCTGCCGCTGTTGGACATGGGATCGGTGAACGCAAACGACTTGCCCTCGAGATCGCGAAGCGAGTGCGCCGGGCTGGCAGTGGGAACGATGATGTACGAGTAGTACTCGGTCGCACCGTACATCTGCGGTGCCACCAGGAGCTCCAGCCCAAAGGCATCGCGACCCTCGACATAGGGCAGCCCGCATACAAACGCCGCGTCGATCTCCCCCGACTGGAGCAGATGATTGATCTCTGCATAGGTGTGGCGGTCCACCAGGCCCACCGGTCGGCCCAGCTCCTCGCCGATCCAGTCGAGCATCCTCTTGTAGTAGGCGTACCCCGCCTTCGGAGTGACCATCGCGCCGATCGCCACTCGGAGCTGAGCTTGCTCGTGATCGACCTTGGGATCCGCCAGCTCCTGACGCTTGGTGAGGTCCACCTCGAGCTCTGAGCGGCTGCAGCTCACTCCGAGGACAGCAACAAGGCACACAGCGAGGGCTGTCGAAACAGCGCGGGTCGCAGCGTGTTGCACGAATCCTCCCGAGGCAGGCCAATACTCAGGATACCTCGTGCGCTACCTGGCCCTGTAAGGATCCGCCGCAAACGACCGTTTTGACGCAGGTTCACTTGTACTTGCATGGTGCGAACGCACAACGCAATGTCCGGTAACACACGGTAACTGAGTCACTGGATACAGGTCTTCCAGATCCCCAGGAGACAGCATGCGACTCGAGACCAAGCTCCCATACCCCAGCATGGCGCTATCAGACGACGGAGAGACCCTGGTTGTGCACTCCGGCGAGTCTGGTTGCCTGTGGCACAATGGCAAGGAGGCCGGAGCTGTGAAGATGGCCCGCCACCCGGGGCCGTTTGACCTCACCACCGACGGATCCAGATTGATCGGGGGCGACATCACGCTCTCGGTATTCGATGTCCAAACCCGCAAGCGACTCCTCAGGCTCCGGACGCGGGACGGCGCGGATCCAATGGTCTTCTCCAGCGACGGCTGCACGGTCGCGTTTCGAGAGATCTCCGGCGGCTCATTGCGACTCGTCGACGTCAATGCCGGTACAGACGTCGCGACCACAAAGATCTCGGCGGTGCGGGAGGGCTATTTCGGAGCCGTGCGAGCCGCCGGAATGAGCCGCAGCGGCGCGGTCCTCGGCACGGTCGTTCAGCGACGGCGGGAGTGGGATCTCGTCCGCTGGGACCTGCCCACCCTCCGGCCCATCTCCGTCGACACCTATGACTACGTGTACGTGTCTGGACGCGGCGGGAACGCCGTTGCGCTTCGAGATGGCCATCACGAGCTCATCGATCTGGACAATCCGACCCGCGTCTTTGTGTTCGAAGGAGTGGAGGGAATCATGGAGGCCGTCAAACAGATCCGCATCGACTCATCCGGTCGATATGTGGCGTTCCTAGATGGTCTTCATATCGACCCGTGGTTGCCCATGCGGATCTGGGACGCCGTGGAGAACCGCGAGGTTGCCGTTCTCGACGACGAGTCCAAGGGACAGGCGATGCTGCTCGGGCCGGGAGCGGCCTTTGCCATCGTGCACGACAGGAAGAAAGGCCTGGTGCATCGCGTCGCGGTCTAGCCATCCAAAATTTGGATCCTAAGAAACGGCCCGACCGGGAATAGGAGAGGATCTCAAATGTCGGAGATGACGGGCCGCAATGTACTGATCACGGGCGCGAACACCGGCATCGGACGCGCCACCGCCGTCGAGCTGGCGGAGCGCGGCGCCTCGGTATGGCTCGCTTGCCGCTCGCTGGAGAGAACGCAGCCAGCGCTCGACGAAATCAAGGCAAAGACCGGCAAAGACGCTAGGTTTCTCCCCCTCGACCTCGGCAGTTTCGACTCGATTCGGGCGTGCGCCAAGGCCTATCTCGACACCGGTGAGCCGCTGCACGTGCTCCTCAACAACGCCGGCATGGCGGCCCATGATGGCGTGACGAGCGATGGTTTCGAGATCACCTTTGGCGTCAACCACCTCGGTCACTTCCTGCTCACCATGCTGTTGCTCGATCGGCTGCGGGAGTCCTCTCCAGCGCGCATCGTGAATGTGTCGAGCCAGGGCCACTACATGGCACGAAGCATCGACTACGACGCCATGCGGACCACAAAGAGCAGCCTGATGGGCCTCGACATATACAACCAGTCCAAGCTGGCCAATGTGCTGTTCTCGGCGGAGCTGGCGCGGCGGCTGGAGGGCTCGGGCATCACGACCTACTCCCTGCACCCTGGCGTGGTGGCCTCGGACGTCTGGCGCAAGGTGCCCTGGCCGGTGCGACCCCTGATGACGTGGTTCATGATCTCCAACCAAAAGGGGGCGGAGACCTCGCTGCACTGCGCCTGTGACGACGGCGCGGCGACCGAGACCGGGCTGTACTACGACCGCAGCAAACCGAAGACCCCCAGCCGCGAAGCCCAAGATCCAAAGCTCGCCGCAGAGCTCTGGCGTCGCTCGGTGGAGTGGACCGGGGAGGATGCGACCGGGTCCTGACTACTCTTGGGGCGGCGTGGGCTCGTAGGCCTGAAGCCAGGCCTCGACCTGCTCGGGATCGAAACCCTGTGGCCCCATATCCCCTTTATAGGCCACTTTTCCGTCAGCACCGATCACCCAGAGGCGCTCGGGCCACGCCGCATAGGCCTCCTCGGCCTCGTTTGCCATGGTGTCGAGCAGCATGGGCACCCCGTATTCGAAGCGCTTCACGAAGTCGCCGACGATGGCCTGGCGGGCTTCGAGGGTCTTGGGCTGCATGTAGCAGACGCTGTCGCGCTCGTTGGACGGCAGCTGCCACTCGTCCTCGGGATGGGCCTCCTTGATGTACAGAGTGAGGAAATCGGCGTGCTCGGCCCAGTCGGTGGCCAGCTTCTCGACGCGTTCGACCGAACGCCTGAACGGAGGTCAAGTGAAGGAGCCGAAGATCAACACCAGTGGTCGCCCGGTCTTTTTCTGCTCCAGGAGGCGGGCTGGTTCACCGTCGGCGTTCACGAGGGCGGCGTCTGGAGCCCGATCACCGACCTCGAGCGTTCCCTGTCGTCGCTGCTTCATTGCTTCTTGCACCATGGGACCCCCCTGCCGTGGTCGCGCCAGCGCGGGCATCGTTACACAGCCCATCGTGCACAAAAGCAGCAAGGTCTTGAAGAATCGCTCCAAACAAACCTCCCACGACGCTGATACCCCGCCGCTCTCGCTCTGACGACGGAGCGGGCAATCCCATTCGCAAGTACGTTGTGCCTGGAGCCGGGAGGGCGCCTTGAGATATCTACCGCTGTTGTTCGTCTTGGCGTGCGGGGGCACCGACCCCAAGCCCGACCCGGCCCAGATGTCTCCGTCCAGCGGCTGCGACCCCCTCGATCCAGTCCTTTGCACCCTGCCTTTCCCCTCGTCCTACTTCCTGGAACAGGCAGATACCCCCACCGGCTACCAGGTCGCGTTTGGCCCAGAGGCCCTGCCCATCAATCGCGATGGCGTGCCCCTGCGGCCCGACTACTGGAACGAAAAGGACGGTTTTTCGCCTAGTTCGCAGCTGATGACTTGGTTCGAGGACGTGAGCTTGCAAGGTGTCATCAGCCACACCGACCTGTCTGCCTACCTCGACGCCGATGCCAAGACCGTCATCCTCGACGCCGAGACCGGCGACCGCATCCCTCACTTCGTCGAGCTGCTCGACTCGGACGATCCGGCCGAGAGCCTGCTGTTCCTGCGACCGGTGGTGCGCCTCGAGGACAACCGGCAGTACGTCGTCGGCATCCGCGATCTAGTGCGCGCAGATGGCGATGAGGTCCGCTCCTCGGACGCCTTCACTGCCCTGCGGGACGGCACCAGCACCACCGATCCCGATGTCGAAGACCGGCGCGAGCACTTCGAGGATCTGTTCGAGTTGCTCGCCGCCGACGGGTTTGAGCGCAGTGGCCTCCAGCTGGCCTGGGACTTCCACACCGCATCGCGGCAGAGCACCCTGGGTCGCATGGAGTGGATGCGCGAGGACGCCCTGGGTCGTGTCGGTCCGGACGGCCCCGCCTATGTCATCGACGACATCATCGAGCCCACCTGCACACCCGGACAGCTCATCGGCCGCTCCATCGAGGGCCACATGACGGTGCCGATGTACACCGAAGAGGTCGGACCACCCGCGAAGCTCACCCGAGACGAAGACGGACAGCCCTTCTACAACAACGACACCGAGGTCCCGTTCATCATCCGCATTCCCTGCAGCGTTCTCGACAATCCGGCCCCATCGCAGCTGGTGCACTGGGGACATGGGCTGCTCGGCTACTACGAAGAGGTTCGCGCCGACTACATCGACAACCTCGCAGCGGCCAATGGGTGGATCGTGTTCTCGGTCCCGTGGCGCGGCATGACCGCCGACGATCGCGGTCCGATCATCCTGATGATTGCCGAGGATCCGTCTGACTTCACGGTGGTCCCCGAGCGCAGCATGCAGGGCATGGTCGGCGCCCTGTCGGCGATGCGCATGATGCTCGGAGCCATGTCGGACGATCCGGCCACCATGGTCGGCGACGTGAAGCTCATCAATCCCGCAGAGCCGGCGTATATGGGCAACTCCCAGGGAGCCATCCTCGGAGCGGCCTATGTCGGAATGTCTCCGGACATCAAGCGCGCCGCCCTCGGTGTGGGGGGCGCACCGTTCTCCCTGCTCCTGGACCGCTCCATCGACTTCACCCCGTTCCTGATGGTCCTCGACCAGAAATACCCGGACGAGCGAGAGGTCGCGCTGTTCATCAACGGGCTCACCCAGCAGCTCTGGGATCCGGCAGAGGCGGCTGGCTGGCTGCACGAGATGAATCGGGACGGCTCCAACCCCAAAGACGTGCTCCTGCACACCGGCATCGGCGACGCAGAAGTCACAACGCTGGGGGCCGCCATCATGGCCAGGTCCTATGGCGCCAACACCATCTCGCCCCAGACCCGCGAGGTCTTCGGAGTCGACGAGCGTGCTCCCGGCCAGTCGGGCTCGGCTCTCGTCGAGTGGCGGTACACCGACGTGCCGGATCCGCCAATAGAGCCGATTCCCCCGAACAAATTCACCTCACCCCACGAGTGTCCACGGCGACAGCCAGACGCCCAGGCTCAGATCGGAGCCTTCTTTGCGACCGGCCTCGTCGAGCACACCTGCGACGGCGTCTGCGAGGCAGTGCGCGAGGAGTGGTGCCCAGACATGTAGGTCAGGGAGACGTGAACCTTGCGTGGCACGTAGTCACCATCAGAGAGCAAACTCAAATCCCAATTGTTGGGATTCAAAGGGGCTTACCCCTTGCCGGGTGGTCACGAGGGCGCGCAGCCCCCGTCGGTTTCCACGCCCCAAATCACCGATCCCTCCCACCCTCCGGCCCGACGCTCCCTCGGATCTCAACCCGGAGGCCCCAAATCCCAATTGTTGGGATTGGAAGGGGCTTGCCCCTTGCCGGGGGTCACGAGGGGCGCGCAGCCCCTGTCGACCGGAGGGCGGCATGCTCGCCCGGTCGTCCACCGCAGCCGTGTCCATCCCCATCGAGCATTTGCCCTCCGGTTCGGGGAGGGCAGAGGGGCCTGCCCCTCGCTGGCCGAAGGCCACAAAAAGAGCTTTTCCACGCCCCGAATCCCCGATCCCCTCCACCCGCCCGCCGACGCTCCCTCGGATCTCGATCCGGAGGCCGCCGCCTCGGTCGGCCTACAGGATCACGTCCCTAGCGGATGTACACGGCCCTCGGTGCGGCGGTCTCGAAACGGTCGAAGACCCGAGGATCGTGGCCGGGGATCACCAGCCTCACCTCGCTCGCGGCGGCTCGCATCACCCCGATCTGGGCGGCATCGGCTGCCGGATCCTTTGATCCTCCCGGCGGAATCTCGCGTTCGATGTTCTCGTAGAGGTAGGCGATGTCCGAGGCGAGCACCACGGTCCGTGCGCCATCGCGGATCTCGACCCACTGCATGCCCGGGGTGTGCCCACCGCCCGCGTGCACCCAGATCCCCGGCGCGATCTCGGCGTCGGCATCCACCTTCTTCAGCCGAGCGCCCGCGGCATCCACCACCTGAAGATCGAGTCGTCGAGCGCCGCTCTTCTCGGCGACGTCGGCGACTTGCCCAGCGGCCCAGTCGTAACCGGCCCCCTGAATCCACAGGTCTGCATTCCCATACGGCGAGACGTTGCCCATGTGGTCCCAGTGCGGGTGGCTGATGATCACGTCGGTGATGGACTCGGGGGCGATGTGCAAGCCGTCCAGCAGACTGGGGACCGCCCGGAAGTCCACGATCTTCCAATCTTCCACGAGTTTCTCCGAGGAAAACCCAGTGTCGACCAGGATCGTGCGCTCGGGGCCGACGATCAGCCAAGCCATCCAGGCAAAGGGCTCTCGGGGTCCGCTCCCCCCTTGGACGAGCTTCGCGCGCTTGTAGGTGGAGCGGCCGTAGTCCAGCGCGTAGACCTCCCAGTCCTCGGGTGTGGTCCGCGATGGGCCACACGCCAACAGCAGGGAGAGCAGGACCGTCAAGGCGCTCCTCTCCTGTAGAAGGCCAGGAGCAGGGCACAGGCGCCGAGGTACAGGCCACAGCCGAACAGGTAGGCGCCGGAGAACCCGAAGCGCACGCTCAGCTGGAAGGTCGCCACCAGCCCAAAGGCCGCCAAGCCGCCGTTGACGCCGTAGAGAAGTGCGGCAAACTCCGCTCCGAATCTTTGTTTCGCGAGCTCCATCACCGAGGGAAGGGGGATCCCCATCAGCAGGGAACAGGGGGCAACGACGGCCAGCGCGGTGAGGACTCGCGCCCACAGAGGCGCCGGCATGGCCAGGCTGCTCACCCAAGGAATCGCCCAGATCTGCGCACCGAGGACCACCGGGAGCGCGACCAGACCAGCGATCCAGCTCGCTCGACCCGGCCTGGCGAGGAGCCCTCCTACCCCTGAGAAGGCCAGCATCCCGCCGAGCACGAGCACGAAGGCGAAGACCGGCGATCCAAGTAGGATCTGCAGCTGCTGCATGAACACGACCTCGATGAGCAGGTAGCCGAGTCCCAGGAGCCCAGCCACGCCGATGGGGGCCACGAGCTCGATGCGTCGCACCTTGCTCTTCCAGAGGATGAGGCCCAGCGGAATCAGCACCAACAGAGCCGAGACGCCGAGGAGCAGCCACACCGAGGCGTTCAGATCGTCGCGATAGGGGGAAACATCGAAGGGAAAGGGCTTGTCGTCGGTGATGGGCTGCCGCACAACTTCTGGCCAGACGGGCTCTCCACGGATGTGCTTCGCCAGGTTGTTCTTCAGATCACGCTGATCCGGTGCCCAGAGAACCTTGATCTCGCAGCGGATCGGACCGTTCTTGCGGGGCCGGACCTTGGGGAGCTTCGCGAACCACTCGCGCGCAGCCGCCAGCGACTCCTCGGGCCACGGGGTCTTGCGCACCAGGAGCTGGTCATAGGCACTGTTGCCCTTCCATTGAAAAGCCAGGATGTGGGCCTGGGGATCGGCAGCTCCCCTCTCGCGGAGCACCTCCAGTGCGGTGGAGATGAGCCGGCCAGTGACCCGGTGTTTGTCGTTGGAGCGAGCGGGCTCCTCCCAGTTGATGATGCCGCGGTCACTCAGTCGGTCGAAGTAGAGGTGCATCGCCTCTTTGGTGTGGATGAACTCCGGATCGGCCTCCCGACCTCCGCTGGTGCCGCGACCGATGTGGGAGTTCATCATCGTGATCTGGTCGTAGACGCGATCGGTGCGCTCCAAGAAGGTACGACCGTCGCCGATCGTGACCTCGACATCGTCGTAGCAACCCCCGCAGAGCTCGGCGGCTGGCCCTCCCACGAGGCGATGCACGGCGGGGTTGATCTCGACGCCGTGCACCAGCCCTCCGGTCAACCGTGCCGACTTGAGCACCCCCTCTCCGGAGGTGCCGATGATGAAGGTGTCCACGTCGGGCCCCAGCACCGAGTTGGGGGGCATCCGCGGATCCCACCGATAGGCCTCGGGGCCCTGCGGGCGGAGGGTGTCGGTGGTGTTTCCGTTCTCCCAGACCGTAAAGGCGAAGGGGCCGTTCGGGCTCTTGCGATACTTGGCGATGTCGGTGCGGCCGGCGATGGACGAAGCCGACCAGAGCACCTCCACGTCGTGGTAGATGCCCAACCGGTTGAAGAGCTTCTGCTGGGTGCGCTGGTGGGCGGCGGTATCGGTCGCGATGTTGTAGAAGTTCCCGACATGATTGGCGGCGGCAAAGGCGAAGCTCGCGAGGCCGAGGGCCGCACACAGCCAACGGAGGGCCCCGAGTCGGCGCGCATCACTGGGTACGCCAGTCATCAACGGAACGAGCAGCGCGACTCCAGCCAACACCGCCTGCGCGCCCTCTTCCCGAATGAAGGGCAACAGCGACGCCGTGCAGACCGCGCCCAGGGACGCGCCCACCAGATCGACCAGGTACACCTTGGACGTGTCGCCCACGACGAAGGACTGCGCGATCAACAGGCCTCCTGCCGCGAAGGGCACGATGAGCAGCGGGATCGCATAGATCAGGTACTCGCCAAGGAACGGGAACGCGACGAAGTTGAGCGCGACTCCGGCGCCGAGTCCGATGGCGGCGGCGGCGGATACGCGGCCAACGTCCATCTCGCGAACGTAGTAGGCCGAGATTCCCCCTGCAGCAATGCCGAGAATCGCGATGGACAGGATGGTCGCCGCCGTGAGCGTCTGGCTCACGTAGAGCAGCTGTCGGTGGGCGAGGACCTCGAAGCCGAGCACGGTAAAAGCGGCCAAAAAGGCGACGCGAATTGCGCGGGAGGCGAGCTGGGAATCAGCTGAAGGTGTTGACATTCGGCGGGTCTATCCGAAATTCGCTTCCAACGGTACGGCGGCGGGCACCGTCCAACATGAAAACGAGGGGAGTGGAGCTTGTCCATGTTTCATGGAGCGGTATTGGTGTGTCTGTTGTTCGTGTCCTCGCCGGCTCGAGGAGGGCCTTTCGGGGGCAGGACCCCTGTCGAGACCATCGAGGATGAACTCCTCGAAAAGAAGAGCGAGAAGGAGCTGGCTGCCCAAGCGCGCCAAGACGAGATCGACGAACGAAACGCCGAGAAGGAGGCTCGCGTAATCATTCTCACCGAGCCGGCCTGGGACATCACCCATCGGGACATGGCGCTCCAGCGCAACATCCACACGCGCATCGCTCGGCCAAATGCTAGGTTCTACCCGGAGATAGACCTGTATCAGGCAGGCCGCAAGCAGCCCGACCGGAGCCTCCGGCACTCCGACCAGCTCGCGGTGGTACCCGACGACGCCATCCCGCGGATCATGACGGCGTGGGAGGAGGTAAGCACTATTCGGTGGGACTCGCTCAACGACCAGGAATGGGGCTTGAAAGCCTCGGCCCTGCGCAAGCTCGCCGACGAGATCTGGTTCCTGGACCGCGAGGAGCTCCGCGAGCCCGTCTTCCTGCTCTTCTCGGAGATCGGCCGCGCCGCGGAGAACAGCAACAACTCGGCGCCGCCCTTCTACGAGTTCGTGGGCGACCAGTCAGTCAACTACTACTGGTATCTCGCCGGAGCCATGGCCCACGAGGAGCCCACCCTGCTCGGTGCCCTGCAGAATCCCGAGGTCGCCGCGTCGATCACGCTCTACAAGAGCCTCCTCGACCGGGGAAGCTTCACGCCGCTGACCCTGTCCTTCGAGATGACTGGGGAGTTCGACCCCAAGGCCTATGCCGCGGAGTACCAGACCTTCATCAACGGCCGAGAGGTCGTCATCGCGGACGACAAGGGGCTCTGGGGTATTCCGCCGGGTCGGGCCGATATCTACCTGTCCCGCGACGACGGCCACAGCCTCTCGGATCGCGTCCAGCTCGACAAGCTCCAGGACAAGTTCTACTTCGTGCGAGACGTGGCCAGGAAATCCATGGGCATCGACTTCATCGACCAGCTCATGGAGAACCCGTACGAGTGCAAACCCGAGGTCGACGGCCACATCCTCGACTATCTGGCGATCTACTCCAAGCTGCATCCGCTGTCACAGGTCTACATCGCCATTCCCGATGGAGGCAGCACAGCCCCGAACAAGATCTTCATGTGGAGATGGGACCGCACCGACAGCGAGCTGGTGAAGGTCCTGGACGACACCGGAGGTTTTCCCGTCCGGTTCGCGGTGCTCCTCGGCAGTGGCTTGACCTTCAACACCGCCACCTACAGCCGTCCCGATCCCGCCGAGGTCGCCCAGGCCACCGCCGACAACACCGGCCCAGGAGGCAAGGAACTCGATGGGCTTCAGGCTGCGCTCGACGATACCAAAAAGCCGCCCAAGCTCGATCCATCGTCGCTTCCGCTGCTGTACCACCTCCGCGCCCACTACGGCTGGCTGATGATGACCACCGGAATCGAGCTGGCGGTTAACCTCGTTCCCAACACCCGGTGGAGCGAGCTGTACTACACCAACGGCAACAAAGTGACGGCCGACGGCAACTCCCACGCGCTCACCGAGACCGTCGACCGGGAGGTGCAGGTGCTCTCCAATCCCGACGATCCGCTCTCCGACAAGGTGACCGAGCTTCGGCAGGTGGAGATCGACATCCTCCGCGAGCGATCCTGGCAGCGACTGGTCTTCTTCGGCGTTGGAGGCGTTCTCGGAAAGAACCGGGCCGCTGGCTTCGGGCCCCGGGGCTACGTGCGAACCGGCTGGTACAACCTGCCGCACGCCGTGGACATCTCCGCCCACCTCGGCATGGCGATGAAGGCACCGTGGAAGAAGGACACGACCGGACGCGTGCGACCGCTCCTCGACACGGACTTCTGGGGCGGCGTCATGGTCCCGTTCCGAGACTCCGTCCACATCGACGGCGACAACAGCCTCGGATCCCCACTGCCGAACTTCGGCGCCACGCTGACGGCGGGCACGACGTTCTGAGGTGTAGCGAATCTGAACACGCAGAATCGAGGTGGGCGGCGACCAGACCCGCCAACATGCCCCGCGCTAGATCGTCGACTTGAACCAGAGTGGGCTTCTGCCGGTGCACCAGGAGGCCCTGGACGACGTATCTCTCGCCAACAATACTGCCTTCGTCCAGCGTCATGGCCGTTCCTTTCTCGTTGCATACTAGCGGCAAATCCACCACACTGAGCGCGTCTGTCCGCCTCGGGTCGTAGATGCGGCAGTCAGAGGTTCCCGATGTATCTAAGACTTGCCTTCCTCGTCCTCCTCGGCTGTGGTGGAACTAAGCCCGTCGACACCGACACACCCGCAGACACCGACACCGACACTGACACCGACACCGACACCGACACCGACACCGACACCGACACCGTGTCTCCAACGGCTCCGGTCGCGGTGGACGATATCGCCGAGGTCAACGAGGGTGAGCCGATGACCCGGATCGAACCCCTCCTCAACGACACCGATCCTGACAACTCTGTGGACCCGGCGACGCTGGTCATCGTCGATGAGCCCCTCCGGGGAACCGTTGACGTGCGACCAGACGGAAACATCGCCTACGCCCACGACGGCTCCGAGGAAGCCTACGACAGCTTCACCTACACAGTGGACGATATTGACGGCAACACCTCGAATATTGCAACCGTCTCCATCGACGTCCTCCCCGTCAACGACCCTCCAGTGGCGATCGATGATGCCTTTGCCGGAGACGAGGGTGCACTGACCGTTCTCGATCTGGCTGTCAACGACATCGATGTCGACGACGGGCTGGATCTCGCGAGCATCTTCATCGTCGCAGATCCGCTGAACGGGTCAGTCGTAGTCAATGCCGACGGCACCGTGGACTACACCCACAACGGATCCGAGACGGCCGACGACTCCTTCCCCTACAGAATCTCCGACAACAGTGGCGAAGTCTCCAATGTGGGCGTCGTCACCATCTCGATCAACCCCGTCAACGACGCGCCCACGGCTGTAGACGATTTCAGCGGCGTCGTGCCAGGCGGACTGGTGAACATCGTGGTCTCGCTCAACGACAGCGATCCCGACGATGGCCTCGATCTCGCCAGCATCCTGATCCAATCGCAGCCGAGCAATGGCACGATCGTGGTGAACGCGGACGGCACCCTCGATTACACGCATGACAACGGCCCTTCCGTGGACGACACCTTCACATACACCATCGACGACCTGTCCGGCGTGAGGTCGAACACCGCCACTGTGGACCTCGTCATCGGGCTGGCCATCTGCATACCAGGCAGCCAGGTATTCGGGTTCTCGGGAGCCTCAGAGGTCTTCATCGCCCCGTGCACGGGCACACTCACTTTCGAGGCCTGGGGCGCCCAGGGCAATGGCGGCAACGGCGGCAACGGTGGCTACGCGGTGGGCGAGCTCTTCGTGGTGGTCGGGCAGGGATTCGAGGTCTTCGTCGGCGGTCAGGACGGCTTCAATGGCGGCGGTGCCGGCTGGGCGATCGACGCGCGAAACGGAGGAGGCGCCAGTGATATCCGCCTTGGTGGCAACAGCCTCGCCGACCGAATCTTGGTGGCGGGCGGCGGCGGAAGCAGCTCCGGAGACGCCAACTACACCGGCGGCGGAGGCGGAGGCGGTGCGTGCGTGGCGAACTACTGCGGCGGCGGTGGCGGCATCGGCTACGCCGGTGGCGACGGCCTGCCAGGCGGCACCAACGGCGGCGCCGGCGAGGTAGCCTTCCACTCCGGTGGCGCCGGGGGCGGCGGCTTCCTGGACGGTGGCCTGGGTTCCTGCAACACCGGCTACACCAACACCTGCGGCACGGACGGAACGCTGGGTCTAGGTGGCGACGGCGATACCTGGGAGAACGGCATCTGCTACGACTCCTACGGTGGAACGTCGGGCGGCGGCGGTGGGTACTACGGCGGCGGGGCAACCTCGACGGGGAACTGCGGCGGAGGCGGAGGCGGAGGCGGTTCGAGCTGGACCGGCGCCCTCACGAACTTCGTCATGACACCGAGCGTCCAGACCGGGGACGGGAGCGTCGTCATCAGCTGGTGAGGCGGACCCTCAGCGAAGGACGACGGACTCTTCGGTCGGAGTCAGTGAGCGGATGCGCAGCTCCACTCGCCGATTGACCAGGCGGCCCGCGGGAGTCGCGTTGGATTCCACGGGCTCGGACGGCCCATAACCCCGGACGATCATGCGTTCTGCCGTGATGCCTCGCCCGAGTAGATAGGCGCGGATCATCTCCGCCCGATCTTCACTCAGGCGCACGTTGGCCGCGACACCCCCGACGCTGTCGCTGTGACCGGCGATCTCGACCAGGCTGATCTCGGGCCAGGCATGCAGTACATCCGCCATCTGGTCCAGGACTTGCCGCATGTCACCATCGATGGCCACCCGACCCGACGCGAAGGATGCACGTAGGTCCTCGGAAAACGGAACCGAGTGCATCGCCGGACGCAGATAGCCATCCGACTGAGGCCCCATCATCTCGAAGTTGGCGATCTCCCCCGGCATCTCGGGTTCGGGTTCCGGCGCCGGCTCGAGCACTGGCTCGGGTTCCGGCTCGAGCGCGGGCTCGTCGAGTGCGGGCTCCGGTTCGTCGAGTGTGGGCTCCGGTTCGTCGACGGACTCCGGTTCGTCGAGTGCGGGCTCCGGTTCGTCGAGTGCGGGCTCCGCATCCAGCTCGGCCTCGATCTCCACCAATGCGAGCTCGACGAGATCCGGATCGATCTCCAAAAACTCATCGGTGAGGGGGTCGGACTCGACGGTTGCGACGACCTCTGGGCGCGGCTCCTTGGCAGGAGGCGTCCAGGACACACCCACTCCGGCGCGGAAGGCTGGAGCCCCGACTCCTGACAGGAATCCCCGTCCGACGTTCAGCGAGAACTCCGGCCCCTTGCCCAGGTTCGTCTGCACAAAGGTCGAGCCCACCGCTACCCAGCCTGCCCGAGCATTGTGAGCGTCCACTTCGACCCCCAAGCGTCCGAGTCCCGGCGCCGAGAGCCAACCTCCGGCCAGAGCGTCGAGCTGGCTTCCCGAGGGAATCACGCCGTCGCCGACTGCAGAGTAGGAACCTCCCACATTGAAGACCCAACCGAAGTAGGAGTAGCTGTCCGAGGCGACGCCGGTGGCACCCACACGGAAGCCTCCGCTCACCAGGGCGTCGGTGCTTCCGGTGGGGAGTTCCACTCGGGGAACCACAGCGAAGAATCGGGTCCAGACCGGGATCAGAGCCTGCACTCTGGCATCTCCCAACGCCGGACCACGGAAGCCGGAGACCGGGGAATCCACGTAGGGATACACCGGCGCAAACACGTCGACCCGGGCCATCTTGCCGAGGGTCCGACTGCCCTGGAGCTGCAGGCCCACAAGACCGGCGACCGCTGCTTCCTTGCTTCCATCCTTGAAGATTCGCACCACAGGGTCTCGCACCACAGTCGTAGTGACGCCGGTCGCCCAGCCCGGTTCGCCCAGCGTTCCGGCCTCTCCCTGCGGAGTCCCCTGGCCAGCGGACATGGACCCACTGGGAGTGAATGTGTCGACGTCGGCGGCGAGCGCCGCACAGATGGTAAGCAGACTGATCATGGTAGTCGCCTGAACGGACCATCTCGGCAGAGTTCGAGCCGCTTTCCGGCCGCCAGATGTCATCGATGTCGGTGGGCCCGGGTCTATTCTAGGGCATCAGGCGCTTCGGTGTACTCATTCCCATCTTGGTCGTACATCTTGTCTTCATCGTCGGGGTCATAGTACACTTCAATTGTGTTACCGGCAGTATCGAGGAAGGTCGCAATTAGCTGATACCCATCGCGATAGACGATATGGTAGAAGAAATTGTCGTCTTGCGTTCCCTCATAAATGTACTCCCAATCTGATACATCGTCTCCATACAACACGTGAGAGTACGAGCCATCATTGAGCCCCTCATGGATGGTAACATTGTAGACTTCTACTCCTCTGCCCAGTTCCAACCCAAACTCATTGCGTTCGACATGCACCGTATTCCTACCATCTGGGTAGTAATAGTATTTGCCAACCAGCTCTTGCTCTCTGCCACAACTCGAGAGGAGTGTGGCGGCGAGCAGAACCAGAACGACGGACGTTGCATACAAGCTACCGACGGACGCCTTCGGTAAACATTTTGTTCGGTTTCTGTAGATCGTAGGGTATTGGGGTGCCATGCGAACCGAAACTCTCCTTCTAGTGGTCGGCGTTTTTGGATGCGGCGGCCTGAGCGCCGCCCCTTCGCTGGTCGATATCACCGATTCCGATGCCGATGTCGACACGGACGCCGACGCTGACGCTGACGCCGACACCGACACTGATACCGATACCGACTCGGATACCGACGCCGACACGGATGCAGACACCGACGCGGATTCAGATACCGATACGGACACCGACACCGACACCGATACCGACACCGCAGACACGGCGATTATCTCGGGCCTCCCGTTCGAAGAGGACTTCGAGACCTGCGCGCTGTTGGGCTGGGTGCTCACCCCGGAGTGGGAGTGCGGCCTCCCCACCGTCGGTCCCATGGGTGCGATGTCTGGAGTGCGGGTGCTCGGCACCGATCTCGACGACGACTACGACAACGGCAGGGCGTACGCAACCAGCTATGCCGAGTCGCCTCCGATCGACCTCCTCGGCGCTGTGGCACCTATCCTGACCTTCAACCACTGGGTCCAGACCGAGGGCAGCAGCTTCGACGGCTACCACGTCGAGATCTCGAACAACGGCGGCGTGAGCTTCAACATCCTCACTCCGGTGTCGCCGCCATACACGCTCACGGTTGGTGGTGAGCCGGCGTGGGGCGGCCAGATCGCGGTCTGGGAGCCGGTGGAGTTCGACCTGTCGCCCTTTGTCGGGCAGATCGTGCTGCTCCGCATGGCGTTCCAATCCGATGGCTCGATCACCTACGACGGCGTCTATATCGATGATTGGTTCATCGGCGAGGCGTGCCAGTCCCCAGTGTTGATCCCCCCATCCGCGCCACTAAACGCGACCGTGAACGTCGCATATGCGCACGACGCCGACGGGGTTGGCGGCACCGGTGCGGGCACGTTCGCGATCCAGGGCGGAGCGAACATCGCCTGGCTGACCATCGATCCTGCAACCGGCATCTTCAGCGGCATCCCCGGCGTCGGCGATGTCGGGCCCGTGACCATCACGATTCGGTACACAGACGTGTGCGATGTCAACAATTATGATGAGGAAACCTACAATTTCAACGTGCAGGGCCCCATCTACACCGACGACATCGAGGCGGCGTGCCCAGGGGCATGGACCCTGGGCGGCGACTGGCAGTGTGGCAGCCCGACATCGGGTCCCAACGCGGCAAACAGCGGCGTCCAGGTCCTCGGCACACAGCTCGCGGGCGCCTACAACAACAACCAGGCCTGGGCGACGACGACGGCGACCACGGGGCCGATCAGCTTGGTGGCGGCGACAGCACCGACGCTGCAGTTCTCCAGCTGGAGCTATACGGAGGGCAACAGCTACGACGGGTTCAACGTGAAGATCAGCACCGACGGCGTCAACTACACCGTCCTGCCCGTCATCGCTCCGGCGTACAACCTCACCGTCGACGGACAGTCCGCGTGGGGAGGCTCCGTTGGCTTCAACTCCTGGCAGAGCTTCACGGCCGATCTCTCCTCCTACATCGGCCAGAATGTCTATGTTCAGTTCGGGTTCCGGACGGACGGTTCAGTGACCTACGACGGTGTCTACATCGACGACGTCGTCATCCTCGACTGAATCGACGCGCCCCAAAATCACGGAAGATGAGGCTCTTTTCGCCCTTCGATCTCCATCTCGACCTCGAACATGCCGCTGTCGAGACTCATGATGTAGAGGTTCGTCTTCTCGAATCCACCAAAGCCCGACCCGAAGTTCACGGCGGAGATGAAGCTGCCCCCTTGCATACCGGACACGTCGATCCACATCTGCTGGTCGCCGTCGGGAGTGACCTTCACGATCTGGCCCCCCATCTTCACGACATAGAGATTGCCGCACGCATCGGAGGTCATGCCGTCCAATAGATCCCAGCCGCCCGAGATATTCGCGAAGAGGCTGGGACCTTCGATGATGTTGCCATCGTCGTCGAGTACGACCTTGGTGATCTCGCCGGACTCGGAGTTCCAGTAGAGGGTCCGATAGTCCGGAGCAAAGGTGATTCCGTCGGTTGAGACTGGGGTGTCAAAGAGCAACTCGAAGGAGCCATCGGAGGGATCGACACGGATCACGCGCCCGTCAGCCTGGGTGGCCTGCACAAACCCGTCCATGCCGATGGCGATGCCGTTGGGACTGGCAAGTCCACCGAGCAGAACACTCGCAGACGGTCCGGCAAGATCGACGCGAACCAGCGCGCCACTGTCGGGCTCGGCGATGACCAGGTCGCCGTCCAGCATGAAGCGGGTGCCTCGGCCCCAAGACGACACGTTGGGCAGGATGATCTGCATCTGGCCCTGCATCGGCGTCTTCACCAAGGCCTGGTTCCAGGAGCTCACCCCCCAGGCATTGCCCTGGTCGTCGAAGGTGAAGTCCTCGGTCGAAGGCATGTTGTCAAGCTTTCGGATCCGAGTCGGCCGCGTCGTCGGCTGCTGACTGCAGTCGTATTCCTCGGTGGTCGTCGACGTGGAGGTGTCCGTTGTATCGGTGTCGGTGTCAGAGTCGGTATCGGTAACCGTGTGGTCGTCGTCGTCGTCGCCGACCGGGTCCGATCCGGGTCCACAGGCAACGAGGAACCCCAAAAAGGGAATGAAGATCTGGGAGAGGGAGAGTCGCATAGGAGCAAGGTATCTGAGAACCTGCCGACCAACAGGGCTTCATGTCTCAAGTGGTGACATGGTACGAAAGAATGGCGGAGCGTGAAGTTGGGCCTGGAAGATCGCGTACACGAAGAGATCGATCACCTCCGCATCCTCGCAGGCCGCGCTCACCCCGAGTCCCTCCGCGACGGCCGCTGGCTGGCTCCCACCCTCAGGGATGCACTGGACGAATGGGCCGTGGAAGTGACCCTGCCACGGCTCCGCGAGCAACACCCCGGGCTCGAGCTCGACGAGCTGGCGGACGCGCGCATCACAAACGCCCAGCGGCTGGCCATGATGGCGGGCGGTCTGTCGGCAGGGGCCTTTGCATCGGTGGTGATGGGCACCCTCGCCCTCGGTGGTCTGACTACGGCGCTGGCCCTGCCTTCTGCGCTCACCGCTTTTGCGGTCGACCTCTACTACACAGCTCGAACCCAGCTTCGGCTCGGCTATGAGCTCGCCGTGATCTACGAGCGCCCCGTCGAGTTGTCCGACGACGCGCAACTGCTCGACCTGGCCCACATCTCCTTCGGCATGGAGCCCGACAAGGACTGGACGACCTTCGCGGTTGGCATGGCACCGGAGGCCTCTCGCTTCGGGACCCGAGCGCTGACCGCGGTCGGCAGGATCACCTATCAGCAAGCCATGAGCGTCCTCGGGCGAAAGCTGGTGGAGCGAGGCATAGCCAAGTTCGCAGTGCCGGCTGTCGGCGTTCCGCTCTGCGCCGGGGTGAACCACGTCACCACCGGGATCGCCGGGCGCAGAGCAAAACAGGTCCTGCGCGCCCACGCCACCGCTCGCGAAGCCGCCGCCGACCTGGCCGATGAGCCCACCGATGTTGCGCTCCTCACCCTTCAGGCGCTGTTGTTGGTGATCCGGGCGGACGAACGAGTGAAAGGCGCAGAAGCGGAGCTCGTGGAGCAGCTTGCGAGATTGGTGGACGACTCCGGGCTGGCGGAGCAACGAGCCGCCCTCGAGATGAGCGAAGAACAGCTCCTGGAGCAGCTGGAACAGGCCTCTCCGGAGGTGCGACCGGCCGTCTATCGCGCCGCCATCGGAGCCGCGGCCCTCGACGGTGTGCTGCACAGCGAGGAGGACCGCTTGCTGCGCCGGCTGGCTACCGCCTGTGACGTGGATTTCGATCCCCGCGAGATCTCGGCCGCCATCATGCGGTTCCGAGAGGGCACATCGACCGTTCCAAATCGCTGACCGCGGTCCTTGTGTCCTACTATCGACCGACATGAGGTAGGCTGCATCGGTTTCCTGGAGACTCGAATGCTGACCATCCTCTTTGTCCTCGCCTGCGGTTCCGACCCCGCGCCCCCCGCTCCCCCCGCCGAGGCCCCACCCGCGAAGGAGGCTCCAGCCAAGCGTCCGGTGACCAAGGCCGCCTGGGTCGGCGACTGGGTCATGGCAGACAAGATCCTCTCCACCAACAAGAAGGGCAAGATGCGGCTCATGCAAGACGGCGAGGTCGTGATGATGGGTCCAATGGAGGGCAAGGGCCTGAAACGAACCGCGCCCCTCGATGGATGCGGCGCGACCCTGGAGCTCTCCGAGGTGGGTGGCGACATCACCCTGGGCCTCAGCGGCCCCGAGTGCCCTGTCGATTTCATCGGGACCTACATCAACACGGTGTCGCCCTAGAACGAGAAGCCGGTGCGCCCCCGCAAACCAATGAAAGACGCCCCGATCTCTCCGAAGAGGACCTTGCCGAAGTAGCCATAGCTCAGGGTCGGGTAGATCCCGCTGGCCCGAATGCGGTGCCCTTCTCCGAGGAGCATCGAGACGCCGACCTCCGGCAGCTCTGACATGCCGCCGCAGGCACCTGGCTTCAGGATGGGCTCGCGATACATCACGTGCCCGCGGCGAGGTTCGGGCTCTCGTTCGCCGTCGATGCACACCAGCCCCACCGATCCGTCGACCCGGATCCATTCCGATCCGCCTTCCAGCGCCAGTCCGAAGGCGGATCGGATGGCAGGGCCAAAAGGTCCCTCAGAAGCGTCGTATAGCCGGGTTCGACTCCATGGAGAGATCCGAATGGCGTCGCCAACGGACCCCTGTCCGCGGACGGTGGCCGACCCGACAAGGCCGTGGAATTCATCGCTACAACAGTCCGCGAGCGCACCTCCACCGAGCTCCACCGAGAGCCAGTCCGTGAGCCCCATCGCGGCGCGGACCTCTGCCGATGCATAGCCAATCCGGTACAGGACTATGGCGCTCGCATTTCCTTCCACCGCACCGTGGCCGGCGTCCATGGGAATGGCTCCCGGGAGCCTGAAACCGGAAGCACCTCCGGAGGGATCGAAGTTCGGAACAGCGGCTATGGCCGTGGAAAACAGGAGGATCAGCATGGACTATCCGCCCCCTGGCGAGTAGACGGTGATACCGTTTCGGAACCATGCAGCGAGGGTATTGCCGCCATCGGCCACAGCGATGTCGGTGATCTCTTCTGGAACCTCGACCACCTCGATCTCCTCTCCGTCGGTCAGGAAGGTGATGGTCTCGCCAGCCAGAACGGCGGCCTCGGCGGTTGTGCCACCGGCAGACAGGGCGTCGATGGGATCGTCGAGATCCTTCGTCCAGGCGATGCGGTCGTCTTCCAGGGCCGTGAGGCTACTTCCATCGGCGACGAGGAGCCGCCGCCTAGCCACATCGAACGCCACATGTTCTGCCGGAAGCTCGCCGATCAGCGCGCCTCCGGAAGGATCGAGTGCGACGAGGTCTGTTCCGAAGGCGAGCCAGACGTCGCCGCTATCTCGATCCATGGCCATTCCACGGAGCTCGCAGTCGGTGCAGGGATGGCTCGCGGTCCCGAGCTCAGCGCCATGCGTGTCGGTCCAGGTGGTCTTCCATCCGCCCCTGTCCGGAGCCACGTATACGAAACCCTCCGACCAAACCCGGCCATCGACACCGATTATTCCGTCCACCGTGTCGTTCTTGAAGTGGGACTTCTTCTGGAGGCGGGTCAGGTTCGCGCCGTCCGCACACAGGGCGAGTCCCACCTCCACAGCGGGTCTGTTGGCGAAGGAGTGGACGCCAGCGTCGACGACCTCACAGCGTTGCCCGTCGATTCCCCAGCGGCTGTATTGATCGAGGCCGACGGCCTCCAGCATTCCGTCCGAGAAGAACGCCACATACCCCGAAGATGGAGCGACCGCGGCACCTCGGGTTTGCCCTTCAATCGACCAGACCCACTGGTAGCGCGTGCTGCATGCACTCGTGACCAGCAAGAGGATGCAGATGCGCATGTTCCCTCCCAGAGGACCAGCCTACGGAGCGACGCCGCGGCGCTCAATTACCGTCGGTGACAGAGCCGCGCGTATGATCCGGCACCAAGGGAGGAACACATGCGTCTCTTCGCCGCGCTTCTGCTGGTCTGCTGCAACCGAGCCGAGAACGATCCGACCGGTCTCGACGAAACCACGGACAGCCCGACCAATCCCACCGAGACCGAGCTACCGTGCGACATCGACGCCGCTTCAGCGCCATGGCCCTCATGGGTTCCGGAGTGGCCTGGCAGCGGACGCAATGGGAGCGGCGCCACCACCTTTGTGATGCTCGACGACGATCCGGCGATCCTCGACCTGCAGGTGGTCGAGCTCACCGCCGAGTCGGCGGTCATCGGCTGGTCGACGGCTGGGGACGCCGACTCGTCGATAGCCTGGGGCCCAAGTCCCGAGAGCTGTCCGACTGGATACCACCGCACCGGCGCGCGACGAGAGCACCGCATGGTGGTTGCACCGTTGGAGCCCGGCGTGGAGGTCCACGTGGCAGTGCGCTCCTCGGACGAAACCAGCTCTTCGTCGGATACTCTGACACTGACGCCTCCCGCTCCAGAGGCCGCCACCGAGCTCGACGCCTGCGGGGAGATTGACGCCGCCGGTTCGTATCGCCTGGTGGCCGACGTGAGTGCCGACTGCACCTGCTTCGAGATCACCGCCGACGACGTGACGCTCGATCTGGGCTGGCACGAGGTGACCTATGCCGAAGCCAGCACCACCGAGCAGTGTCACGGCGTCTCCATCAACGCCGCCGGCGCACACGTCTCCGACGGCATCGTCGTCCAGGGCTCCGCGGGCGGAGATCTGTACAGCCACGGGGTGCGAGGCTACGGCGCCGACGAAGCACTGATCGAGCGCCTGTGGATCCGCGTGCACACCGCCGACGCCAACGGGCTCCGCGCGATGTACTCCGCCGATCTGGTGGTGCGGGACGTCCTGGTGGCCAGCGAGGTCACCCAGGTCACCGACCGCCACTACCCCGGAAATCGCGGGATCGCGCTGGATCTCGACCCTTCGGACGCCACCGGAGAGGTCAGCGACTGCTTCCTGTTCGGGGTGCCGCACTGGGGCATCTACATCACCGCCGACGGCCGCCTCGACGCAGCCGTCGACACGCCACAGACACGGATCATTGCCAATAATCACGTGTTCGCCGACATGCGCGCCACGAACGGCTACGGGATCGGCGTGCACGCCAACCACGTCGAGGTCCACCACAACGAGATCCGGCCGCTGCACAACGGTCGCGCCATGCACATCACGCGCTCCAATCACTCGGTGCACCACAACATCATCGAGGCCGTGGAGCTGATCGAGGGGAGCCGAGCAGATGGCTACCAGGAGTACTCCGACATCGCCGACGACGCCTCTCCCCACGATGCCGGTGTCTGCAGCTGGGTGGTGGCCCACGGGATCCGCGTGGAAGGCGGAAACTTCGGGGAGATCTACAACAACGAGGTCCTCACCCATTCCCTCGCCGAGGTGAGCTTCGGGGCAACTGGCCTGAACATCAACGTCGACGGCAGCGCGGGGTCCGGCAACGAGGTGCACCACAACCAATTCACCGCTCGACAGGCCGACAACAGCATCGACTGCGGAGGGGGCCTGCCGATGATGGCGGGCTGGGTGCGAGGCAGCGGCGCCACGGTGCCCAACGATCTGCACGACAACCGCTTTGTGTCCGCCACCGACACCCTGGTCATCGAGGACCCCTCGCTGGCGACAAGCTCCAACGACGAGGAAGTTGTGGAGTAGGTGCGCCATCGGCGGGCTGCGGGAGGTACACTCGCGGCGCGGTTCGATGCTCCTCCTTCGCTGCTGTCCAACGCGAGATCTCCGGAGGCTTCAATGAACGAAGAACGAATCGCCCACATCGAAAAGGAACTCACCCGGATCCGCTGGCGCGGTCGTCTGGGCTGGCTCACCGCCGCCGCGATGGGGCTGACACTATTGGTTGCCGCAAGGGGCTCCTCCGGACAGCTCAGCGCCGAGCGATTTGTACTGGTGGACGCCAACGGCGAGACGCGCGCTGTTCTGGGGACCGATGGCGTGAACCCGTCGTTGACGATGTTCGATCGCGGCGGCTCCACCGCGTCGTTGTCGGTGACCGGCGGCATGCCGCTGCTGAGCCTCGTCAACGGAGAGGGCTCCAAGGTCACCCTGGAACCAGAGCGAACGAAAGCGCTAGAACTCTCGCAGGAGTCACAGGTCACTGAATCGGAGGCCGTGATCCCCACCCCCGAGATCGGGCTCCTCCAGGTCTCCCTGAAGACCGACAACCTCTTCACTGCGATCGACGTCTCCTGCAAGAAAAGCGGCTACCGCCAGCGGGCCGCCTTCCTGGACAAGGTGGCCGTGCTCCCCAATGTGCCGTCTACGGAGGACTGCGTGATCAACTTCAAAGGCGGCATTCCAGCGGTAACCAACGGGCGCGGTGGCCAGCAATTGACCTGTATGTTCGACGGGAATCAGGCGATCTGCATCGGCGTATAGCTCATCTGTATTATACAATTTCAACCACGTCACTTGGTGGCCAAACCGTCCATCCGGCGGCCGAAGCCCTCGACCTCTTCGCGGATCCGTCCCGATAGAATCGCGTCGAGGTTGTTCTCTGTCGGCTGACCGGTCACGCCGTGAGATCTGCCCGTTCCCCGGCCGTAGTCGATGTAGATGAACTTGCCGCGGGTGAGCTGGGCGATCTGCCGGTACACGTACGTGCCCGCCTGGGACAGGCCGCTCGCGGCGACGGTGTGGATCCGCATTCCCGCCTTGAGCGCGTCCCGAGCTGCGTCGGCATAGGTCGGGTCCCCGTAGTCCATGTGCGGCTCGGCGTCGGCCACCAGGAAGCCCATGCGCGCCCCGTCGTCGCGCCAGTCCATGTCGTTGATCGCCTCATTGAGCGCTTGGTTCAAGGACTCCGGAGTATCGCCACCCCCGTCGGTCGTGGCTCTGGAGAGCACCTCGGCAAAGTCCGTAGCGTCGGTGAACTCGATCTTCTGGGTCACATAGGCATCGCCACGGTCGCGATACAGGACCGCACCCCAGCGCAGATCCACCGGCCGCTGGAGCTGTCGTGCCTGCTCGGTCACCGCCAGAAGTGTCGCTTTGATCGCATGGAATTCGTCGGACATCGAGCCAGTCGTGTCGACGATCACCACCACATCGAGGGGCACCAGACTGGGGGTCGCAGTCTTCGCTGGAAGCTCGATCACCAGATCCTCGCCGCCTTCCCAGCGCACCGCCTCCCACTGGCCATGAGCGCGGGCCTGAACGAGCAGATCGCGGCTTTGGATCTTTGCATCTTTCGCGTAGAACGCCGAGCCCCCGTCTCCAAAAGTGGTCCCCCTCCAGACAACGCGATCCCGCCGACGATCCAGCACCTCGATCCTGGCATTCGGGACAGGTTGGCCATCGGGATCGACCACTGTGATCTGACGCCGATCATCCACCGCGACCGGATCCACTCTTCCGACCGCAGACCAGCTCGAGAGGAAGTCGAGGAAAGCGAGAAAGTCGCGATTGTCGTCCGTCATGCCCGCCTTGATGGGCGCCGCGACCGTCGGAATGGCCGGAGCCACGGGCCGGGGAGCGGGTCGCGACGCGGGCGGCGGGGCAGCCTCCTCGCGAGGCGCCTTCTTCCTCCGCCTCCGCTTCGACGTAGTAAACGTTCCGGTCACCGGATTCGTGATGTCGGCGCCGCCCAGCCGGTAGGTGTGCCCGCCAGCGCTTCCAGGCGCCACCGCACTCTGGTAAGAATGCCCCGCTGGGATCCGCTCCAGGAAGTCCCTGGTGAGCACTTCTGTGCTGGACGTGGACTCGACTTCGACGACATCTCTCCGCGCGACCACTTCTATCGTCTCGGAGGCATCAGACATCTTCATCCTCAGCCGCCGCGTCGTCGTGCGTCCGACCAACACCGCGATGTCCTCGAGCACCAGCGACCTGAATCCCGCCTTTTGCATTGACACCTGGTATCTACCGGGAGCGGTCTCAAAGGAGGCGTGGCCGGCCTCGTCGGTGCTGACCGAATGACTGACCGCCTCGTCCGCCGAAGTCACCTCGACCTCAACGCCAGGGATCGGCAGCAGCATCTCGCCATCGATGACGGTGACCGCCAGGTGCCCCGTGGTCTGGGCGAGCGCCGGAACGCAGAGCACGATGGCGGACAAGAAAGCAAGTAGGCGGAACATGGGACCTCCACCTCGATCCGTTCCCGCTCACCAGTGGCTGTTCAGAACTTCCGGTGCTCGTGCGAGGTGCACTACAGGAAGGACTGATCCACCTGCAACGGCATTAACGAGTCGTCGCAGCCGGTCAGTACGCCACGGCTCCGACCTGTTCACCTGCCTTGTAACGGACGGTAAGCGACCTCCGTGCTCCCTCGATGTATTCAAAGAGAGGAGGTTGAAATGCTGCTAGCCCTGCTCGTAGGAGTCGCCGTTGCGTCCCCGCCGCTGACCGAGGCTCCCGGTACTGAGGGCGCAGCTCAGGCCGGCGCGAGGCCCCGCTGCAGCCGATCGACGACGGCATCGATCATCTTGTCGGCGTCGATGCCCGCCATCTCCATCTTCTCCTCGGGCAGAGCGCCGTCGACGATGAGGCAGGCCGCGCCGTGCACCGCTGCCCAGCACACCAGCGCATCCCGAGGTGGGAACTGCACATCTAGCGATCCGTCCAGCTGGCCCTGGATGAGGACCTCGGTGAGGAGTTCGAAGGTGCACTCAGCCGAGGACTGGAGCTCGGGATAGCACTCTTTGTCCTTGATATATCCACCGAACATCACGCGGAAGAACGCGTTGCGCTCCCGGGCGAACCGAACGTATTCGATGCCCAGGGCGCGCAGCTTTGCAGTGGCTGCGGAGAGCCCAACCATGCAAGCCTCGCTGCGGGCCTGCAGATCGTCGAAGCCCATGCGACAGATCTCCGCTAGGAGCGCCTCTTTGTCCTTGAAGTGGTGATAGGGCGCCGCCTGACTCACTCCAGCCCGACGAGCGACGGCCCGGAGAGAGAGCCGCTGCGCGCCAAACTCGGCGACCTGATCTGCGGCCGCCTCGATGAGCGCTTCCCGCAGGTTTCCATGGTGGTATTGGTTCTTTCCCATATCGACGCCAATTGTATCGCCCACCGCGCTTCCCTCAATCTGAACACTGCTTAATTTATTCTTGACGCTGTTAAGATAGCACCCTAACTTAACGGTGTAAAGTTCAACGGCCCCCCGTCCGGAAGCCGCAACGAATCACCAATCAGAAGCGGGCCTGCTTCTTCCGCTGGAGTGCGCCCGAGGGGATACCTCCATGTCTTGGACCCGCACGATCGCCGTAAGCGCCCTCGCCCTCGGAATCATTGCAGTTGGCGCATCGACTGCCAGTCAGGCCGAGAATCCGAACGCCGGAAAGGACGACAACACGATCCGCGTACGGACCGCGGCGGTCGCCGAGGCCCCAGACCACCGCGAAGTCATCCTGCACGGAGTGACCCGGGCCGCCGACCGCGCCGAGCTCTCTTTCACCGTCGGTGGCCGCCTCACATCCCGCACAGTGGAGATCGGCGATCGGGTCCAGGCCGGCGACGTGCTCGCCCAGATCGACGCCGGACCCTACAACAACGGCTATCGGGCTGCGGCAGCCTCGGTTGCAGACCTGCAGGGACGGCTCGCTCAGGTGGAGCGGGATCGCGCCCGCATGGAGAAGCTGGGACAGACAAACTCGGTCTCCGACTCCGAGCTCGAGCGGACCCGGACCCAGGAGGCTTCCCTGCGCGCCTCGGTGTCCGCGGCACAAGCCAACGCGCGTGAAGCCTCCCGTCAGCGACGAGAAACTGCGTTGATCGCCCCCTTTGATGGCGCCGTTACCGCAGTATACCTCGAGCCCGGAGAGGCCACCGCCGCCGGACGTCCCATCGTCCAGCTCACTGGAGCGGGCGGCATGGAGGTCGCCCTCGAGGTCCCCGAGCGGATCTGGGTCGGTCTGCGAGCCGGGGTCGACGTGCGCGCGGACCTCCCCGCACTCGAACTGGTAGTTCCAGGAAAAGTTAGTCAGATCGGTAGGAATTCCGGTGTCGGTGGACTCTTCCCCATCGTGGTGTCCATCGAAGCCGAGCAGCCGGCAGCGGGCCTGACAGCCAGGGTGACCCTGCCCGTTCCCGTTCATGAGGACCTGGCCGTACCGGTGCGCGCGATCGTCGATCCAACCGGCGCGGGGGCAGTGGTCTACCGGATCACCGGCGGGATCGCCGAGGCCGTGCCCGTGCAGACGGGAACCCTGCTCGGGAACGAGGTCGCCATCACCGGTGAGCTTCGCGCCGATGACGAGATCGTGGTCGCAGGACTCGGACGTCTCCTCGATGGCGACGTCGTCGACGTGATGCGATGAGCGAGCTGTTCTACGGCTTCCTGCAGCGAAAACGCCTCATCTCGGCCCTGGTCCTCCTCGTCACGATCGCCGGCATCGCCTCCTGGATGACCATGCCGCGGCAAGAGGATCCGTCCTTTGTGAAGCGCTGGTCCCTGCTCCTGGTCCCCTTCCCCGGCGCCGATGTTCAGCAGGTCGAGCGCCTGGTGATCGATCCCATCGAGGACGAGCTCGCCGAGAGCACCGTCATCGTGCCCGTCGAGTCCACCGCGCGGCCTGGTGTCGCCATGCTGACGATCCGCCTCAAGGACACGATCTATGACGTAGATGCGGCGTGGACCGAGGTCTCCGACGCCCTGGATCGCGCCGAGCTGGAGCTTCCCGACGGCGTCTTGGAGCTCGACTGGCGCAAGGACATCGGCGATCCGGAGTCTGTGGTGTTGATGATCACCGGCGACGGCGATCCCCTCAATCTCCGCGAGGCCGCACACACCGTCACCGAGCGGTTGCAGCGAGTGAAGGGGGTGTCTCGGGTGCAGGACGTAGCCGATCCGGGAGCCCGGATCTCGGTTCTGCTCGATCCTGCCGTGGCCCATCGCCTCGGGATCGACGCGCGTCTGTTGTCCCAGCAGCTCGCGGCGCGAAACGTCACCGTGCCCGGAGGCTCGATCGCGGTGGACGGTCGCCAGGTTTTGCTCCGTCCCAACGGTGAGTTTCGGGATGTGGAGGCCGTCGCCGCTACGCCGATCGTGCTCCCGAGCGGCGCCGCAGTTCCGCTCTCGGAGCTGGCTGAGGTCCGCCTCGAACCCCTACTTCCCGTCCAGGAGAAGATCCATCATCGCGGTCGTGTCGCCGTGGGCCTGGCCGTCGTTCCCACCCTGCCCCAGGACCTGGTGAGCTTCGGAGAGCGGATCTCCGCGGAGATCGAGCTAGCGCGAGCAGACGTCGCACCGCTGCAGATCGAGGTCCTCGCCAACCAGCCCGTACAGGTCGAAGCGCGCCTGGACGGTCTGTCCCGGTCCCTGCTCCTCGGTGTACTGATCGTGGCGCTGGTGCTGATGCTGTCGATGGGCACCCGCATGGGGGCCGTCGTCACCGCCGTGGTGCCGCTGGTGACCTTCGCCACCGTTGCCGTCTATGCCGGTGGTGGCGGGGTTCTGCACCAGATCAGCATCGCCGCGCTGGTGCTCTCCCTGGGCCTGCTGGTGGACAACGCCATCGTCATGGCCGAGGCGGTCCAGCAGCACCTCGACGCCGGATCCAGCCCCTCCCAAGCAGCCACCAAAGCCATCGGCGAGCTCGCAATCCCGCTGGGCACCGCAACGGGAACCACCCTCGCGGCGTTCACTCCCCTGCTCCTCGCGCCCGGTGGAACCGCCGATTTCACGCGGAGCATCCCCCTAGTGCTGATGACCAGCCTGGTGATCTCCTACGCCTACGCGCTCGCAGTGACACCCGCCATGGCCGCTTGGTTGTTGCGCCCCGCCACAGTGAAACCCGAGGTCGGACGCTTCACGAAGCTGGTGGCCTCGCTGTCGAGGGACCGGCCGATGCTCACCTTGGCGGGCGTGGGGGTGGTCCTCGTCCTCACCGCGATCCTCAGCACCCAGGTCGAGCAGCAGTTCTTCCCGCTCTCCGACCGACCGCAGTTCTTGGTCTCGGTGGTGCTCCCCGAAGGCAGCCACCTCGATCAGACCGAGCGGCTGGCGTCCATTGTCGAGGACGAGGTCAGCGATCTGGAGGGCGTCACCGGCGTCACCACCTTCATCGGGCGCGGCGCTCCTCGCTTCTACTACAACCTCCAGTCCGACCTGAACTCCACCCACATCGCCACCCTGGTGGTGGACGCCGAGAACGTAGAAGCCGTCTCCGGCGCAGTCGAAGAAGCACGGAAGTTAGCCAGAAATCACCCCGAAGCGCTCATCGTACCCAAGCGCCTCCAGCAGGGGCCACCGGTGGGGGAGCCGGTGGAAGTCAAGCTGGTCGGCGACGATCTGAAGCAACTCCACGACGCGGCAACCGCGGTCGCCTGGATCCTTCGCGAAACCCCAGGTGCGCTGGATGTGCGCCACGACATGGGCGTCGGGGTGCCCACCCTGAGCTACCAGATCGACGACGCCTGGACGACGAGACACCAGCTCGGACGCACGGACGTTGCCTTGGCGATGCTGTCCCAGACCCGGGGACTGACCGCCGGTACCTGGCGGGGAAGCTGGGATGCCGTGGACATCATCGTCGGCACACCCGCCGGGGAGTTCACCGCACCCGGAGCCCTGGCGCTCACGGACATCGCCACTCCCCATGGAAACGTGCCCCTGGCCCAGCTCGCCAACGCAACCGTGCAGTGGGCACCGGCCGCGATCCGCCACGAGGACCGCCGCCGTCAGGTGAAGGTCGTGGCCCAGCTCGCCGAGGGAGCCACCTTTGGCGGTGTGCGTACGGCCGCCAATCCCGCTATCGCCGACCTCGATTTGCCTGGGGTCGAGTTCTCCTGGGGTGGAGAGGCCGAGGGTTCCGAAGAGGCCAACGGCGCAATGATGCAGAAGCTGCCCATCGGTGCCGGCCTCCTGCTCTTCTTCCTGCTGCTGGAGTTCGACAGCGTGCGTCGGGTCGGCATCGTGCTCGTGACCGTGCCCCTGGCGGCAGTTGGTGTGATCCCCGGACTCGCCCTCACGGGTCAGCCCTTTGGTTTCATGTCCATGCTCGGGGTGATCGCCCTGGTGGGCATCGTGGTCAACAACGCCATCGTGCTGCTCAATGTCGTCGAGCAGGAGCGCAAGGACGGGGCGTCGGTGGAGGATGCGCTCCAGACAGCCGTTCATCGGCGTCTGCGGCCCATTTTGCTCACGACCGCCACGACCGTGTCGGGCATGCTCCCCCTCGCGTTGGCCGCCACCTCCCTGTGGCCTCCCCTGGCGTGGGCGATGATCAGCGGCCTGATCGCGAGCACTGGGCTCACCCTGATCGCCGTTCCCGCCCTGTACCGCGTGCTCTTCGACTGGAAGGGTCCGACCCTGCGGAGATGGATTCCAGCGACCGCCTTGCTTGCCTTTGCCGGACCGGCTGCCGCGGGGACCATGACTCTCGACGCCGTGCTCCTGGCCGCCGAGAACGCGCCCAGCGCCATGGCCGCACACCACGAAGCCAGGGCCGCGCGACACGACGCCAGCGCCACCTGGATGGCCGCCGTGGGACCCGGCGTCGGGATGTCGGCGACCTATACCCAGCGCGACGGCGCCGTGGAGATCGAGACCCCCTTCGGTCCCCTGCCCCAGCTTGCCGAAGAGCAGACCGAGGCCGGTGCGGAGGCCGAGATTCCCCTCTTCGATCCTGGCGCACTGGCCCTCGGACCCGCCGCGACCAGAGCCAGCCAAGCGGCCTCGCTTCGCCACCAGGACGCCGTTCGCCGAGCTCGCTTGCAGGCTGGTGAGTCGTTCCTGGACGTGGTCGCTCTCCAGGCCCGCGCCGAGAGCCTCACCGCCCTCGAAGCCTCTCTCGAGTCCCTGGCGAGCCGGGTTCGGAACCAGGTCGACGCCGGACTTGCGGTCGAAGCTGACGCCCTGCGCGCCGAGGTGGCTCTCGCAGATGCGCGGCAGGGACTCCTGGAGGTCGAGGCCGCCGCGGAGGTCGCATCCTGGCGCCTCGGCATGTCACTGGGCCTGGACCAGGCCATCGAGCCCGCCTTCGAAGCCGAACAGTCCGAGGCAGATGACGTCCAGACGAGCCTGGACCGCAGCCGACTCCAGCGGCCCGATCTGCTCGCCGTGGACCGCTCCGTCCTGGCACTGAAATCCCAGAAAGCCGCGATTTGGGCCGACATGTTGCCAGCGGTCTCAGCCTATGGAGGCGTGAACTGGAGCGACAACGAGTCCCTGGTAGACGACACCTGGCTGGAGGGGGGCATTCGCCTGCGCTGGACGCCCATCGCCCGCGGTACTCGCCCATTTCGAGCTGCCGCCGCCGGATCCCGTGTCGCCGAGCTGAAGAGCCGCCGCAACCAGCTCGCCCTCGGCGTCGGCTTGGAGGTCCGACAGGCCCACGCCATGGCTCGCACCGCGACGACCTCGGTCCAGGTGCGGACCGACTCTCTGGCCCAAGCCCAGGAAGCCCGTCGGATCCTGGAGGATCGCTACGACCAGGGCATGAGCACCCTCACCGACGTGCTCCAGGTGGAAGCGGATGTGGGTGACCAGCGAACCGCACTCCGGCTGGCCGAGGTCGAGGTCGTTCGAGCCAGGCTGCGTCTGAGTGCTGCCGCTGGAGACCCGGCTGTCCAGTAGCGCACCGGTTCAGCGTTTCTGCAGTTCCTGGAGCTCCTCCCACAGGTTCTCAACGGGGATCTGCTGGACCTGAGAGCGCTCGATGTTGATGCGATCGACGAGCTCGATGAAGGCGATCTCACCCAGTTCGAAGAGCACGAACAGCTCCGCCAGACTCTGCAGGGCGTCGTCGGGAAGATCCTCGTCGCCCGCGGTATACAGCGAGATTTCGAGTGCCTCTCCGTCGCCCTGTGCGGTGAGTGTGTAGGTCCAGTCGTCGAAGACCACCCGGATTCGATCGCCGTCGATCAGGGCCTCGATCTGACGGCTCTCCCAGAGCTTCCTGGGTCTCGCCGCATAGAACGCCCAGTTCGGATGCTCCGGCGCCGCGCTCACCAACGCCACCGAGATGGAGAGCAACTTCGGGTCACAGTTCGGACTGATCGCGAAGAACTGCGGCTTGTTCACGTCGGGGCCCACCTCCCAGTGCAGATCCTCGTGGATGAGCTGCAGCTTGGCGCTCACCTCTTCTTGGAACTCGGCGTCGTCCCAGATCCGGTCTATCTGCGGTATCAGCCAGCTGAAGAAGTCCGTCGCAATGTCCATACAGATCCGTATCGCTCTGGGGCGCTACAGGCCTCGGAATCTCGCGTCGACTAGGGCGAACAAAGCGTCGATCGCGCCGCGATCTCATCGGGGTCCGCTCCCGCTTCCGACGCACAGACCCGGGCCACTGCCCCCTTCAGGTTCTGGGGACACATCACCTCCAGCGTCTTTCGGTGGGTTCCCAGGGCTGTCGCTGGGAGGAGGGGGGTGTCCTGCGACGCCAAGCATGCCCAATCCCAAACAAACCTCTTGAACGCCGCCTGGTCCATGCCCACCGACTGGATCGCATCCTGCCCGCCGATCTCCGTAATGCTCAGATGGATTCGAGGTACGGCGGGCGACGGCGAGAGCAGGATGGCCTGACCCATGAGCGCTGGTGGCACGACCAGGTCGCGTCCAGAAGGCGGCGTCAGAGGCCACCCCTCGTGACCATCCCGCGCCGGCATGAGCTGCAGCGCCTCGGGGCGCAGTGCCTCTGACGAACGGCAAGGCTCCGAGCGTTCCTCCGTTTGCATCTTGGATTTTGTCTCGCCGCGCTTGTTGCGCCTCATCAGGAGCAAACTCCCGACCACGGTGCTTGCGGTAACGACCGCACCGGCACCGAGGAGCCAAGGTGTCACCTCGGAGGGATCGTCGTGCAGCGCCAGGGCGGCGCCGTTGAAGCCAATCAGGCCCACATCGGCCGTGGCACCAACGGCAATCAGTGCCGTGGTCCCGCCGGAAGCCCTGGTCAGTTCGGTTGTGCGGATCTCGGTCTGGATCACACACTCGCCGCTGTATTCAAAGGACACCACTGGGCCCTCGAAGGTGGGCTGAACGTGGGTGATCGCAGTCTCGCTCGAGGTCGCGGAAGGTGGGAGATCGATCCGTTGTACCACAGGTTTGAGGCTGGTCTTGCCCATCATCATGGCGGTGCCCGCACACCCACTCGGCGCCAACAACAGGAGGACACACCACCTCATGGGACGTCGACCTGGTACAAGTTCTTGCCGTCCGTGACCTGTACCGGATGCCTCTCCTCGAAGAAGAGCGCGGCGTGGTCCTCTTCTGGAGTGAAGAACGTCAGCCCCAGGGCCCCGTCAATGGTCTCCTTCGATATGTCGAACACAAGATCGTTGGGCTCGAGTAGCCACCACGGGCAGTCGGATTCGAGACACGGATCCATGTCGCTGTCGCTCTTGTCGGCCACCAACCAGGGGTCGAAGAGATCTAGCGGCTGCAGCCACGAGAGCTGGGCTGAAATGAGGCTGAAGTTGACGCCGATCCCGGTGGGGGTCGGTGTCGCCCCGACGCTTGGAGAGAATAGAACCTGGGCGGGACCCATCAGCCCGTGGGCATTCGCCGGCAGCTGCGAGACGTTGAAGGCCGGCCTGCTGCACGGACCCCGAAGGTCCAGCTCGGGCTCGATAGTGCTCGACCAGAACAGCGTCTGATCGAGCTGTAGCCCACCGCCCGCCACAGGGGTGGCCGTGGTCGCTCCCCAGACCTCCCCCGACATCGCTTCGCGGTTGCCGTAGCCATCCTCACCCCAACAGAAGAGCAGCCGGCCCCCTTCGTCGAGGACCGAGAAGGCGCCCCCTCCGCATTCGGTGCCCAGGATCACGCCACAAGCGCGCGGCGACGCGCTGCCGAAGCATTGGATACTGGCGTTACAACCTAGATTCTGGTCTTTTAATCCAATCAGGCTGTGGGGGCCGTTGGCGAACCAGTGTGCCACGACCGGTGCCACAGGTCCCATGGTCTTGAACAGCGGTGAGAGGGCCTCGAACGCACCCTCGACCGCGGCATCGGCCTCGGTGGACGTGAGCCTCCCCGGTGAGCGGTAGCAGCCGGCCATCAGCAGGCAGAGCAGGGCGAGTCTCACAGGGGCGCTCCGTAGATCAGATAGGCCGCACCCTCATAGTTGAACCCCCCGTACTGAGTGCCGATGACGAAGTCGTCGAAGCCGTCGCCGTTCAGGTCGCCAACCCCCTTGATGTCAGCCCCTGCGCTCTCAGAGAAGTGGGTGCCCTCGTAGCGCAGCTCTGCGGTGCTGGTTTCGAGGACCCCGCCCATCGCCCTCGTGAAGACGTAGGCTGCGCCCGTGTCTGGGTTCTCATAGAACGCGCCAAAACCCAGGTCAGCAAAACCGTCTCCGTTGACGTCGCCCAGAGTCGTGGCCACGTGCAGGAAGGCGTCGTTGCTGTCGCCTTGCACGCGATCGGGCAGTGTCGACAGCGTGGTATCCCCGGGAGGTATTGGGCCCCAGAGCACGAAGACAGCCCCGCCCCCAGGAGCCCCCAAGTCGCTCAGGGGGCTTGCTACGAGCAGATCGTCGTAGCCGTCGTTGTTCAGATCTCCCAGCTCACTCAACCGGTGGCCGGCCAAGTCGCCAGTGTCTCCCAACAACCTCGCGTCGGAACCAAGGAGCGAAATCACGCCGGCGTGAGGACCGTGGTGCACGTAGACGGCTCCAGCGTCGTACCCAGCGAAGTCATCCCACCTCGAACCGATGGCGACGTCGGGCAGACCATCACCGTCGATGTCACCGTTGCCGGTCACGTCGTCGACTGTGTCGGACCCCTGGAAGGTCGCCGTGGCGGACGCCGTGCTGTGGGAGCCTTGTAGGGAGCAATCCACCAGGTAGACCTCACCCGCATCGGGAGCGGAAATGAGCAGGTCGTTGACGAGATCCCCGGTGACGTCACCGGCGTTGGCCAGGTGAAACCCAGCGCGGTCGGAGTCGATGGTGCCCTGCCAGTGGGCGGCGTTGTTCGCCCGGATATCGATTTCTCCAGTGCTGCCACCGTACACGAGGAATGCCGAACCGGGACGCGGTTGTCCGAACGGGTGGGAGGATGCCCCAATTGCGACGTCGTCCAGGCCGTCGCCATCCAGATCACCCATGCCCTCGACCGCGGAGCCCGCCGCGTCACGTTCGAGGCCGCCGTTCAACGAGGCGGTCGCTACCACACTGCCTCGGGAGGTCCCAGACCACGGGCCACCCGCGATGACGTGCCCACTACCGGTCTGGTTCGCCGTGCCGTTTTCGCGCGCAGCACCCAGGATGAAGTCAGGCACTCCGTCTCCCGTGAAGTCGCCAAGCGCGGCAATCTGGAGCCCCAGCTCATCCATGTCGCCTGGGGTTCCCAAGAAGGTCGCGTCCGCGTCCGCAAGCGACATGTCAACCAGGTGCACACAGAAGGGGTCCACCAGGTTGCAGTCCTGGTCGATTCCATCGGCACAGATCTCAGCGGCGCCCGGGTGTATGTTCGGATCGCTGTCATCGCAGTCCACTGCGCCCCCGAGCGGAATGGCACCGACCAATGGCGGCGCACAGGCCATCCCCAAGCTGACGCCGTCGGTCCAGCCGTCTCCGTCTGCGTCCATGGCCCAGTCGAACAGAGCGCCGACCGCCGGATCGTTGTCATCGCAATCATCACTGTTCGTGGCGTACGCCGGACCCGGATCGGGACAGAGCCGCTCGAGCAATCCCGCACCAAATCCATCGCCGTCGTTGTCGGGCCAGTAGTCCGTCGCAGTAGTCAGGTCCAAGGCGGGGTCTGCGTCGTCGACCAGCCCGTTGCAGCTGTTGTCGCGACCATCGCAGACCTCGTTCGCCCCCGGAAAGACGTTCGGGTAGCTGTCGTCGCAGTCCGGTGTCGGGCCACAGGCGATGAAGCCGTCCTCATCGCGGTCGTCCAGGTTGTCGACAAGGGTGTCGCAGTCGTCGTCGAGGCCATCACAGACCTCGAAGGCGAAGGGGTTCACATAGGCGAGGGTGTCGTCGCAGTCGTTGTCGTCGTCGACAAAGCCGTTTGGCACGACACAGGCGGCTGTCGGCGCTGCGGGGTCTCCGAAGCCGTCTCCGTCAGTATCTGCCCACCAGTCCTGCATCGTGCTGGGATCTGTCGATGGATCCTCGTCGTCGATGAGGCCGTCGCAGTCGTCGTCGAGCCAGTTGCAGATCTCGGTGGCACCGGGGTTGATGGCAGCGGTGTTGCCCAGATCGGCGCAGTCGGTGTGGTCGGTCACCCAGCCGTCTCCAGCGGGTTCGCACGACGGCTCGCCGGGCCGATTTGGGTCGCCATAACCGTCGCCGTCCTGGTCGCGAAACCAGCTGGTCTGGAACGGCTCGGAGTCGGGGTCGTCGTCGTCGACCAGCCCGTCGCAGTCGTTGTCGAGGCCATCGCAGAGCTCGTCGGCACCCACGTAGACCGCATCCAGGTTGTCGTTGCAGTCGTCGCCACCAAAGGACGGGCCGTAGTGGTCATCGCCGTCGGCATCGCAGATCGCGATGCAGTTCTCGTCGTCGCAGCTCACCAGTCCGTCACCGTCCGCATCGGCCGCCGCAAAGCACCGCTCGCCACAGATGGGCGCGCATATCGGGTCCCAACAGTCGAGCAGTCCGTTCAAATCGTCGTCGATGCCATTTCCGCAGATCTCGCCGGCGCCGCTGTTGCAGGCCATCAAGAAGAGAACGAAGAGGGATCGGAACATGTGCGCACGGTAACGCATTCGACAGTCAAAGGATACCGGCGCAGACTCATCGCATCATAGTCAGTGGCAAAAGCTACTTTTTCAGATGAGGAAAGTCTGCGCCGTGCTAGATCTCCGCCGCATAGTCGGCGTCACCGACGCGCAGCATCTCCTCGAGCCATTCCGCAACCACTCGGATCCGCGGCACACCACGCAGAGCCCGGTGGATCACCAACCACACAACAAGCTCGTTCCCCGACGGTGGAGGTTCATCGACGAGCACGAGGTCGTCGTACATCGACAGGATCTCTACCGGGGCCAACAGCGCCCCGGCGCCGGCGAGCATGGCCTCCACCATGACGATCAGGTTGTCGCAGACCAACCGCGCCGGCCGGCCCACCCTCTGCTCGAAGAGCTTCGCTTCCGGCAGATGTTGGTGGCTCGGGGCCCAGCCGATCCAGTGCAGCGTCTCCGGAGTGAAGTCGGGATGGGCCTCGACATAGGACTGGTGCACCACGGCGCGGTAGCCGCTGCTCGTCGCGATCCGCTTCGCCACCAGATCTCCGGTTGTCGGACGGATGAAACGCACCGCGATGTCTGCCTCCCGACGCGACATATCGGCCAGGGTAGTACTGACGACGAAGTCCAGCTGCAGCCCGGGGTGGCTGTCGAGGAAAGGGGCCACTCTGGGCGCGACGACGTACGCGGCGAAGGCGTCCGCGAGGGCCACCCGCACGACTCCGGTGGCCTCGACATCCGTGCCCTCGGCCTCGGCAGCGGCGGCGTTGACCGCGGACTCGGCCTGCTCGGCGTGAGGGAGCAGCCTCCGGGCCAGGTCGGTGGGTTTCAGGCCGTCCGGAGTGCGGTCGAACAGGGCGCCCACCTGGTCTTCCAGCGCCCGCAGTCGCCGCGATGCGGTGGAGGCGTCGACCCCCAGCGCCTGCCCCGCGGCGGCCAACGTTCGTCGGCGGTGGATGGCGAGCAACACTCCGAGGTCGTCCCAACGAAACATCTCTACTCCTTCCAGCAGGCACTGCAGCATCGCAACGACCGCATGCAGTATCGCCGCTTGTCCAGCATTATCGCACGCACCACATAGAGAGCATCAGGAGGTCGCCATGTCCGCACTCGCCAAGCCCATCGCACAGGAAGGAGCGCAGGTTCGTTTCGCCAAGTTCGGCGCTCCAGATGTCTTGGAGGTCGTCGAGACCGGACCCGCTGTGCCGGGGCCGGGAGAGGTGCGGATCCGAGTGGAGGCGTCGTCCGTCCAGTTCACGGATACGCTCATTCGTCGTGGTCTTTACCCCGATCTCAAAGGCAAGCCCCCCTTCGTGCCGGGCTACGATGTGCTCGGAGCCATCGATGCACTCGGCGAAGGTGTCACGGCCTGGAGGGTGGGAGACCGCGTCGCCGACCTCTGCATGATCGGCGGCAATGCTCGCTATGTCGTGCGTCCAGCTGACGGCCTCGTCGCCGTGCCGGATCAGGTCGACGCGGCGGAGGCGGTGACCCTGGTGCTCTCGTGGTTGACAGCGCAGCAGGCCCTCTTCCGGACAGCGAGGCTGGTGGCGGGTGAGCGCTTGCTGGTGATCGGCGGCAACGGGGCGGTCGGCCGGGCGGCGATCCAGCTCGCCAGCAGCGCCGGAGTCGAGGTGTACGCCACCGCATCCGCAACGCACCACGAGGACCTGGTCGCTCTCGGCGCCAAGCCGCTCCCGAGAGAGGGCTGGCAGTCGGCCGTGGCGGATGCTGGCGGCGTAGACGCAGTGCTGGATGGCATCGCCGCCGACGTTCGCTCGACCTATGGGGCCCTTCGCCGCGGCGGTCGCTTTGTGATCATCGGTTTCTCGGGCCCGGCCGCAAGCGGCTCATTGCTGGCGGCCCTGCCCGCGATCCTGCGGCTGGGTGTGTACTGGCTGTGGCCCGACGGCCGCGAGGCGTTGTTCTACTCCATCACCAGCCGTCGCAAGGCCGAGCCCGCGGAGTTTGCGCAGGACCTGGGCGAACTGTTCGACCGGCTGGCGAGCGGAGAGCTGTCGCCCGATGTGGCCGAGCGGCTGACGCTGAGCCAGGTCGCCGACGCCCACGCCCGGATAGAAGCTGGGGGC
>PJEL010000169.1_pt1 | contig 76423 bp, 103 predicted proteins | sample 1853271 | NCBI WGS metagenome assembly PJEL01 (sample SAMN08108733, study PRJNA415343) | Invertebrate metagenome, whole genome shotgun sequencing project. | host: Globobulimina | place: Sweden: Gullmar Fjord | collected 2015-08
GTTAGTGTGATCTGTAGGTTTTCATGGTACGTATGTAAGTATTTACTCTCTATGATCTGTAGGTTTTCATGGGAGGTATGTAAGTAAATCGTTAGTGTGATCTGTAGGTTTTCATGGGAGGTATGTAAGTATTTACTCTCTATGATCTGTAGGTTTTCATGGGAGGTATGTAAGTAAATGCAAGAAGTTATAAGAATAATTTTATCCAGAATAGAATTTTTATCAGGTGAATTAAGTAAGAGTAAGTTAACTGAAATTGATGCTGTTAAATGGAGGCAGATATTTGAAAATAAACACGATCGTTTAAAAAATGAATTAGGAGAGTTTAAAGGTGGTTGTAAAAACTGTTCTAAAGAGGGTGAAAAGTTATTAAAAGTGATAGCTGAAAAGCAGGATGAAATAGATTCTTTAAGAAAGAAATATAACGATTTTATGGGTGAAACAAAATGAGTGATTTTAAAGTCTGGTTAGACTCTCTTGAAAATGAATATGTTTTAGTTAGTAAGGTAAGAGAAAAATTTTCTATGTCATTTGATTTATTAAATCCTTACTTAAATGAAGCTGCTGAAAAGCAACTAAAAATATTAACAGATAAAATTTATGAACCAGATATCAGTAAATTACATTTTATAGTTGACCGTAATATTTTCAGTATGAGATATGAAGCAAGTTGTAAACAATTTCCAGATTTAACAGCTTTTGGTAAGACAAAGGAAGTTGCTATAAATTCAATAAAAAGATTGGTTATACGAGAAATTCTAAATAAGAAATAATACTCATTCGTGGATATATAAAATATTGAGAGTATAAGCCCGAATTCCTATATGGTTAAGACTTATATTCAATAGTCTAGTGGTACCAAAGAACGGTGTAATTATAGCAAAGACGCCTAGCAAAGATGATTATACTGGCCCGTAAGGGATGGCGAAAGTGAAGACGACTCAAGGTCTCAAAGCTGGCGAGTGGGTGCAAAGCCCATATTTTTTTAATCAAAGGAGATATTATGAAAGTTTTGGTTATTTACGAACAAGTTCCAGAGGAAATAGATTTTTATGTTTTTAAGGATCCTTCTAAAGAAGTTCTTACTCTTATGAAAGACTCTCATGGGAGTTATATAAATTGTTCAGACTCTTCTGAAAAAGATGAAAAGTCTATTCTTGATTTAGGAGAACACTTCAAAGATTCTAACGTAACAAAATTAGAACTCAAAAAAGGCCAACCCTTTAAGCAATCGCTTGATATGATAGTCCAGACCGGTATATATCTTTAATGTATTAGGAAGTATATAATACCTCATTTTTGGCGATACCGGTTTTTTAGCGCCGAAACATGTCGACCTGCTGCATTGAAGTGACCCGGAGCACTTAGGAGTATTATGAAATTTCTTAAAAAATTATTTAATCGCTTAAAACCTAAATTACGAGTATGTTGCGAGAATTGCGCCCACGCCCAAGTCGCGAATAACCGTATTTGTGCTAATCCGCCTAATAGCATGTACCGTTGTGTAAATTTTAGTGAATTCACTCCTAAGAAAAAATTAGAGAATAGACATACCGAAAGTTGGTATCCAGGACAAGGAGAAAGAAGTGACTAGATCTTCTATTAAAGAAATAAAACGATTAGCGGGTAAACGGTTTGATGATAAGGCAAACGCTGATAATAAGGATATGCTTATTCTAATGCTTTTTGAGAGGTTAGAGGCAATAGAAAAATTATGTAACTTGGATGAAGTAGATAGGAATAAAAAACCTTATTGGACACAAATCAAAGAAGAGTAAAATGAATATTCTTAAAAATGGAATGAAACATAATGTACAAACGGTTGAGGTAGAATGTACCGGTCATGGAAATGGTGGAAAAGGCTGTGGCGCGGTTCTACAAATAAATAGGAAAGATATTTTTCAAACCTCCTTTACCTGTATTGGTCAGACTTACGGCAAAGTTTTGGTCGTTGATGGACGTGGAAATTTTAAAACTTTCTTATGCCCTGACTGTGGAGGTTACACTGACTTACCTGATTCGTTTAATCGTTGACCGTAAAGGTTTTGCTATTAATAATGAAAAAGAATCTGAAAAAGAATCTGAGATATATGATAATGAAAGTGAAGTTGAAAAAGAAAAAGAAGATAATCAGGAATAAATACTAACTATATGAAAAGCTGTACTAAGTGTATAGGTAGGAGGAAATTATGGCTGGAGCAGTAATGAGATGTCCTTATTGTGACGCCCAACTCTGGGATAAAGATACTCGAAAAACTCATTGTAAATATTGTAATGCTAAAATTAAGGATCTTTCAAAAGATGAAAGAATGGAGATTTTGGAGATGAAAGTTCGTAAATTAGAGGAAAATGGGAGGCGAAAAGGATTACTCTGAAATAGGCTATTTTTTTCTTATCTTTTTTGGACCTAAATGAGCTCATTACAGTAGTTAAAAAGGTAGTATATTATGCTAAATAAGTTAGTAAAGTCTATAAAGTTATTAGTAAATGATGTTATGTTGGATACAAGAGGGTATGAGGTGGAAATAGTACTCATATTTCTAATCCTCATATACATCTTCATTACCTACTAATTTAACGCCTCACACACTATTCCTTAGACAGTTATTAGATAGGGGTATTATATCTCCTAAAAAATAAAAGTCTAAGGAATGGCGGATGGAGTCTCATAATTGGATATATTAGATTACAAGTGACAATTAATGATATTAATTTAGCTTAAGGGGAGTAAGGTCATTTCAAAAAACCCTAAAATTTTTATTAACACTAACAACATTTCACCATACTTCAATAGCCTTACTCCCCATTTTTTAAAAAGGATTTGATAATGGATAATAAATCAAGTGATATAAAAATACTTTTCTTTATTTTTAAATTTATGTATTTACTAGGTTTAATAGTAGTAGGCTTTGTATTACTTGGTACTGTCGTTGCTTTTATTGGATGGGCCTGGAGGCTATTTTAATATGGAAGCAGGTAAATATATTCATTTTTTAGGTAATATTTATGAAGTTTTATTTATTGCACTAGATTGTGAAACGAAAGAAGAAATTGTTGTTTATAAATCATTAAAAGATAATAAAAGATGGGTACGCTCATTAATAGATTTTAATGAATTTATCCAAGTACCAGGTGAAGGGTATATTCCACGTTTTAAAAGGCTAAAATAATGAATATAAATAAGATATTTACAGAAGGTGCTGTTAAGGTAGATAAATCAGAAGCTACTGAGGAAGCAGAATGTGGCGCTGTCCTACCCTCCTTATACGCTAAAGAATACGACGAACCTAAGTATGAACAACCTCCTCCAGGATTAATAAATGTTGGTTGTGATGGTTCAATTTTACTTGCCGGTTTATTCACATTGTCAATATATCTAATAATCATAATGTTAGTAATCTACTATTAAACCTTTAGGAGAAAGAAATGCCTTTTACAACTGAATATAGTAATGAACAACTCCTTACTCTTTTAAAGCTAAATGAAATTGCTCTAATACATGAATCTACTATCGGTGACAAGATAATTCTTAGAGATAATGTAAAAGTGTTACATGAAGCAGTCAGAGATAGGATGTTAAATCTTACTAGATGCTTAGGGCAATTTAAAAATAATCAATTAGGTAAAGAAATTGAGCCTGGAAAAATTGAATTATATAATTTACCTAAAACAGAACAAGTACTTATTGAAACTATATTAAAAGAAATTATTTCTCTTATTAAAAATAGGAGAAAAAAAGATGAATTAAATACTGAAACAGCGATTACTAAAGTAATGAGGCAAAAACATACATTATTCCAAATAGGAGTACTCGCGGGTAATGGATTAGACAAAATCAATATCATAAAAGATGGAATAAAGGATATGGATATTCTTAAAACAGAAGAATCATTTGCTATTAAACCTTTAGGAGAGTAAAATGAAAACATTCAAATTTACTGATAAACCTGAGACAAAAGGTAATAATAATCAATGTTCATCAACTAATTATGTCGGTGATTGTATTATCTGGTCAACTACTAACATTATTAACTTTGTAGTATGGTTTGCAGAGAATGTTGTTGACTCTATTGATCTATCTGATCCTGAGCCAGGAGATATCGAATTATATGATGTACCTAAAGTAGAGACAGAACGTGAAGAATCTGACTTTCCAGAACCGAGTACAAGACCTTGGATAAAAAAATAGGATCAGGAGAAAATAATGAACCCTATTAGATGTAAGCTAATTTCTTTAAGTAGCGATTCATTTGAAAACGAGGTTGAGGATTTTTTTAATAAAAATAAAGGAATAATCATTCATAAAGAGAAATTTACAGTAAGTAATCCTGGTGAAAGTTGCCGTTATTCACTTTATATTCGCTATTCATTTCCTGTTGTAGATGTAGAAGAATTTGAATTACCTGATATTCGTGATTGGCGTGGGTGGGATAAGAAAAAGAAAGTAGGGGATAAGGTAGTCAACGGTCATGATAAAAGGATTGCTATTGTTACTAATACCTATTACGATAAAGGAAATAATGTTTATCAGATGGTAGAAGTTAGATACCCTGATGGTCTTGTAGAATCTGATTATGAGGATCAATATTATCTCGTTGAAAGAGATGGGATAAGGAGACAAAAATGAGTGATGAAACTTCAATATATTTAGTAAAACGAGTTGAATATTTAGCATCTAATCTTAAAGAAGCAGAAATTGAACGAAGGCGATTATTTCTTCAAAATAATGAATTAAATACGAAAATTGATAACCTCTGTGAAGATGCTCTTAAGGATAATTCTAAAGAAAAAGATTTGATTAAGGATCTTAAAAGTAAGATAGAATCGCTTACTGCTTCTAATGAGCTATTTAAGGTTATGAAATTAAAGAATGATAACGTTGATAACCTTAAAGAGGAAATAGTAAGACTTAAGGAAAAAGTAAATTCTATCTCCTTAACAGACTCTGAAAAGATATATGAATCTATCGTTGATAGATGTAAGCATATTCCAGAAGTTAAAGAGGTTAATTTCGTTCCAAAAGAACCCGTTAATATAGGTCTTGTTAATCAGATTCTAAAAATAGCTAATGAAAAGTACTGCGCTTATAGTAAGGATGATAAAAAGATGGCAGTCGGATTAGATAAGATGTTAATTGAAATTGGGTCATTAGCTCGTAAGATATTAGCTAATAATAAAGAACAAGTGGAACTTAAAGAACCGGTTAAAGAAGTTGTAGTTGTAAGTAAAGTACCGGTTAAGAAATTCAATATCTCGATAGGTAAAATAGATGAGTTTGGTGATCCGGTTAAGGATCCTAATGATAGCTCATTTTCAACTGATGATGCTTTAAGTGAAATTGTCTATCTAAGTAAGAGAAGAGTAATTCAATCTAATAATGTTATCGGCGAAGAAAGTATCATAGTTCTTTTAAATGCATTAATTGATATTGAAAAATTAGCTAATAACATAATCATTGACCGTAAATCTGAAGGTGTAAAAGTTTGTCAAGAGCTAAATGAACGGGCTGAATTAATCATAAAACAGAGTCAGGAGATTCAAAGACTTAAGGATGAACCGGTGGAAATTTTTGACGAACTTAAGATGAGAGATGCTGTAATCAAAGCTCAGGAAAAGAAAATAATAGATCTTCAAAATAAAATTGGAAATATCGATAATCAGCCGGTTGATGATATGGTTAATGAAATTCTAAAAATTTCTAAGAAAAGAGGTCAAACTACAGATTTTAATCCAACTGGTCCTGGTGGAATAGCAGTAAGATTATCTAATCGCTTAAAAGAGATTGAAATCTTAGCTAATACTATTATGAATTCAAGCGTATTACCTAAAGAAGTTGTTAAAGAGAAAGTGCCGAGTAAGTATGGAACTTTAACATCTCCTTATCAAGAACTTTCATTAGAAGCAGATGCTGAATCTAATTCTATCGCCCAGATACGAGTTGAGGCTGATGCTAATCCAGTTCCTGAGGAGGAGGTAGATTCAGAAGATAATGACGACTACGCCGGTGTCATGGCCTCTCATTTACGTAATAAAGATTAAATCTATCCTCTTTAGGATATAAGGAAAGACAATGGAATTCAAAAAGAACCGTTTGTTTAGAATAGAATTAACTTATGTTTATGAATCTGAGGAGGGTATAAAAAGCACTACATCCTTCTGTCAAGACTCAATAGATGATAGGGTAAAATCCTATAATTTAAAAACGGTTCTTGGAGGAATTCTCCAGAGTTGGTTTGAATGTGATTTAGCTGATAGGTCATTTCAAAGCGCTATAGTGGATAATATCTTAAGAGCGGTTCCAAAGTTTAAAGATCTTCCTATAGAAGTTGATCTGGAATATAGCGGAAAAATGACTAAAGAATCTAACACTAGGTTCGTTGAAAAGGCTATTGAAGCAGTAAAAGGTTTTAGTTTTGAAAATATGAATGATGAAATTAATGAACGCTTTCAAATGATTTTAGAGGGAAATTCATTAACATATATTCAACGGAACAGATTCATTAAGTATGTTAAATCTTTACTGAATGAGAAGGAGCATAAATCTTTTAATGATAAATATATTACTGATAGGTTGGAAAGAATTAATAATAAACCTATCGTAGCTACTCCTAATAATGGACCAAGAGAAGCAGCTTTACGGGAAATTAATGAACTTAGAAATAAATCTCTTAATGAATGTCTAAATGGAGATATTGTAAATGTACCATTTCCTTTTCCAAGAACTCCTGAGGAGGCTAAAGCTAATCTAAAAGTAAGATTAAATCAATCTAAGAAGGGGAAATAATGGATAATTCAATAGAATTTCTAGCAAATAAGATAGAAGTAATTGCTACTGAAAAAGAACGATTAAGAAATAATCTAAATAATGTCATCGAAACTCAGGAAAAGGAAATTCGAGAAAAGACAAAGAAAATTCAGGAACTTAAGAAGGTCGTAGATTTATATGATAGCAACGGTGAAAGCGTGTTAGGTGCTAATGAAGCGATTATTCGTAATCTTAAGAAAAAAGTTGGATGTCTTACGGCTGAAAAAGAAGGATTAAAGATGACTGTAGCTGCATTAGATAAAAGTGATAACTTCAAGAGTAATGAAATAAAAGAATATAAGATGATGATTGATAATAAAAATGAAACATTGAATAATATTGTGCGACAATGTGAATTAAAGAATAAGAATATTGATAATCTTGATCAGGAGGTAAGAGAACTTCGCGTCGTAATCTACAATAAGGATATGTCTCTACAGAATAATTGTAATAAAATCAATGACCTTAAAGAGGAGAATAAAGGATTTCAAGATTGGATTAAAGATCTTAATCTTAAAATTAAAAACTTTCAAGCTGAAGTAACGGATCTTAATAAATATGTTAACCAACTTAAAGAGGTAAATGGAGATTTAAGAAAAGAAATTGAAGTTCTTAAAGATACCGTAAAAAGGAATAAAACAACGCTAGACTGTATCCATCAAAACAGAGGAAGTGGTGCAGGATGAGATTCAAAGAACTATTAACAGGTGATAAATTTAGATTAATTCATAATAATTCTATCCTTATGAAGATCCCTCCAGCAGAGGAAATTAATCATCATCTTAATGAAAAGGCTTGGCGATTTAATACGGTCGTAGTGAATACCGGAACATTATTAAAAGGAGTAACGCTATTCGTTAATAGTGATACTCAAACACTAACTCAAGAATAAGGAGAACTAATGAGTAATGTAATGAGTGAAGATCCAAGATTGTTACTTGAATGTCCAAAATGTGGAAATTTAATGAGAATGGATTGGGTTGCTCAAGATATTGATAATACAGAACTTATAATTCAAGCTGGATTATATGTTAAGAATGAGAATGGCCGTTTTGTTTGTAAGAAATGCCCTAAGAAGGATTTAAGGAGAATAGAATGAAAATCTATGAAATCGCGGTGGAGGAATTAGGAACGACGGATTGTAATATCCAAGATTTAGTAGATGCTAAGATGGAAGGGAAAGAACATCTATTTCGTAGAGATAGACTGCAGGAGAAATTACTAGCTAAAGCTCTTGCTATTGGTATTCATAGTATGATGAAGAATGGCGTTCCAATTAATAAGGAAACAGCCTTAATGAAATTGGAATCTCTTAAGAAATTTATTGAAGGTAAGTAAATGAGTTATCAAATAGAATATCTTAAAGATGAGATTGAGGAACTTAAGGAAGTAAACAAAAAACTTAAACAACGGATAAGTAGATTCTAAGTCGTTGTTAAGGAACTTCGTAGTAAATTGAAATACGCTCAATCAGTAGTAGATTTTATTGACCAAACAACTCGAGATAGAGCAGGATAAAATAATATTCAAACAATTAGAATTAGGACAGAAGTTTAGAACCGTACCAAATTCAGATATCTTGATAAAGGTTAAACCTTCTGAAGAGATATCTGAATTTGGTAGTAGATTTTCTTGGAAATTTAACGCCATTATTATTCAAGAGGTAGATTATCCTACTGGTACAAGTAAAATGATTGGTAGTGATGTACCGGTGGAATTAGTAGTGGAACCTAAAGAGGAAGATAATGCCTAAAGATTGGAACAAAGATAAATATCAAACTAAAGATGATGTACCTTGGTATAAAGAAAAGGATTGTTTCTTTCTACAGGCTTGAGATGTTAATAGACCATGCCCTCATTGTAAATATTACATAAAGAAAGAGGAGTAAATGCTATTCAAAGAATTAGTACCGGGAAACAAATTTAAATTGCTTAACTCTAAGTCAATCTACATAAAGGTACATCTATCTGAGGAAGTAAATGAAGGATGGAAGGGTTTTGGATTCTACTTTAATACCGTAACAATAGAGGAAGGAACTTTAGATGCCGGCGTCTCATTATTTGTTCCAGATGATACTGAAGTAATATTACCTAAAAATGTTATCGTATTTAGTATCTCTTAAGAGAGATAAGGAGAACTAATGAAATATCTTTTATTAATACTATTACCATTATTTATTGGATGCGGTGAAGTTAATAGAGCATGTCCTCATTGTAAATATTACATAAAGAAAGAGGATTAAATGTTATTCAAAGAATTAGTACCGGGAAACAAATTTAAACTATTTAATGATTTAAAAACATTAACATATATGAAGGTACATCTATCTGAGGAAGTAAATGAAGGATGGAAGGGTTTTGGATTTTACTTTAATACGGTAGTAATTGAGAATATACCTTTAGATGCCGGCGTCTCATTATTTGTTCCAGATGATACTGAAGTCCTACCCCAAAAGACAATCTTATTTAATGAAGATAAGGAGATAAAATGAAATATCTTTTATTAATAATACTACCATTATTTATTGGATGCGGTGAAGTTAATATCAATGATAAAGTAGATTATGATGTTTATTGTGATTATGTAGAGTGTTACGATACAATAAATTATCAAGAGTTTATATGGTGGTGGCCAAATGATTCAGATCATTATATTATATGTGAATGGGAAGATAAAATCATTTCATTCTGGAAGTTAAATGGAAGCTTTTGTCTTAATCAAAAAACTATCAAGATAAAGGAGTAGATAATGAAAGAGTTTAATAAACTAAAGACGGATAACAAGTCAAAGTAACATAAACCCTTCGTAGATAAATGAATATTAAGTAAGACTCCTATAAGACCTACCTCAAAACTTACCCGGTAACAAGATAAGGGAACTATATCATCTAAAAAACTAAATAGAGAGTATAAGAAGGAATAAGGAATAGTAAGAAGGGATATAGAAGGGAATAGACTATATAACAAGGCAAGAAAGAATTAGATACAGTTGATTATACACTTTCTACCACTATCTAATGAACAGTCTAATAAGGAGATAGGAATAGACTACAGGACGAACCATAAGCCTATGACGCTTAACCGAGACCTGCCCAAAGCGATTGTCTTTCCATTACACCGTTGACCTACTACCTAACCGGCCCTAAGTACTTAGAATGATTAAACTTTTTCGTACATACCCTTTGGGATATGTATGCCTCCGAGAAAGATAGGTAATAATAAAAAGAAAAAATCTGTAGGTCAGTAGGATAAGATGATGACATCATTATATATTCTTAGTTAATACATTAGGTAGGACAAGTAAGCAAAGGTAGGACAAGTAGGGGGGTGAGTCCGAAAAAGGATTATGTAGTTTTTTTCCTACAGGGTATCTAGGCTCTGATTGATACGCGCCGTATTTTCCCTAATAAACATACACTTTCTTTAATAGCAACTGTACAAGCTCCATAGACGTTATACCGGGCCACAAAATCCGCGCCTTATAAAATCATAAGCGCCTGCTTTAGGTCCCGGCACAAACCGGCTGATGGCCCATATATCGTTATCGGCGTAAATTAGGGGGAAAGCCTTAAACTGGCAGGATATATTTTATCTCAGCTGCCGCTGGTAGAAAAGGTTCTGCCTAAATAGGGAACAAGCTCTTACTTAGGGGGTTACGAGAAATGTGGTTTACATCTTGGATATATTATGTATGGAAAGAAAAATAAAACGATTAGATATTTGGAAATTTGATTTTTGCGCTCAAGTTCAAATAATTTTAATGAAATATCCTGAGGCGCGATTAGTTATCGATTTAATAAACGTCAAAACATTTCTAAAAATTTTTCAACCTTATGAACATGATTTACTAAATTGGCATTCGGTGGCACATTGGATTACTTCTCAAATTATTTTACCTAAAACATCATTTGCTTATATTGATTTTAATCCAATTAATTTTAATTTAACTTGGTGCTTAGTTTATAAAACAGTAAAGAATATTCCTGAACCGGTTCGCGCTGAATATTTGTTAGATATTTTGGAATTTGAATATGATGAAAGGATAGGAAATGGAAAATAGACACATTGGAACCCTCCTTATTAAATATTTTGATTTTTGCGCTTGCGCTCATAATCTAATAAATCACTTTACTACAGATCAGCGATTCCTTACTTTAGAAAATATGGAACTTTTTATTAAGAAGTTCAAACCTCACGAATATTCGTTGTCATCTTGGGATAGTATTAGCTGGTGGATTAGTTCTAATGTTATGCTTTCTGATTTTCCAAAATTTTCTGTAGAGCATTCTGATGAATGGCTTGATCATTTTATAACTATTAAATCTATGTCGGTTAATGTACGGGCTGAATACTTACTCGAAATTATGGAATTCGAATTTGATGAAAGGATAGGAAATGGAAAATAGAAAAATAGATATTGATAAAATAAAATATTTCTATTTTTGTCAAGATGCAAGTGTCCTTCTTAAAAATTCAGATAATGGGAGGCGCGAAATAAATTTAGAAAATATGAAATGGTTTATAAATTCTTTTAAACCTAACGAAATAGAATTGTCATCTTGGGATTCCATTAGTTGGTGGATAGCGAAAAGGATTTTATTAAGAGGTTGTCAATTTAATATTGTAAAGCAAGATCTTATTTGGAACGATCGTTATAATGCAGTAAAGAATATTCCAGAACCGGTTCGAGCAGAATATTTGTTGGAAATGATGGAATTCGAATATGATGAGCGGTTTGAGAAATGAAATATTCTTTAGAAAAAGACCTTTGTGATGATTTTATTTATTTTGTCAAAAAGAGTAGTTGGAAAGTTTACGCCGAACAAAATAATTGGGATATGATTATTGTACGTGGGAAAATTCAGGTAGGAGTTCAGGCTAAATTAATAGCAAACAATAAAGTTCTTATTCAAACCCTTCCAAAATTACCTTATGATGCAATTGGTCCAACTTACAGAATCGCTTTAGTCGCCGGTTTTACAGGTAGGACTCCAAAGGCTAGATTTGAGACAAGAAAAATATTTTATTCTATGGCGCGCCATTTCAGAGTAATAGTAATTGATATGAGCTGCCGTAATAAGCTCATGACGGGCTGGGATTGGAATTTAGGATATAAGACGGGTAAAAGAAATTTAAACCTAAAGCATTACAACTGGCGACCCTCAGAATTAGAATGGGTGCCTCCTTTTATCCCTAATTTTCCAGCTGGTGTTCCAAGTCCGAAGCATGTTAGTAAATGGAATCTTAGTATGTTGGATTTAAGAGAATTAGAATTGGAACGTGGGTGGATTTGTTTAGATGATTGTAGGAATATAATAAAAAAATACAATTCTAAATTTCAGCCTAGTTCATTACTTACTACATATTGGTTTTGTACGAATGAAAAGATAGAAGGTAGTAGGCAATGCAAATGGACGTTGAAATATGGCTATTTAGATCCGATAATTATTTTTGAATCGATTTCTAATATGAGGAATAATCAATAATTAATGACCTAGCCTATCTATTTTTGTAACTATCTTTTCAAGCGCCTCTGTTATCCGTATTATGTAAGGAGTCCAATCTTTTTTATCATCACTTGCAATGTTATTTGACTTTCTATTTTCTTCTTTAAGTAAAATTTTAGATTCCGATAACCTCTTTTCAATAAACTGTTTAAATTTGACCGCGCCACTACGCCATTTTTCATGTTCTAATTTTGCTTTATGAATTTCTTGTTTATCAACCTGATTATAATAATCTAAATTTCCTTGGAATTCAAGAAGGTCTGCATTATATCTGATAAACTGAGATTCAACATCTGCTTTAATTATTTTTAAAAATTCACGCCATTTTTCTAACTGAGGATGTTGTCTTAACCAATTTCTTTTTGCATCGTCTAATTCATTATTAACATCTGCTAAGACAACCTCCTTTGTAACTTCTTGTTCGTCGGAATGATTAAGAATCTGATCAACTATCTGACTTTCAAAAAAGATTTCGATTCCTTTAACAAAACAATTTTCAATTTCATCATTAGTTAAATATTCTGATCTAAGTAAATGTAACATATCTTTTTTACAATCACTAATTACTTCAATTTTACTTTTATGCTTATTTGCAAATGCATAGTAACGGCCTTCATCTATAAATCTATCAATTGATTGTTTTTCTTTTTCCATTTTCTTTACTCTCCTTTTTTGAGATCGATTTTTACAAATTCATAAGCGCCAATCTCATTTTGTAATTGTCTTATAACTAATTTTCTAATTTCAATTTCTTTTTTAATAGATAATGAATTAGATGTTTTTAATGTAAGATTAGATTTTAATTTTTCAATATGATTTTCTAATTCTATGATAATATCATATACTAGATCATGTTGTTCTTCGTTAAACATATTTTATTCCTTAATTTCTTCTATTTCACACATTTCAATCTCACAATCTATTTCAATCGAAGAATCACCAACAACACCGACTAATTTATCCACGCCACCATTACCACAATAGTTATCTAAAGACATTTGATCAAGCGCTTTTTCTTCAATGAGTAATTCTATCTCATCTTCATCTAAACCTTCAATTTCTGAGTCTTCAAGTTTTACAGTAGTGTAAACCGTTACTGTAGTAGATCCATTTACTGAATATTTTTTAGCCATTTTCTTTTCTCCTCTATTCCCCTCTTATTAGGAGGGGGAATTGATTTAAATTTCTAACGAGTAACAGATTCTACACCAAGTTTAATTAGGCGAAGCGCTTTAACAGCCTCTTTATGACTTATTACTTCGCTAACTGGTATTTGACTTCGTCTCATCATCTTAGTCATTATTCTAACTTTACAATTTTCAAGAAATTCGATTCTTAAAAAATCTCTATCATCATCTGAATTTTCTCTTACCTTATGATTTAATTCTAATACAATATCTTTCATTATTTGTGCGTAAGTCATTTTACTCTCCTTTACTCCCCCTCCTAATAAGAGGGGGGTTTGAAATTACCACTTTTTAGTTACGAGGCGATAAATATCAATTAAATATCTTCTACATTCGACGGGATCTATTTTATAATTATTTTCTTTAGCAGAGTCTACTATTTTCTTTATAGTAGGAATTAAATTAAAAGAAGCAGATTTACTTATATGCATTTTTATATTAAGGAGTCTAAGATAATCAGCCGTTTTAATTTTTTCCATCTTACTCTCCTAATTAGCGAACTGAAATTTTTCCATTTTCTAAAATAATTTCAGAAGCATCTATAAATTCATATATTTTTTGTTCCCAGACACCACCACTAAAAGCTTCACATTTTTCATCAAGAATTTCTATCATTTCTTTTTCATTTAAATTTTTGATTTCGTTTTTGATTCTTTTTGCGATTGTCATTTTCTTTTCCTTTGTTTCCGTTTGCCTTATATTATTATATTACCATGAAGTAACAAAAAGATCCAATAAAAAGTGTATTTATTTTAAACAAAATGTACGTGATTGAAATCAAAGAGTTTTTTTTAATCATATTGAGCTCAAGTTTGCAGTCTCATATAGTATATTAATAGATAGGAGATGTTAATATGAATATTAGTAAAGTAATAGCTATTATTAAGAGCAAATCTCTATCATTTTCACCGTACGAGGCCAAGCTTGCTTTAGACTACTTTAAAAATGATAGAGATTTGGTTCATAAATGGCTAAATGAACGTGGTACTTGGAGGAGTCTATTATCAGATGCAGAAGTTCTAAATTTTAGATCGTTAGGAGATGGTATTGGTAAAGATCTAAAAGATGTTAACTGGATAATGTGCTTGGATCATATAAGTAGTAGTTCTGATGAAGCAATAAAGAATATTGCAGATAATATTCGTCAATGGGTAGTAGATAGAACAACAGAAATATAATAAACTACTTTAATTCCAATCATATACACTTTCTTTAAAATATATACACTTTTTGTTGGATCTTTTTGTTACTTCATGGTAATATTAAATTATCAACAAGGAGTTATCAAAATGTTAAAAGAAATGAAAAGATCTTTAGTAATTGCTGGTTTAAGAAATAATATCGATTTAACTGATGTAAAGTTAAAAACTAAACTCCTTGATTGCACGTGGGGTGATAAGATGGGTATAGAAATTTCTAACGTTCACCCTGAATACTTAGAGAGAGTTAGAAATTATGTAAAAAATTGGCTAATTAAATTTGAGTCTCCTAAACGAAAAGTAAATTATCAGGTATCACCTTCTATTCATAGTGAAAATATTGTTAACTGGGCTTATTTCCCCTGTAACGATTAATCTTTTAACCGGATCCCCCCTCCTAATAAGAGGGGGGATTTTAAAGAGGAGAATTTTATGTTAAATTCGATTACAAAAGGTGATTTTAAAAATTTATTTAATGTTTATATTACTTCTGCAAAAAGTGTTCCTAATCTCTATGAAACTTTTATTAAAAATCCTACAATAGCTGAGAGTCGCCGGTGGGAAATGTTAGAAATGTGTAGTGAGGCGTATAGTTATTACCTTTGTAATTATTCATATGATGCAGTAGATAGTGCATTAATAACTGTTTCAAAAAATCTTTAAACTTTTCTAAAGAGGAGAATTTTATGGAAAATTTTTTAAAAGATGCAGAATACAAAACCGGTGGCAGCGAGCAAATGAAACAGGCTACTCTAATTGCAGCTAATGTAATTCTTCGTTATAAAAACCTCCTATCTAATAAATATGTCAAGAGATTAGATTATGTAATAGCTTCAGGTGGAGTTAATATGAACTTGTACGTCGAATTTAAGACAGATGACGCCCTCAGCCTCTTTGTGTCGGTCTTTTCTAAAGTAAAGGATGGAAAGATAGCTATTACTGCATCTGTCCCGTCACAAGGACCTAATTACCTCGAAGAGATGAAGAGATATTCTTCTTTAATAAGTTCTATGACTCATATGATGCACGAAATTGAATTTGAGTTAGCTGTAGCGTCTGCTCTCCTAACGAAAAACTACTTTAATTCTAATCACGTACACTTTCTTTAAAATACATACACTTTTTATTGGACAGACTTGTTACTTCATGGTAATATAATAATATAAGGCAAACGGAAACAACAAACAAAGGAAAATCAAATGAAATCGATGAACGCTTTTTTAGCCCAAAAAATTGATGATGAATTTTATTCTGAATTCGATGATGTAGAAAATTTCTGGTGCGTTTTTGGTAACCAATCTGGATTTTGTTACTCTATGCATTGTTCTGAAGGCGAATCAAATTCAAAAGCTAGGATAATGAATAAATGTTTAAAGGAAAGTAAATGATAAATTCATTCGCCCATAAGGTTTTTAAAAAAATAAAAAAAGGTGGGAATGATTGGTATAAGTTTGAAGAGTATATGCTTTTTTATTGTATATCAGTTGAGAAAAATGAATGGATTGATATGACCGTTTTTATTTTTGATGATTTTTCTCAATTGGTTTGTAATGAAAACCCTTCTGATTATTACGTTGACGAATAAGGAGAGTAAAATGATTTTCAAATTCAAAGGCCGACCTATAAACATTAAAGTTAAACGAACCGGCGAAATCGAAATGCATGATACGAGAGAAAAAATATATTCTCTTATAATTGGAACTATCGAAAAGTGTAAACTTGGTTATTACCTTTACACTAACGAAAATCTAAATCTGCGCCGGTTTTATGGGACAAAAGACTTTGCTATTCATTCTGCAATTGAATTTTATGAAACGAATAAAGAAGCAAAGAAAAAAGCAGCAGAGAAAGAGGCTAAAGAATTCAAAGAAAAAATTGATAACTTTTTGACACGGTTAAAAGGTTATACTTCAAAATTTTTAACAGAAAAAACTATTAAAGAGATTGACGCCATTATTAAAGGCGAAGATATTGAAACTTTCGTCTGCTTAGAATTGTATAACGGTGTAGGTAATAGAGAACCCTCTATTTCAATTCACTTTGGTTTCGATGGACGTGAAAGAAGGATAGCTCTTGGATCTATTGGATTCGTTCCAAGGAATTTTGACGATATCGAAAAGTTAAATATAAGTAATCAAAAATTATTGAATGTTGCCCGTACATCTCAATGTTTATTAGATACTATTTTTTAAAATAACAGTAGACAGACTTGTTACTTCATGGTAAGATTAAATTATGGAAACAAAACGACGAGGTTCTGAAATGAAAACTTTTTTGGATATAATGGTTTCGAGAAAAGCAGTTGCTCCTATGCCTGTAAAATTAGAATTAAAAAATAGGGTATTAGCTGCAAGAAATTCTTATATAGAAGTAGAAAATTTTGTAAAAGATTTTATTAAGAATTATATGCCTAATATTTTAGATATTTCATTAGAAAAATGTTCTGATGAAAATGGGACTCTAATTTATTTCGTATCCTGGGATGAGTATATTGAAGATGTCGGTGTTGTTAAATTTCGTAGCGTAGCAATTTCTGATTTTGGAACGGCTATGAAGTTATATAATAAAAAAGAAATGATTATGGATATGTAATATCCTCATCCTGGATATAGGAGGATAGAGGTTTTTAGATGTCTATTTTTTATACGAGAAAATTATTTGAAGGTTATTATTCTTGGGCCGTTTTTAAGAAAGATATATTAACACCTGTATCAATTGGATTATCTCAGGTAAAAGCTCATAGAGAAGTTGTTAGATTAACAAATAAATTTTATCCTGATGAAATTGATAATACTGGATGCATTAAAGGGAATATTAGAGGATGGAGAATATTAAAACCTCTTGATTTTCCTAAAAATAAAACAGAAGTACTAACTGCAAATAATACCGTTAATATTTCAAAACGAATTATGAATAATATTCTTTTTAAAAAAATCATTGAACTAATTAAAGTAGATTTGGAAAAGTTAAATGTCAAATGAAAAAGATATGTACACTGTAAGTGAAGTAGCTACGATGAAAGATATAACTCCTCATGCTGTTAGGGCTGCTATTAGAAGAAAAAAATTATCTGCTACGAAGGTAGGAGAAATTTGGATTATCTTTAAGAGTGATGCTGAAAATTATAAACCAAGAAAATATATTACAAAATAAGTTACTCCTCTTTAGATGCAGCTAATCTTTTTATTCTTGGTGTTCTCTTTTTACTTGGAACCGGTTCTGAATCTGAATCTATAAATACTTTCTTCTTTCCAGCTAATATTTTTTGCAGAACTGCGGTTGCAGGTCCGAAAATTTTTGGTTCCTCCACAAAAAGTTGATCAACTTCTTTCATCTCATTACTTAAATGAATTTTTAGTTCACTTACATTCATACTTCTAAAATCTACTTTAGCATTTACATTAACTTCACGCGCTGCTCTTTTTATTACACCAAGCTCTTGTCCCATTTTAATAACCTTTTCTAATATATCAGCTCGAACCTTTATTGCAGTGACTAGAGCAGAGAATTGTCTTGAGTGTCTAAATACTTCAGCTAAATCTTGTACTTCTTTCGCCGCCTGAAATTGCATTAGCTTATAATGAGAAAAAATTACTTTAGGGTCAACCTCATCAGACAATCTCCTATCTTCATCTCTTACATATTTTTCTACTGCAAGAAATTGCTGTAATGACCATCCTGTTTCCGCGAGAATCTGTTCCCTATCCCACATTAAAGAAATTCCTGCTCTATATTGAGCTGCTTCTCGTTTACGTCGTAATAATTTAGCATTTGCAGATAATTTAGGTAATCCTTTACGAGCTATTCTCTTTGTTCTGGCTATGGCCCCAGATTGATCTTTCTCTATTAGTTCAAGATCTGTAAGATCTAAATCAGCGGTTGATTTTTTAGACATCGTTTACTCCTACTCTAAATTTATCAGTAAATAAGATATTTTACTAGTGAGAAATGTTCTCATGAAGTTAGATGTATTCATTGTAAAGAATTATGATTTGTATATGAGCTCAATACCAACTGCTGAAGAATTACAAAGCGATCTGGATAGAATTATTCAGATGAAGGCTGAAGTTCAGCGGAAATTGGTACTTGAAGATAGAAGGCTAGATGTTCTGGCTAAGATACTAGGGTATAAAGTATTACCATTCCATTGGTTACTAATACAGGCCAAAAGACAGCTACCTGGACCTTGGAGAATGTACCTTGCTCCCCGAGGTAGTGGAAAATCAACTATCCTTACTGTAATAGACTCTGTTCTCATCCCAATGGTAGAACCAAATATTAGAATGCTAATAGCCTCCCGAGTTAAGGACCAATCTAAAGATATTTTGTCAGAAGTTCAGGGTTGTTTTGAATGTGAACGATTTTTAGAACTCTTCGGAGATTTGAAGGGCGATAAATGGGGTTCTGGCGAAGCAACAATAAAAACTCGAACTAAAAAATATAAAGAACCTACTTGGCTAGCAGCAGGAGCAGATGGCCCTGTTACTTCTAAGCATTTCGATGTAATAAAAGCAGATGATTTAGTTGATGAGAAAAATGCAAGGACAGAAGGGGAACGAGAAAGAATTCATACCTTTTTTTACAAGACTTTAGTACCTACTCTAATGCTAGTAAGAGAAGATGGTACTCAGGGTGAGATAGATGTCATGGGTACACGGTATCACCCCGAAGATGTCTATGCTAGATTAGAGGATGATAGGAAAGTTTCACAAAATATTTGTGAGATACCTGCATTAGTAGACCCATTGACGGGTGAGCGTGACCCAGAGGGCGTTTCAATAGTTCCAGAGATATTACCAACTCAAGATTTAAAAGACCTTAGAATGTCTATGGGGACCGCTCATTTCGATTCTCAATATCAACAGTCTACAGAAAGAATGGCTGGTGAAATTTTTAATAATTCAATGTTTAGATATACTGACGAAAAGCCTTTTGATTTAATTAAAACTCATGATCTTAAAGTCTGGGCTGCTTGTGATTTAGCAGTTAGTGAAGATAATGAGAAAAAATCTGATTATTACGCTGATGCAGTAATAGGATTAGACGATAGAGATCCTTCCACTGATATTATTTATGTATTAGAAATGTATCATGGTAAAATCCCATACTCTGCACAAATAGCAAGAGCTAAATTCATCTTTGAAAAATGGGATCCTATTAGATTCGGAATTGAAGCAAATGCTTTTCAAAAATCTAGACTCTATTCTGTTTATAGAGAATTAGGTTCCACAATCGGTGACAGATGTATCCCTATAACAACTTTAGTAGATAAGGTTACACGTGCTTGGAAATTATCATCAAGGTATGAAGCTGGTAGGATAATCCACCGTAAAAATGATGTAATGACAGAGAAGTTAGAATATGAGCTAATAGGATTCCCTAAAGTAAAACATGATGATTTATTTGATGCTGTAGATATTGCAATTTTACTTGGATGTGTTCTTAAAGCTCGTAAAAAAAGAAAAAAAGAATTTAAATTATTTGGCGCAACGCAAAAATCTTTTTAAGGAGATATAAAAATGACAGGTCTTGAAATATTAGAATTAACTGAAGCAATTGAAAAGGGCGAACGTTTAACAGATACTCAAGTTCAGATTTTAGCTAAACTTCGCCGAGAAGAAAATAAAGGTCGCACCTTTATGAACGTAAGTAAAGTTGCTCTTGCTGATGGAGAAGATATTTATGATTTTATCTGGCTCATGTATGACTCAGTTCAAACAAATAGGATTGTCTTGGCAGACGGATCTCTTGACGCTTGTTTAGATTCTATCTATGATGATTATGTAATTATCAGAGACTGTAATACTGGAAGAATGTTCAAAGCAAATTTCAGTAGAGATACAGACGGTGAAATTTTATTTGATAAAGTAATTGAAGTTCGTCAGGCTTGGGTTGCAGTAAACGAAGTTGAAAAAAAGAAATCAGATATTGTCGAGATGATAAAAAATAATAAATGGAGTTTTTTACCAACTAGTTTAAGCAGAAAAGGATAATATTATGTCATTATTGAAACCTGGTGGAAGAATTTTAAAAGATAATGACATGTCTGCAAGCGTTACTGTCGTTCTTGAAGTAGCGCATGAATCGTTAATTGGTTTACAGATTAAATTAGTTAATAATGATGCTGTAGGAGTTATTACTGTTGCGGCGAGTAATGTTTCTAATGAAAACGACACTGATGCCGTTGATTTAGTATTTAAGGATGGAACTTCGTCCGCTATTATTCCTTCTGGAGATGCAACACCTCATTATATCGATATTGAAACATCTGCACCTTATCTTTTTATCACTTATACAAGGACCTCTGGAACGACAGGAAATTTGTTGAATATTTATTCTCATGCAAAAGCTGGATGATTAAATGGGATATTTTAAAACAAAAAATGGTATTTATTGCAGCGACAATTACAAAGTAAGTGCTCGTGCAGGTGAATTAATACCATCCTCTAATTTTAGTCGATATAATGTTCCGAATGGAATGGGATTACTTCCAGCTCCTATTGAATTGAATAATCAGATTGTTACTCCTACATTTAGATATAATGCATCAGACGTTATTCCAAGAAATATTGCACCATATTCTGAAGACTTTAGTAATTATACTCCTACTGAAATAACAGTTGATTCAGCTAATGTAAACCATCCTATTACTATTAATGGAAGAAATTTATTCATGGATGGTTTAATTGGTTCTGTTGGTAGTTCTGCAAAATCAACATCATTAAATTTATTAGAAAATCCAAGTGGTACAGCTTTACATACGGCTAGTTTATATGTAAAAGCTGGTACTCAAACAACTGCTTTACTTTATTTATATGCAGCGCCACATCCTTGGATTTGGGTTGATTTATCTAATGGTAACTATAAATTTTCAGGTGGAAGTGGTGGAATAGAGCATATAGTAGATGGTATTTTTAGAATATGGTTTACAACAACAGTAGCACTTGCTGCAGCAGCTACTAAATTTTGGATTCAACCAACTCTTAATTATACTTCTGTAAATTATACAGGTGATGGATCTTCTGTTTCACTATGGGTAATGGGAGCACAAACAATAGAAGGTAATACACCTGGAGATTATCAAGGACCTTCAACAACAACTCCAGTAGGAGGATCATGGCCGGTTGATATTTATGGAACTGATGCTCCATTAGTTAGTAGTGGAGATGAACCATATGTTAACAGCGGATCTCCTTGTTTTGGAACTCGAGATGATGGAGTTAGAAGTATTAAAGGTAAAAGTTATCAACTTGCTGCAGCTGCAACATATGATTTAACTACAGAGGATTTTATTTTAGAATGGTTTGCAAGAAATGCAATAAGACAAACTGGTTATTTTTACACTAAATATGATGGTTCAAAAGGAATGTATATTGATTATTTGTCAGCCGGTTCTGCACAAATGGCTTTATGGGGTGCTGATGGTAATACAACAATAAATTCTGGTAATTTATATTTTGGAAATGAATGGAATTTTTGGCAGCTTATTGTTAATAAAAATGGATATGCACAATATTCATTTAATGGTGTTTTAATAGGAACTCCAGTTGATGTTTCAGGAGTTGGATCATTAACAAGTACTGCTAAAGCAACTATATTGGATAGATGGGATCTAGCTGCGCCATGTGGTTGTGATTTTGCTTATATTGCTATGTACGCCAAAAAGAATTGGTTAGGTACTCATAACCTACCAGACTTTGCCGCTGAAAGACATTATCAAGTAACAGGTTTATTACCTCTATCAAGTCGTGGAAAATTATTTCCTGTAGCTACGACTAGAGCGAGTTCAGGTTATATTCAAAAAGATACTGATGCTGTACCAAGATTATATTATGTTGGTGCTAATTATATTCGTTTAGAACGTTATACGGATCTTAATGGAGTTGAAAAAGTTTGTGAACTTGTTGAATCTGTTGCTGAAGAAAATATGCTTCTTAGAAATAATCAATGGGAAAATGCTGTTTGGGTTAAACGTGGAGGAGCAACAGCGGATCATTATACTGCAGAAACAATAGATCCTCTTACAACTAATTGGGCTGCTCTTTTAACTTTAGGTTTTGAATCTACTCCAGTAGATATTTATCAATCATTAGCAGCAGCTACATTTACAAATGATGCTGTTCTTGCAGTTAGTATGTGGATTAAAAAGAAAACTGCAACTGGAACTTTAGTCATTGCAAATCCAGCTATAGCAGCTAATGGTAGATGGGAAATTGATGTTTCAGGTTTACCTGATTATTGGATTCGTATTGATAGAGCTTTTATGAATACATATGGAACTGTCGTTGCAGAATTTTCAGCTAAGAATGATGGAGCTGCTGGAGTACAATTTTATAATAAAGTGGATGCTGTATTAGAAATTTATGTATGGAATCCAATGCAGATAGAAAATGGATCATATCAAGCAGGTTCTGATATAACTGAAACTGTCGTTAGTTCTCAATCAAGAGCAGCTGAAGTTTATTCTACTAAATTAAATCCTAGTTTTGATTTAGTTACAAACATTTCTAAATACTCCGAAGACTTTGATAGTTGGGGTAAGACAGCCGTTACAGTAGACTCTGCTAATATAAATCATCCCGTTACACCTTTAGGTTCTGGTCATTATTTTGACGGTATAATAGCTGACGCTGGTGCTCCTAGTGCTAAATTAGTCAGTATTACTTCGATGACAGAAAATTTAACAGCTGGTAGAACTACATTTTCTTTTTATGGTAAAGCAGGATCTCTTAATTGGTTAAGAATAACTGTTTATATTCCTTCTATTGGAACTGGTTACTTTACAGTATATTATGATTTTAGTACAGGTTTATCATATAGATCAGGTGGTGAACCGCTTCAACATGGAATGATTTTAGAAGATGGAGTTTATAGATGCTGGTTTACTCCTGATGATGATAATGGTGCTGAAAATACAAATATTTATTTGTATCTAGCAGATGCTTTTGAAGACGCTACAGTATCTGGAGATGGAACGACTGTTTCACTTTGGCTTAGTGGATTTCAAATAAATACAGGTCATGCCGTTAAAAAATACGTTGGACCTACGACTCTATTTACACAAATAGGTTATGACAACGAGTTACCAGGTTTAATAAGTCAGAAAGTTTATAATAGGCTACTTCAATCAAGTACTTTAGAAACAGGTTGGACTGCACGTGGAACCGCTACAGCAGACGATAATACTACAGAAGTATTAGATCCATTTGCTGGAAATAAGGCAACTAAATTAACTGGATTAGATGTTGGTGGATCCGGTGATTTTTATTATCATATGGGAAATGGAACATATCCTAATTCTGTTAACCTAGCAGCCGGTATATGGATTAAAAGAATTTCAACTACTGGTACAATAACATTTAATAATTCATTAGATGCTAACGGTGTAAACGGTAGATGGGATATTGATTGTTCATTACTTCCAGCTGAATGGATAAGAATTACAAGAAAAAATATTCATTTATATGGAGCTGTTGTTGGTAATGAATGGATATCAAATGGTAGTGGAAATTCTGGTGGTCAAATAGTTGGTGATGGAGCTGCCGTTAGATCATGTTACATTTACAATATTCAATTATCTTATAATCATGGTAATGCAGAATTACCAGTTCAAGAATTTCCTATTACAACGACTGCCGCAACTTCTTTAGGAGAAGCAAAAGGATCTATTCAGTTCGATTTATTACTCCCAAATGCAACACCATTAGCTGCTATCGAAATAATGAAAATGATAGATAATGCTGATGCTGCAAATCAATTTATATTTGAGGTACAAACTAATGGAACCATTACGTGCACGATGGATGCTACTGGAGGAAGTCAAAGAGTTGCTACAGTCGCCGGTGATTGTGCCGATGGATTATGGCACAGGATTCATTTACTCTGGGAGGCAGGGCGTTTCATTATCAGAAGAGATAATGTGGCGGGAACGAATATCTCTGCAACAATTGCAGCGGATATTCCTGATGATCTCAACCTTTTAACAAGACTAAATTCACGTATTGCTAATATTCAATTATGGAATAGAGCATACTATCCAGGGCATAATTAATGAAAAAAACTAAAAGACGTGCAAAAAAAGCAAAACCTTTAGCAACTGTTGATATCAACAGGCTATATGCAGATAATCCAGCGGTTGGAGAGATACATAAACGTAATGTTAATGCCTTAAAAGCTACTATATTTGGACTAAATAAGGTACGGCAACAAGAAATGGGCGTTGAAAAAGGAGTAGATGACCCTACTGGTATTGGAATTTCTTCTGGATTAGAAAAAGAAATAGCAAATGATCCGTGGAAATATCTCCAGAATCAGGGAAGTATTATCGAACCTCCTTTTGATTTACTAACACTAGCTGTAATGCCTGAAAATAATACAGAATTAGGTCCTTGTATTGATGCAATGTCTGTTAATGTAGAGGGTTTTGGCTGGAGATTAGACCCAAGAATTATCGTTAACGAGCAAACCTCTTTAGATGTAATGCAAATATTAGCTGATGAACAGGTTGCTGTAGAGAATTTTTTCGAAAATTGTTGTCCTGATGGAGTTACATTCGAAGAACATAGAGAGAAATTAAGGAAAGATCTTGAAGCAACTGGTAATTGCTATACTGAATTCATTGAAATACCTGGTACGACTGAATTAGATGGGATTAATCATCTAGCCTCCTGGACTATGAGAATATCTAGGATAGATGATGAACCTACTCCTTACATTGAAAAACAGGTACAAAAACGTGTTAGACTCGTTGAAATAGAAAGTGAAAAAGTAGATCTTGAAAATGCTCCAGACCTTAATAAAAAGAAAGTAAATAAGAGGGCTGTTGAAGAACAAGTCACCTACGATTTAAAAGAAGTAATTCGATATAAAAAATTTAGGCGATACGTTCAGATTAATGAAAAGAAGGTTGTCTGGTTTAAAGAATTAGGGGATCCTCGATTAATAAATTGTCAGGATGGAAAAGTAGTAGGTAAAGAATGTCTTTTAAAAGAGGATGAAGATGCAGTAGAGATGCAGCGTTTTACTTTACTCCTAGATAAAATAGTTATTAAAAATGGAAAAGTTGGTTTTCCTGTAGCACTTGCAGCTAATTCAGTTAGGCATAGAACAATTTATTCTACACGTTCACCTTATGGTTTACCAAGATACATAGGGCATCTTTATTGTATCTTTGGAAGTCGTGCATCAGAGGAAATAAATTACACTACATTTAAAAATAATAACGTACCTTCTATGTTTTTAACTGTTACCAACGGGCAATTAACAGATGCCTCTGGTGAGAGGATACAACAGTTTGTAGAATCTGCAATTCAGAGTGATGATAATTACTCTAAGTTTTTATTACTTGAAGCAGAACCTATCATGGACGGGATGAGAGATCCTGGAGCTATGAAAATCGATATGGTTCCTATGACTAAAGAACAGCATACGGATGCTATGTTTGTAAATTATCAAAATGCAAATGACGATAGAGTAAGACGAGCTTGGAGATTCCCTCCTATCTATGTTGGTAAGTCAGATGATTTTTCAAGTAAAACAACAGAAGCTTCGCGGAAATTAGCAGACGAGCAAGTATTCCAACCTGAAAGAAATAAGGTTGACGGTTTTTATTCTAACGATATTTTGATTCGTTATCTCAATATCATTTGGTCTACTTTTAAATCTAATTCACCTAATGTTACAGAGAATGCAGACTTGGTAAAAATGCTAAATCAGGGTGAAAAAACTGGAGGTCTTACTCCAAGGATTGCAAGAAAAGTATTTAGTAGAATTCTTAATGAACCATTAGGCGATATAGATCCAAATCTAATTCCACCGGATCAACCTTTTACATTAACATTAGCTAATAAAATGAAATCCGATTCAATACATGAAGCACCTGGAGGTGGCGAACCTACTTCTCAAGGTAATGCTGGAATACAAGTTGGTGGTGGAGGAGAACGAGATAAGGATGATGAGGCTGCAAGTAAATCAGATAATGATTTTTTGTACGATATGATACGCGGTGAAGTAAAAAATAGATTTGGTGGATATTTACCTCCAGCTTTTGATAAAGATAAAACTGATGATGAATAATAGTAACTATTCTTGGTTAAAAATCAATAGATCTTTTCTAAAGACATTATCTAATGATGAATTATTTGTCTTTGCAGATTTGGTCTCACTGGACAGCGGTGAAGAGATTTTAAAGGATGCTGATAGGGAACAAGCCATCGAAAATAAACTAGCCTCTGAACTCGACTCAGACTACTTAGATGACTTGGAGCCAATTGCCGCAATAGAAATAGCTAAATTACCTGCTGAAAATGTAGAAATGACGGATGTAGAAGACAGTATGAATGAGATTAGTAAAAAAATGGATAAGAGGAGTACTAAAAACTCACTCGAATTATTGATAGAAGGTTCTACAGCTATAGCTACCATTTCACGTAAATCTCAACTAACTCATATCCAAACAATAGATTCTACTATTTCAATAACTGCAGGATTTTCACAAGCTGATTTAGCTGCTATTAAAGAATTGAGTAAACAACAACTCTGGTGGATTGGAGATCATTGGGACAATAATCTAAGTAGGATTATTACAGCGACGGTTCAAGAGGAATCGCTTGTTACAGGTCTTGGTAGAGAGCAGGTTGGAAAAATTTTAAAAGGGATTGTTAAAGGTAGTGTTAGAGGTGTTTCAGTACCTGGAACCTTCGCCGGTTCTACAGAGCAATATTTTCAAATGTTATCCGCTACTGTAAGAACAAGAGCCTCTGCTTTTGGAGCTTTAACATCTATGAGAGATGCTGGATTTAGTACTTATAAAATAGTAGCTGTAATGGATGAAAGAACTTCAGAACAGTGTCGCTTAATGCATAATAAAGTTTTTAAAGTATCAGATGGAATGGGTCATATGAATCGTAGTTTAAAAGTAACTGATCCTGATGGATATAAAGCTGTTGCCGGTTGGAAAAGTGCTTCAGCTATAGAACAAATTATTGGAAGCGGCGACGCCAATTCTCAGAGGATGAATTTAGCAGCATCTGGTTTAGCATTACCACCTTATCATGCTAGGTGTAGAACGATTGTAATGGCTGAATCATAGAAATAAAAGGAGAAACAAATGAGTGTTAAAAAAAGCGAGTCTGAAATTAGAGGTAGTGAACTTTTAATGCTTCTTAATATCGAAAGAAATCAAGTTCAAAAAATTTCTTTTTCAGTTGAACGATTTAAAAATGGGGCTATGGCAAAACGTTGGTGTAAAAATCATGGATTTTTTGTTGAAGGAGTTCCTACTATTCAAAAAATGGAAGTCCTTGTAAAAATTTCTCCAGTTGAAAAATTTGAAGCTGGAACATTGCAAAAATCTAAAATTGGAAAAGGAATAGTTGCAACTATAGGAACTCCTAAATTTGTAAAAAAAGTAGATGAATCTGAAATAGAAGAAGAAAATCAAGAAGTTAAAACCGTGCCGGCCGTGAAACGTGCTTCTATAGAAGTATCATTTGCTAAGCGAGGAGATCTCCTTATACGTAAAGCTGAAAAAGGAGATGCAGAGGTATCAGTAAGGATGTTTGGAATCGTAATGAAACCAGAAATTCCTGATTGTGTCGGCGATGTAACTTCAGAAAAAGAAATTGAAAATGGAAATTTCACTTTTATGAAAGGTCTTGGAACAGTAGGCTTTATGCATAAGAAAGATATTTCTGATAAAGTATGCCTTATCCAAAATGTAATCGCTCCTATTGATATTGAATTTCCAGTTCCTGGTGGCGAAACTAAAATGATTACTAAAGGAACTTGGTATCAAGAACTTTATAGTGAGGATGCAGAAATAGTTGAAAAAGTAAAAGGTGGAAAATTAAACGGATTATCAATTGGTGGAAAAGCAAAGAGAGAAGAAATTACTGAAATGAAAGATGGGATAACAAAATTACTCCCTGATCTTCCTTTTGCAGAACAGCAAAAAAGAGAATTAGAACAAATCGTTTTAAAACGAAATGTAAATAAGGCCGAGGGCGATCCAGCTCTTGGTAGATTCCATGATCTCCGAGTTGAAGAAGTATCACTGGTTGATGCCGCTGCCAACGAAGAGGATTTTTTCATTATTAAGAGGAGAAAAGAAATGACAAAAGATGCTAAGAAGGGTGGAGATGCGGCAACTGTTAAATCAGATCCTGTAACTCCTGAAGTAAAAAAAGATGCTCCTGAGGCTGCTCCAGAAGCAACGCCTGAGGCTGCTCCAGAACTTTCACTAACGGATCAAATTTCTGCTGGAGTTCAAGCTGGCGTAGCAGCTGCTTTAGAAGCAACTAAAGTTGAAACTCCAGAAGTCGCTCCAGTTGTTCCTGAGGTTCCAGCTGCCGCACCTGAAGCTGCTCCAGAGGGAGATCCTGTAACAAAAGGTTTTGCTGATATCGGAACTCGTCTTTCTGATATTGAAAAGCGCCTCACTGAATCTGAAAAGAAATCAAAAGTTGTTGAAACAGTTAAAGCTGTTGCTAAAGGTGTTTCGGTTCCAGATACGACTACTACTAAAAAGGAAGATGCTCCAGAGGAAGATGTTAGTAAATGGACTGGCAGCGCTGTAAACGATGTATTTGGTAGAGGAAGAAAATAACTAATCATTTTTTGGTAATAGTTTTTACCATTAAAATTTAACTTCGGTTTAAAACCGTATATCAGGAGAAAAGAAAAATGACAAATGAAAAACTTTTACAAAAAGCGTTGATCACTACGGCTGATATTGCTTCAGCTGGAGCATTAAATGATAAACAAAGTGATACGTTTATCGACTTCGTTATTGACGTTACAGAACTCCGTGGTAGCGTTCGTACCGTAAGGTTTCGTAACGAGAATATGGACATCGATAAAATCGGTGTTGGTGCCCGTGTTTCAGTTCCTAAGATTGAAGCTAGCGACCCTGGTGTTCGACGTGGAATCACTGCTTCTAAAGTTACCTTAACCCCAAAAGAGATTATGACTCCTTTCGAGATCTCTGATACATTTGCAGATCACAATATCGAGGGTGACTCTGTAGAAGATACTATCATGCGTCTGATGGCTACCCAAACGGCAAATGATATTGAAGAGCTTTTAATTAATGGCGACATTCTTGGACCAGCTCGTTTTGAGGGTGACCTCTATACAGGTGGTTCTGCAACTAACGTTGTAAAAGATACCTTTATCGCTCTTATCGCCGGTTGGTTTAGACTGATGGACTCTGGTAATACATATGATGCCGCAGGAGCTAACCTGAGCTCGTCTGTATTCTCCGAGATGATTAAGTCGCTACCGGTTAAGTTTAGGCGTACAAGACGTAACCTGAGATGGCTCATGGCCCTAGATATGGAACAGAACTGGCGTGAGAAAGTAAGTACACGTGGTACTGCTGCTGGTGACCGAGCATTAACTTCAGCAGATCAAATTCCTGTTTATGGAATTCCAATGGTTCCTGTACCTCTATTAGAAGCAGAGCCTCGAGTAGTTGAGCATCTTGCAGTTAGTACTCATCCTGATGAAGTATCTCTTCGTTATGCTCCTATTAAAACAACTGGCGTTATTGTTGTACCAGCTACTCTTGCAAGTGTTGCAGTTACTCCTTTTACTGAAACAACTGATTATGTTATGAATTATACAACTGGAACAATTTCTACAGTTGGAACCGCTACTATTGAATCATCAACTATAAAAATCACTTATTTCTCTAAAGCTCAAATCGCTCTTTGTGATTATCAGAATCTTATCATGGCTATCGGTCGTGATATCCGAATTGAAACTGACCGTGATATCTTCAAGGGTGTTAATCAGTTTGCTATTACTACAAAAGTTGACGCCGAGATTGAGGAAGTAACAGCAACGGTTAAAGGTATTAACATCGGACTTAGCTAATTCTTAAGATGCAATTAACAGATTCTTAATTATGAGAATTCTGTAGGAGTAATTTATGAAAAAATTAAGCACGCAATCGAACTTGAAAAAAAGCTCAGCATCTAAGAAAGATGAAAAGTCTGTTAAGAAAAAAACGGTTAAAAAACTTAAGGTAAAAAAACTTGCTGTTGAAAAAGAAGCAGAAAAAGAAACTGCTATTGCTACTGATTTTAAACCAAGTATTTCAAAAGTTTCTGTATTTGAAAAATTTGCAAAAGAAGTTAAACCTGTTATTGAAAAAGAAGTTTTACCTGAAAAAGTTGAAGTTGTTAAACCGGTTGAAGTTGTTAAACCTAAAGTTAAAAAACTCGCTGTTGTTAAATCTAAAGTTAGAACTATGAAAATAGTTCTAACTGATGGATCTACATATTCTGTAAGTGGTTTGAAATTCCATAAAGATCAACCGGTATTTTGTTCAGACGAAAAAATCTTAACTAAAGTTGAGCGTAATTCAAGATTTGATGTATTTGACGTGACAGGAGGAGGATGATGAATAAAATTATCGTCACGCTTCGTTCGTCACCCACGGAATCAATTGAAGTTCCTAATATTGTAAAATATAAAGGTGATAAAGAGGAAACAGTACTCCAAAAATCTTGTACTTTTGGAGCTATTCGTCTTTTCGCTGGGATACCTAAAACGATTTCTATGGATGAGCTCAAGCACATTAAAAAAGTAATGCCAAGAATTTATTCAAAATTAGATGTAAAACCTTATGTCGAAAGTAAAAGAGTTGACAAACGTGGTGCATCTGAATCTGAAATAAATAAATTGGTTGTTAAAGAGGGATTAGAACATCTTAAACCTGCAGTTCAAATTGAAAAATTGAAAGAACGTGGACTGATTAAAAAACCTGCAAAAGTTAAACCTCTTTTAAAACGATTTGTTAAAGAAGTTAAACCTGGTAACCTTCATAAAAAGATCAAAAGTTGATTTGTGTTATGTATCAATCTCAATTCTGGATCTGTTATCAACTTAGATCTCTTATCTAAACAAGGGTATCTGAGGTGGAAAAGCCTCGCCTCAGATACTTCCTTCCACTCATGTATTAGAGGATTATCATTATATTTCGGAGTACATCGAGCCGATTTACCTATCCCAAAACGTTTTGATAATATAGTTTTTGCAGCTGAAATAATAAAAAGTAAAGAAAATGTAGCAGTTGCAGAGAAAATAATAGCTTGCGCTGATGGCGTTGTACTATCATTGACTATGTATTTAAATGGGAGATCTGGACGATTTAGAATAGATCTAGATAAAAAAGGTCATATCAGATTTAAACCTTCATAATCAATTTCATAGTACATGTATTTTGATTTAATCTATTATTAAAGATAGCAAATTATTCATGAGGATACGATATGGCAAAACCAGTAGTTACATGCGGTGCTAATCAAAATAAATCATATGGCGGTGGTCCATATACAATAAATTTAACTGTTACTGCAACTGGAAGTCCAACCCTTTACACTTGGTTTATGAAAGATGTACCTCCTGGAAGTACAGTAAATGTTGGAACTAATGGAAATTTTGTAGATGGAGAATCTAATACACAGAATCCATCTTTTGATATTACTGGAACTATAGAAGGTGCTTTTGTTCTTGAATGTATTGCTTCTAATGCAGAAGGAAATAGTGATCCAGATTCTGATACTGATGGATGTCAGACAATAATTTATGTTCTTACTGAATTCGCTGATAGAAAAATACCTGGAGATTATCAATTTTCTTACGGTGATGATTTAAATGAAACTCTAATAGCTGAAATTAATAAAACGTTAGATGAATTAAATACACCAACAGATAATACTAATCTTAATGCAACGTCTTCATATCATGGATTATTAAAAAAACTAAGTGGAGTATCTTCACAATTTATGAATGGAGTTGGCGCTTGGGCAAGTACTGAAATACCTCATAATATCGGAGGCGCTCAACATTTAGAAGATAGTATTTCAAATATAAATTCAAAAATTTCTGACGCTGTTTTAGATGATCAAGATAGCCCAAGACCTGCAGATGAAATAATTGAAACATCTGGACCTACGACACTAGCTATAGGAGCTATTGCAGATACTCAATTAATGATAAGAAGTACATCTACAATGATCGGTGTAGCAACGGCTGGTATTGATGAAACAGCGATTCATGATAATGTATCTGGAGAAATAAATGCTATTTCTGCTTTTACATCTATCGAACCGACAGACATTTTACTTACAGAAATTCAATCACTATCTTGGCAAAAAAAGAAAGCATTAATTTCTAATATAATCGCTTCCTGCGTAATACTTCAAAACGGTTTTAGTATTAGAGCAGATTCTGTTTTAAGTTGGGATAATGGCGATAGAGAATTAACGATTACTCCTGCAGTTACTTCTTTTGAATTTTGGTCTGGAGAAATTAAATATACAAAAACTGAAGCAGAATCTATTGTAATACCAGACGTTGAAGAACTTTATTATATCTATTATGATGACGCTGGAGTCCTTCAATACACTACTACATTTGGATCAACTCTTATTTTAACATATGCTTTAGTTGGAATTGTATATTGGGATGAGGATAATGGAGTTGCAATTGCTGTAGGAGATGAACGTCACGGTAGAGAAATGTCTGGCGTTGTACATGAATGGGCACACTCTACTTTTGGAACTCTATATGATAGTGGTCTTGGATTAGCTAATATTGATGCTGATGGATCCGGTGATGACGCTTCAGCTGCTAGATGTTCTGTTATTGATGGTAGTATTAGAGATGAAGATGTCCCTCATCTTATTGTAAATGGTAGCCCACAAACATTAAGTACTGTTTTAGAAGCACCGATATTACATAGATTAGGAGTTGGTGGACTTTGGAGAGCATTAGCACCTACTACTTACGCTATTTCATCTACAGGAAGTGGTAGAGCTGCATATAATTTTGAAAGTGGTGGAACTTATTCTATTGCAGAAGTTGGAAATAATGATTATACCCTATCTCATTTATTTGCAACTAATGATATTTTTTATCCAATAATAATTGTAATGGGACAAGCAACTTATGCCAATATTAATGCAGCAAGAGAAGGTGCTTATACAGAAATTAATAGTCTTTCATTAGGTGCATTAACAGGAGTGTTTAAAGAATTCAAAGCAATAGGTTCTTTAATTTTTCAAACAACAAATGGTTATTTAAATGCAGTTCAATCAAGAGTAAGAGTAACTGATTTAGGTGAAAATTATGTAGATTTTAGATTCAGTAATTTAGGTTCACCAGGTTCAAGTGCAAGTTCTACAGATCATAATGGAATAGCAAACAATGGTGGAGTAGGAAGTCATGCAGCAATAACAGCTTTTATGTCTACTCATAAATCAAATCACGTTCTCGGTGGATCTGATTCGATTAAGTTAGATGATCTTTCAACTCCTGATGATAACACGGATCTTAATGCAACATCTTCATATCATGGTCTACTTCAAAAACTCCCAGGTGGTACATCTACATTTTTAAGAGCAGATGGATCATTTGCAATTGTTCCGGTTCCTGAAGCTGATTCATATGCAGGTCATGAAGGTGATGAACCACCTATTTCACCTCATGTTAGAAGCGATGAATTTAATGATGGTGTTTTTGATGTAGGTGGAACTTATCCTTGGACTTGGGCAAGAGCTGGAGCACCGGCAAGTTGGGCTGAAGAAAAGGGTGTAGTATGGATGAAGGATACAAATACGGGTGGTACTGACAATATTGCTGATTGGCACTATGCTTCTAAAGTAATATCAGCTGGAGCATTTACAATAGAAACTAAAATAGATGTGTCACCAGTATCAAATTATAATAGTATGGGAATAACAATTGATGATGGAGGAGATGCAAATTTAGATGCAATTAAGATCCAATATGGTGCAACTGTTGAACCATGGGGAGTAGTTAATCAATGGAGAGTTGCTAGTTCTTGGACTCATGAACAAAATCCAAGGAAAACTTATGATAGGATTGCTTATCTAAAATTATCATTTGATGGTGCTACTACTGTTACATTCTATGAATCTGTTAATGGTATTGCTTGGCGTACAATGGGAACTCATACAATAGGATATACTCCTTCAAGAATGGGTTTCTTTATTCATTCTAATACTGCTGGTGGATCTGGATTAGAATTATTATGCGCTTTTCATTATTTTAGAGTTTCTTAAGGAGAAATAATGTCACGTTATGGCGTTTCAAGATATGGGAGTTTAAGATATTCGAGATCTTCTACTCTTACTTCAGATGAATATATTCCATCTGTAGATAATACTTCTATCATTAATCTTGTTCCTATTGTTTCAACATTAGAAGTTGTTCCAGATATAGAAAAAGTTGAAAATCTTAAACCAAGTATTGTAGAAGCAGAGGAGGATTAGATGGCGACAACAATTAAATTAACAATTAATGTTGAAAAAATAGCGAATGTACTTACTCTTTATGACGTAATAAAAGTTTACAGATCAGCTACTGAAACAGGTACGTATAGTGAAATAACTGTCCTTGGAACTAGAGTAGATTTAGTCGCTGCTACTAGTGTTTACATTTATGATGATACTGCCGGCGATGTAGATTATTGGTACAAAACTTCTTATTATAATGAATCTACTTTATTAGAATCTACTTTATCAGATGCAATAAAAGGTGATGTTAATAGCCTTTATATCTGTATTCAAGATATTCGAGATGAAGGTGTAACTGCATCTATAGCTGGTGATAAAAAGGTTTTGGATCTTATAATAATGTGGCAAGCTTATATTGAAAGACAAACTCGTAATTGGTTTATTGCTAAAGAAATGGAATTGTATTTAGATGGAAATGGTACTACATTATTACAATTTCCATTTCCAATTATTTCTGTTAGTGAACTTTCTATAAATGAAATTGTAATTGATACAGATGATTATAAGGTATATAATGGACGTGGTGAAAGTGGTAGAGATGATAGATTTAATCCAAGAATTAATATCTCTACAGGCGATACTAATATTTTCAATGGAACCGGTTCTGTAAATAGTAGTATTACATTATTTGGAGTAGGAGAAAAGAACATAATAGTAACTGGAGAATTTGGTTTTACAGAATCAGATGGTAGTGTTCCTGCTCCTATTAAATACGCTCTTAAGAAATTAGTTATCAGGAGATGCCTTCCAATGTACACTACAATCGGAGGTCCATCTGGTCCGACAATAGAGGAGGAGACTGATAGACATCGAATAAAATATGGGGATCCTATTTCTGGTAGTAAATTTTTTAGTATGACTGGAGATCCTGAAGTAGATCAAATTTTAGCAATGTATAAAGCTCCTATTATGTTAAAAGCTCCTCGTACTCTTCATAAAAGATTAACTGGAGGTAGATAATGATACCAAGGTTAATACATCCAGTACCTATTGAAATTCAAAGAATAGATCATAGTGTTACTATTTTAGATCCATATGCACGTGAACCGGTTCGTCAATTATGGAAAGAAGGACAAGGACCTGGACTTGGTAGTAATACATTATTATCTGGACAAATGAATTTTAATAAAGGAAATATCGATAAACCTGTTCTTAGTCCAGGAGGCGTTGAAGAGCATTCAAAGGGTTATATTTTACTTAGGATGATAGATCTTATAATTTCTGGAATAGCTACTGAAGCAGCTGATGGAACTATAGAAATCGCTATTTCTAGAGGTGATCTAATTGTAAGAATAGGACGTCGCGTAACTAAATATTATGTTCTTTTCTTCAGAGATGTCGGTGGATATACGGATCAAATTGGAGGTACTTTATTAGAAGTTAATTTTGCAGATAGAAAGCCTGGTACATAATGGGATTTTCAATGAAAACAAAAGGGATTGATAAATTTATTCGTTACTTTAGTGAAAAGAGAAGAAAAGATCATATGAATAGAGATATGAGAAGTAAAATTCAGAGGCAATTAGAATTACTTCGAACTGACATTATTCAATATATAGATGCAGAAAAACATGGTATTAAAAATTCACCTTTAACAATTTTATCTAAAAATAGTTCACGTCCATTAGTAGATCATGGAGATCTAAGACAGTCTGTAAATTGGCGTACTAAAATATTAAAAAATAATGTAATTGGAGGCGTTGGAGTTTTAAGAACTAAAGTAAATAATGATGGAAAAAAGCTTTGGAATATTGCTATCGCTCTCCACGAAGGTTATATTGTAAAAGTAACTCCTGAAGTTCGTGCAGCTGTTTTTATGGAAATGAGAAAACGACGTGGAAAGAAAGTTCGCTTTAATAGTAATGCTTCCTCTGGAGCTAAAACATGGAAAGTAAGAGGACGACCTTTTATTGAAGCACCTTTTTTTGGAGCTATTGAACGTATTAAAAAAGCTCTTGGTGATGGCGTAAATATATCATTAAAAAGGGATTAGAAATGCCTGATAGAATAATAACAGAAATATGGTGGAGTCCGAGTCAAGGATTTGATGTTAGGGCTGCAACTACATTTTCAGATTCTGCAAAAATTAGATTAGATCCTGAAGATCATAAAATCAAATTAAAAATTCAAGAATCAAATAATAGATATCCACTTGATACAGATTTAACAGTTAGAAGTAAAACATACAATCCTGAGGCCGTTACACAATTACTAATGGTTCAATTAAATTCTACGATACCTGTAGATGAAGATAGTGACGCATTAGCTACTGTTGAAATGAGAATTTATAATGGAACTAATGAAATGTGGTGGACTGGAGCAGCTTGGGCAATTGCTTCTGCTGGAGAGTGGAATACTGAAGCTGAAATAAATGCAAATATTTCTACATTTGATATTACGTCAAGAGAGTTTGCAATTGTTTTAAATCTTATTACATTAGACAGTAAAGTAACTCCAGAAGTTGAAAGTGTCTATATATTATGGAGTGGAGAAATTGAATGGAGTCAGGATATTATTTTAAATTCTTTAACACAGACTGTTCAGGAGGAGGCTACTTATCCAGAAGATATCGCATTACCTCCTTTAGCAGCAGACTCATCTACAATAGATTTAGATGATTATGTAGATGAGAGTGATTTAAATATTACGGATATTGAAGCTGTTTATGAGCATAATGGAGATCCGTTACATCGTACTAATTTATTTTCATCTTATAATTCAACAACTCATGTAATTACATTAACTTCTCCTATCTTAGCTAATGGTGTACCATACATTAGACAGATAATTAGAGCAAATGTAGCCTGGGATACTCATCAAGATTTCGATGAAATAGGAAAATTACCACAAGTTATTTTATCAAATACAAGAACAATTAACTCATCTCCCTACTCATTTGCTCATTCTTCTGATATCATGAGAAGAGATACAGGCGCAGCTGTAAAAACTCCAGCGCCATATAGAATGACATATCAGGTGACAATGGAAGTAAGAACAGACAGAACGAGAAGTCAACAAAGGTTATTAGATTCTTTGATTTCTTTTTTAACATATGGTCCATCTACAGAAGAAGGACCATTTTTAAAAAGTCGTGCAACGGATCGACGATATAGATTATGGCTTCAAGATGAATTTACTGCATTACAATCTGAAACAAAATTATCTAATGTTAGAATTTTCCAGGGTCAATTTAGAATTCAAGACGTTGCTTTGAATTTAAAAGCTGCTGAAGATGTATATGCAATTCAAAAATTAAATTTAGGTTTTGCTACAATCAAATCAGATGAAGAGCAAAAAGCTATTATAAATGAAGAACCAATTCCAAAAACGACTGAAGAAGTCATAGAAATTGAAGACTAGGAGGATATCATGTCAGTAAGGAGATTCGGACCAGTTCTTGGTGCTGGTGTAGGAGTTGAAGAAAAACAAGGTGATAAACAAATTCAACCAGCTCCATTTGGCGTCACTGTCATGGTTGGAGAGTTTCCAAAAGGAACAGTTAATGAACCAGTTTTTCCTTCTGGAGTATTAGATTATAAAAACAGATGCGGTGGTAGACGATTATCAAATTCTGAAGCACCTGGCGCAGCTCTTGATTTTTATAATCTAAGTCAAGGTGCTGGTGAATTAATTCCATTTAGAGTAACTGCTGGTGATGAAGTTCAGGCAACTATTGATCTTTTTAACCGTAAAGGTGTAACCGTTTCAGCATTTTCTGGCAGAGGATTACTAGGAACTCTTAAAGGAAAAAATGGTGGTGAATGGGCTGGTAAACGTGAAACACAGACTGATACTCATTCTGGAGTTGGTGATTTAACTGCAACAACTATTGATACCGGCGACACTATGCTGGAAAACTATTGGACTGGTGGAACTCTTGAATTGAAAAAAGTTGCTACAAAAACTTATAAAATTTTAAGTAATACAACTGCAGGAGTTGTTACTGTTCAACCGGATCAAGATCTATTAGTTGATTTTGCAGCTGGATCTGGTACACCTGTTAATGATTATGTATTAAGAAAAGTAAATACAGATTCACTTGGTAATGCTCAAAATCTAGCTATTCTAATTAAAGATGGTATAGAGAATCCAGGAACAGAATTTGGCATTGAAGTTTATGAAGATAATGCGCTTGTTAAAAAGTGGGATAATTTAAATACTAATCCTCTTGTTGCTAATTACTGGTTAAATGTAATTAATGATGATAAGAGTAATTACTGGGTTGTAGCTGCAGATGCTTATAGTGGCGATAAAACAGTCGCTAATGTTATGCCTTATAATCATTACGGCCTATCATCTGCTTTAGCAGCTACCCTTTTAACACTTCCACTACCAGATATTAGTTTAGTATCTCCTACAGATGCAAATCCAACTTATCTTGTTGCTTATAATACTGCAACTGTTAGTCAAACACTAACTGGAACCGTTGGAAATAGTGGTGCAGATATCATATGGACTTCAAGCATAAGTCCATTAAGTGTTACATCTACTACTTTTACTGGAGTTGCTGAGGATCTTGGAGATGAATCTGTTACTATTACAGTAACAAATGGTGGAACTGTTTTAGCAGATGGAGATGTAATAACAATTGAAGTTATTGTATTAGAACCGTCTGAAGCAGTAGGTGGAACTATATGGCCTGACAAAGTAAACGAACCTAATCTATCCTTTACTATTTCTGCTAATACAAGAACAACTGTTAGTGTAAGAACTGGTTTAGATCTTACAAATTCTGCAGCTATTTCTGCAGGAGCAGCTTTTGCTCTAAGTTATAAACAGCAAATGATAGGTGGTTCAAACGGATCTCCTATAGCTGACGCTGATTATTTGGAAGCATTTGACACTAGCTTATCAAAACTTAATCGTCTTTTTGGTAAAAATAAAGGACTTGTTAAAGTATCAACACCTGGAGTTACTTCTACAGCAATTACTAAAGCTGCTTTAGAATATGTCACTGCAAGAAATTATCAATATTTAGTTGAAATTCCAGCTAATGTAGTAACTGAATCTGCTGCAGTAGATCATATTAATACTACAATCGGCCGTAGTGATTATGGTATAGTTTATTTTCCAAGTTTTGGATCAGTAGTAGATCCTAATGCTACAGCAGGCGCTGTTAATCCTCCTCTACTTCAAGTATCTCTTGCTGGAATGATTCTTGGACGTCATGCTCTAATGGCTAAAAACTATAATGGTTATCATAAAGCACCTGCAGATACTACCGTTACATTGCCAAATGTATTAGAACTTACTACAGGTGATGCAGAGACAGCAGCGGCTATGAATGAAGAGATTTTAAATCCGAAGGGAATTAATACTATTAAATTTATGCAGGGCACTGTAACTGTGTGGGGGGACAGAACGATATCACCTACAAGTGAATGGCAGTGGTTACATCAAAGATCTTTAATGAGTCACTATGAAAATCTTTTAAGGGAAAATTTTGATTGGATTGTTTTCGCAATAAACGATCTAACTGCACAAGCAAGAGTATCAACTACTCTTAAAAGTTTTTTCTATCCAGAATGGATTAAAGCAGCTATTCGTGGAGATAAATTCACCGATGCTTTTAAACTTAAAATGGATTCAGAAAATAACACTGACGCGACACGTGCAGCTGGAGATCTTAATGCTGAGATCTTACTTAGGTTAGCTGATACGGTTGAACGTTTTAAAATAGTTATTGGTAAACAAGGTATTTTTGACGCTGTAGAGTAAATCTCTTTTAAAGCGTTTTAACACGAGTTTTTTAACTCTAGAGTAGGAGAAAAAAATGGCATCAGGAAATTCGAGAGTTGTAAGTGGCAGTTATGTAGGAACTGGAGCTGCTCAGTATATTCGTTATGATAAAGTTGGTTTTCGTCCAAAACGAATAACTGTTTATCGAAACGAAACTGCTATTGATATGTGTGAACATATTCAAGGAATGGCAGATGCTTCAATGTTTCAAACTATTGGAACAACTGGAGTAAGAACTTTAGTTACTACAGAAGGAATTACTCTTCAAGACCAAGGATTTTTACTTGGAACAGATGCACAGGTAAATGCAGCTGCAGGTGTTTTTCTTTTTGTTGCAGAGGAATAAAATCTACTTGAGTTAATTAATTTAATTCTACTCAAGAGGAGGATAAAATGGCTAGTGGAAGTGCAAGAAGGGCAGTAGGCAGTTATATTGGAACTGGCGCACTGCGTAGTATTATCGGCGATAAAGTCGGTTTTAAACCAAGACGAGTAACTATTTATCGAGCCACGACTGGAATTGATATGTGTGTAATTACAGATCTAATGGCTGATAATTCAATGTTTCAAACACTAGGTTCTGACGGTGTTAGAACTTTAGTTACTACTCAGGCAATTACTCTGTTAACTACAGGATTTTCTGTAGGAACTGATGTTCAAATTAATAATGATACAGACACGTATTATTATATTGCAGAGGAATAAAAAACTTTTAGAATTTCTTTTTTAAGAAATTTTTGATAAGGAGAATACAATGGCAGAGATTGATGGAAAATTAGGAAATGGAGGAATGGGTAGAGGGATCACTGAAGAAAGTGGTGTTGCTACTATTAAAACATTGTTTGATGGTTTAGTAGATGATATCGCTGCTTTCGCGGCGAAATATGATTTGATGTTAGCTGCGTTAGATGCACAAAGTGGATTCAGTGGCTATGTATCAACTTATGCCGCACCTACTGAAAGTGTAACAAAAGCTACTTAATACCACTAACAATATAGGAGGAGGAAATGAAATCAGTATTGTTACCGGATCATATACCGGTAAATAATTACAAACTAATTGTTGTTGGAGGTCCACCCTTTTTAGAGTTTATTACAATTGATGGACTTGAAGAAGAATTGGAAACTGTTGATCTACCAGATCGAACTAAAGCATCCGGTGGTAATACAAAACCAGTAGAGTTCACTGTAACTCATCCAATTCATCATATTATTGAAGATGAATTTCTTGAACTTTGGTTTCAAGAGGGTCAAGATCCTGTCTTGCCTACTTATAAAAAAGCGGCGAGCTTGATTGTTACTTCGATTTCTGGTCTTAATTTTAAGACCTATAATTTAATTGGTTTGTTTATTTCAAAACGTAAAACCGCTGATTTAGATATGGCTAACGAAGGCGAATTAAATGTTACTGAATGGACATTTAACGTCGATCGAATTATAGCACTTTAAATCTTAATAGCCCACCAACAGATCTTTATAGACAACTGGGGTGGGCTAAATATTATTTTATTTAAATCTCACAACGGCTAAATTTTTTAGTCTATTTGGAGGTAGGATGTCTACTAAGGCAAAGAAAAAAAAACTTGACTCTTTAACAACTGCAAGATATAAAGATCATAAAGAAGGTAAAACTCGAAAAGGTGGTGTTAATTCTCCTCCTAAAACGAAAAGACCACCCCCACCTAAATCAGAACCAATTCCAAAACTAGATCATAATAGTAATATAAATTTTCCACAAGAATCTCCTGAACATGATTATATCGATTTTAGAAAGGATCCTAATAAAGGAATTGCTTATGATGATCTATTAGGTGAAATTCCAAACGACCTTGTTAAATTAGATCCGTCTGAAGCTATTGAAAAGGCAACTGAATATCCACTTCTTTCTGAAGTTGGAAAAGTTTTACCAATAGGGTTCGTAGATCAGAATGATGATAAACACCGCGATTTTGTATTAACAGAATGGAACTGGGACATGGAGGAAAAGCTTGGTAAGTTAATGGAAGATAATCCAGAGATGCCTATTAATCAATATGTCTCTGAAGTAATAGGTCATGGAATTTCAAGTCTTGGTAAAATTGAAGTTAGTAAAATGAAGAGAAGTCAAAAAAGATTACTTGTACGAAATCTTTATTTTTCTGATGCCCTTTATATCTATATTCATATTAGAATAAATTCATTAGGTCATTATCTTAAGACTGATAAATTTAAATGTCTTTATTGTAAAAAAGATATTTTAAATTTTGCTGCAGATTTAAGAACTTTAGAAGTTAAATCATATGATGATATTCCATCGAGAGAAGTAGTTCTTGAAAAGGGTATTATGTATGCTAATAAATTATTAACTAAAGTTACTGTAGGACCTATTAGATGGGCTTTCATGGAAACAGACGATAGAAATATTTTACTTAATTCTGCAAAATTTAAAATGGCAACTCTTAAACAAGGAATAACTAAAATAGAAGGTGCACCTGAAGGTCCAATTTATTTAACTAAAGAACATCTTAATACAATGAGTATGAGAGATATTAATAAATTAGTAGATGAAATAGATCAATGTGCAGGAGGCGCTGTTATGGAAATAACTTCTAAATGCCCTTATTGTAATGAAGCTTTTGATCAAGCTATTAATTGGGGATACGATGATTTTTTCGCACCCTCCTCCCATTAGCTACAAAATCTCAGTTATGGGAGGAGGAATTTGCTATCGTAATGGGATCTGAAGGAGCTATACAGGGAAGTGATATTCATAATATGACGCCAGAGAAAAGAGATTGGACTTTGAGAAGGTTACATAAACTATCAGATGAAAGGCAAAAAATATCAAATAGGTAACAGTCTCATATAGAATTGTAATATGATTCTAAATAGGAGATCAGAATTATGAAAAAATTTGGAATAGCTGCAATACTTTCATTTGTAGATAAGGGTGCTACAAGAGCCATGGGTAAAGTTGGAGCTATGGCCAAAGTTCTCCAAAAAAGATTTAAAGGTATTGGAGCTGGAGCCAAACAAATAAGTTCTGGTCTTGGTCAAATGACTATGGCTATGATGCCCGTTGCTCTTGGTTTTGGATTTATGATCCGCGACGGTATGAAATTTCAACAAGCTATGGCAGGATTAAAAGCTGTTCTATTAGATACGACAGGTGAAGGAACTGCTGGATTAAAAAGTTTAGCAAAAACTATGGGAGCGACTACTGTATTTTCAGCCTCTGAAGCTGCCGAGGCTATGACTAATTTATCGCGCGCCGGTTTTGAAGCTAATGAAGTAGCTTCAGCTATTCCTGGAACTTTAGCAGCAGCTGCGGCAGAGGGTATTTCATTAGCTACTGCCGCTGATATGGTTGCTTCTAATGTAAGAGCGTTTGGATTAGAAGCAGGAAAAGCTGGTGAAGTAGCTGGATCAATGGCTCTTGTATCTGCAAGAACTAATACGAATATGGTATCTCTTCAAGAGGGTATGAAACTTGCTGCACCTATTGCTAAAAAAGCTGGATTTTCATTTAAAGAAACAGCTTTAGCACTTGGAAGTCTAGCAGATATCGGTTTAAAGGGTACTCTGTCAGGTACTGCTTTAAGATCTGCAATAACTAATCTATTATCACCTACTAAAAAAGTTCTTAAAGCTATGGGAGGCAGAGCAGGATTAAATAGTGTAATTCGTGAAAATGATGGTAGCTTACGTGGTCTATCAGATATTATGTTTAGGGTTAATAAAAAATTAGGAAAAGTAAAAGATAAAATTACAAGAACAGATATTGCAATGAAAATTTTTGGTAAACGTGGTATTGCCGTAACAAGTGCATTTGATAAAAGTGGTTTATCTCTTGAAAAATTTATAGAGAAAGAAAAAGAATTAAGACTTGAGACTGGTAACACTGCAAAGGTTATGGCAGCTCTTCAATTAAATACTCTTGGAGGTCAATTTAAATTAGTACGGTCTGCAATTGAATCTGTTAACATAGAACTCTTCGGAATGATATCAGGACAACTTCGTGGAGGCGTTAAAAACTTAGCTGGAGATATTGGAAAATTAGCACTTGCTTTAAGAGTTGTACGCGGCGAGAAAATAGTTGATAAGGAAACTCTAAAACAGATTAAAGCATTACCGAAAAATTTTATCGAAATGGCAAAGGGAATTAAACAAGGGTTTAAAGAAGCAAAACAAGTTTTAAAAGATTTTTGGAATACTGCTAAAAAGGTTTTAAGATTTTTTGGAATCGGTGTTGAAAATGATACAAAGGGTACTGCTAAATTAATTACTAAAATAGTAGTTCTTACTGCAGCATTCGCTCCTCTTGGTTTAGCTGTTTTAGGAGTAACTAGATTTTTTGGAGGATTAGCAAGTGCAGCTATTGGTGCTGGTAAAGTAATGTTTCATACTCTTGGTCTAGCAGGATCTGTAGTTAAAGCTATGGGAGGAGGAGTTGCTGCTTCAGTTAAAGGAACTGCTGGATTTGGTGGCGCTGCTCTAGGATTAACAGCTGCCGCTACGGCTGGATTTGCAGTAGGTACTGCTTTCGATAAAATATTTGGAATTTCTGATAAACTTGGACCAGCTTTATTTAGATTATTTAATACAGCCGATGCAGCTGGGAAAAAAGCAAAAGCTAAAGAAGGAGCAAAATCATCTGCCGTCGTTCAAGCGCAAAGAATGCTTGAAACTTTTGCTAAATTATCACAAAGTGGAATTACTAAAGTTGGTACTAAAGGTAATAAATCTGCTTTAACAAGAGAATTTGCAACACAAAAAATAACAGCATATCTTAAATCACAAAAACTAAGTCAAGCAGAAATAGCAACTGCATTATCAAGAATGGCAACTACCTTTAATGGAATAAAAACACCTGCGAGTACAAATGTTAAACCTTTAAAGACTGCTAGAGATGCAATGGTATCTTCTGGTGGTATGATTCCAGTATCAGCCGGTGATGTAGTCATGGACCGCGCCAGCCTAGCGACAGCGGTTGTTTCTCAGATGAGAGGTGGTTTAGCAGGTCGTGCAGGAGGAGGCGCTTTGGGAGGCGGTGACCCAGGCAGAGTGAGTCCAGCTCCTGCAACATCTTCTGGTCCTATTCAAATTAATACTAGCATTCAAGTTGATGGTAGAGAAATAGCTATTGCAGTAGCTAAAGTTCAGTTGGATGAATTAGAAAGAAATGGAAGTAATATGAATCCAGGTGATAGAAGTAATTTACTTGAACGTGGATTTTTAGGAGGAATGTAAAATGACTGCAGGTATAGGCGGATTTGGAGCAAGACATAAACTTTGGACTCTTACTGATTTAGATAGAAAAGAAGATATTGTTGGTCAGTTTATAGCCCAAAACGTTACTAAAAATTTATCTGCTAAGATAGCAAATAACTCTTCATATAATTCACAATATCCAATCATACAGTGGGTCGGTGGAGAACTTGAAACAATAACTTTTACTGCTAAATTTTTTGCACATGATGAAAAAGATTTTAGTGTTGATGATAGATTAGATAGATTAGAAAAATTAACAAAAAGAAATGATGATTTAAAACGGATCCCCGTTTGTACTTTTACACTTGGAGATGTTCCTAGCTTATATATTGATTGTCTTGTTAAATCAATAGGTGGAATTACTTATGATGAACCAAGAAATGATGGAACTATTAGAGGAGTAACATTACAAATAACTTTAGTTCGTTATAGAGAAGTTGAATTTAAAGCAACAGATCCTACTGTTCCAGAAAGTTTTACAAGAATTAGACGAGCTAAAAAAGGTGACCTTTATGAGGATATCGCTTTAGATGAATATGGAGATCCAGAATTAGGAATTCTTTTAAGACAAATGAATCCTCTTGTACCAGGTATGGATCTTTCTGAATTAAATCCAAAAGATCCAATTCATATTTTTCCAGAAGAGCATTTACTAACTTTTGATATTGAGCCAGAATTTCACGGTTTTGCAAGAGGCACTGATAACGAAGCAGCGGAACAAGCAAGAAGAGATTTATTTATTAAAAGAGGTGGAAATAGTTACACTACATTATTCTCTGGAGATGTAGATAAGGACTTTATGTAATGCCTATTATCGGAGAATATTTAGCACCTAGATACCTTATTAAAGTAGAAGGTACAAAACTATCTGAAGATGTAACTCGTTATATAAGTGGAGTAGAATTTACAGAACAAGAAAACTCTGCAGCTAAAATAGTTCTAACAATTATAAATGAAAAATTTCGTTTTTTGGATAGTAAAATATTTGCAGAAGGTAACAAGATAGATCTTTGGATGGGATATGTTTCAAAACCTATGGAATTTATGGGACGTGCAATAATTGTAAAACCAAATCCTAATTTTCCAAGATCCGGTATTCCATTAATGACAGTAGTAGCGCATGACTATTCAAGAAAATTAATGAAAAACAGAGAAAATGATAAAGGTAAATCATACAGAAAAAAATTAGATTCTGAAATCGCTTCTTTAATATTTAAAAGTGTAGAAATAACTCCAGATGTTAAAGTTACAAAAGGTACAAAAAATAGAATAAGAAAGCGTAGTGTAACTCCATGGCAATTTCTAAAAAATCTTGCAAAAATTAATGGATATATTATTACTGTTAAATATGATCCTAAGAAAAAAACTAACATTGGATATTTTGGACCGCCATTAGATGAGAATCAACCTAATAAATATAAATTTATTTATGGTACTGGTGAAGCAGATTCAACTCTTTTTGCTTTTAATCCAAATATGAGTTTAGCATCTCAAGAAACAAAATTAACAATGAGTTATACTGATGCAAAAACACGTAAGACTCATAAACTAATAATAGATATTTCAAAGAAAAAAGCAGAGGATACTTTATTCATCGCTGCAGGTGGTAAGAAAAAATTAAAAAAAACTATTCCAAATGGACCTTCAATTACTTTTGGAATTTTTGGACAACAAATGAAAACAGTAGCTGGGAGAACTTTTACATCTGCAGCAGATGCTAAACGTTTTGCGGCAGTTTGGTTTCAAAGTATGCAAGATGAATTTATTCTTGGAAGTGGAGTCGTTTTAGGAGTAGCTAATATTAGACGAGGTCATGTTCATGAATTAAGTGGTTTAGGTACTAGATTAACTGGAGATTGGCATTTCACTTCTGTAACTCATAGGATGCAACGAAGTAGTGTTTATGAAGTAAATTTTACTGCAAGAAAAGTTGTTCTCGATAATGTTCTCGGTACTCCTTCTGGAATTACTAAAGTTAAAAATGAGGAAACATCATCATGAGAAAATCAATTTACGTAGCCAAAGTTTTAAATAACGAAGATCCTCAAAGAATCGGAGCTGTTAAAATTCAGGCTAATGATTTAATAGATGATGCTGCTTTAAGTGAAGAATTGACTCCTGGTAGATACCCTTTTGCCGGTGGAGGTGAAGGATTTTATTATGCTCCTCAAAAAGGATCTTTACTTGAAATTGAAATCAATGAAGACGAAGAGGAGAGTACTGAAGATATTAATAGCAGATGGACTGGAATGCTTTACACTAAAGATGATGATATTCCAGAAGAGTTTCAAAGTGATCCTCTAAAACGTGGTGGAATAAAATTTGGTGATGAAGTATTCCTTCAGGATAAAACTTTGAATTTATCTTCTCTAATATCTGAAAATGTTAGATTAGGTGAAGAAGCAGCAAGTCACCCTCTAAATAGAGGAGATACTTACAACGAACAGTTAGTATTATTTTTAGATGCTTTAACAGCTTATATTACTGCTATACAAGCTATAGCAGATCCGGCAGGAACAGCTACAAATGCTTTAAAAGCTGCTATTGCTGCATTCAAATTAGCTAAAGAAACTTGGTTATCTACTAAATGTAAAACAGAGTAAGGAGTAAGATATGGCTAAAGGAATGAAATTACCAGTACAGGTTAATAAAAAAGGAGGCGCTGCACTTATTGAGGCGACTCCCTATACTGATCAAACCGTTGGCGCTGCTCTTACTCCTAACTTAAGTAAAAATCCATTCCAGGCTGGAGGAGGCGTTGAAATAGGCATCTCTGAAAGTTTTATTTTTGCTAATAACGCTGCAAGTGCACAGGCTACAGCTCGTAGAAATGTAACGAGAGTATTTGCTAGATTAAGAGCACAAGAAATTGCTAAACTTGCAGCTGGTAGAGATGGATTAAAATTTACAAATGATGAAGCTGAATTAGTCGCTGAAATAAAATATATAGAACTTGAAGCAGATTCAGAAAGACACCTTAGTACAAATTTTAAAGATGCTTTACAGAGTGCACCAAAAGTCAATTCTAGCGGTGAATAAATAGGGAGTATAAAATGGCTACAACGACAATTATAATTCCTGATTTTGAAATGTCTGGATTTTATTATGCAGAAATTTTAAGACGGATTAGATTATATAATAGAATTTACGCGCCTGAAATTACAAGCGAAGTAGCTGAAGAACCTTTCATTCAATTAGAAAGAGCATTTGCATTAGTAGGTCATTTAAATAATGTCTATTTAGATCTTGCGGCTAATGAAAATTTACTTCCTACTGCAAAACTTCAAGATAGTGTAAGACAGTTACTTAAATTAATAGATTTTCAATTAAGAGATTATTCCCCATCTACAGTAGAATTATTAGTAGAGCTGACTCAAGTTCTTACTGCTTCTGTTAGATTAGTAGATGCTAATTCTTTATATGAAACAGAGCGTGAAGACAATGTAGATCCTACTCAATTTGAAAATCTAACAGCTATAGATTTGGGACCTACAAACGTCGTTGATGGAGTATTCGGATTAGAGATGGATAGAGAAGGAACTGACGGATCAACTGTAGTTGGAGATCCTGACGCTTTTGAAAGTGCTGCAATGTCTGTTAGCTCCTCGGACCTTCAAAAAGAAATAGAAATAACGGGATCTATTTTAGGTCAAAATGAAACATTTAGAATTGCAGAAATTCTTGCAACTGGGGCAACTTCAAAAATTAGATTAGAAGGAATAAATGGTGGTGAAACTCCTTTATTTTTATTTGAAGATAATCTTACTTGGAAAATTAGAACTTATACAGCTAATGGAAACACTGCAGTAAATACTTCAGGTTCACCATATTTTACACCTTGGACAGATGTTGAAGTAGGAGACAAATTATATATTGGTTCAAGTTTTATAATGTGGGATCAAATTGATTTTGTTTTTAATTCAAGTGGCGCGGATTATACGGGTGTATGGGAGTATCACGATCCTGATAAAGGTGATGAAACTCCAGGAGCTGTAACTAATTTAGGAACTCAATTACAATTTGATATTGATATTCTTCTTGGAACAACTGATCTTAATGGGGCTATGGTAAAAATTACATATCTTCCAACTGGAATTTCAGAACTTTTACCTAGCACTTGGATCGGACCTGGTAATGTAGTTACGACATCTGCTTTCTTAGGTCAATCAGGAACTCCTTCAACTAACCTTCAGGATTATTCTGTAGGAACTAAATGGAATCCATTCCTAATTTATATTACAGATGAAGTTGGTGATTTAGATACAGACGGAAAAGTTGAATATACTCTACCACAAACTACTAATAAAAATTGGCAGAAAGTTGAAATAGAAAGTGTTGAAGGATTTTATTTAAGATACAGAGTTCTTACAGCATCGTCTGGTAATGAACCAATTATTGATACTATTATGATAGATCAAAATAATCAATATACTTTAATTGACGCAGTTCAAGGTTTAACAGTTACTAACGAACCTGTTACATCTTCAGACGGACAACCGGATCAAACTTTTGAACTACAGACAACTCCAGGTCTTGTAAATACTGTAGAATGTTATGTAGACGAAGGTGGCGGCGAAATAGAATATACTAATTTAACAGCTTTAAATAAAACTCTTTATAACTCTGGTTCAAAAGATAGGCATTTTACAGTAAGTCAAGATAGCCTTGGAGTTTTAACAGTTCTATTCGGTGATGGTACCAGAGGAAAAATACCTACTCTTGGAATAGATAATGTTCGATTCGTTTATAGGGTAAATGCTAAAGAAGATGGAAATGTTGGAGCATCTACTATTACTGTAAACGCTGGAGGTGCAGCTTTTATAAAAAGTCTAACTAATCCAAGAGCTGCAGGTGGCTGGAGGGAAGCAGATGGTGCTAGTGACGCTTCGCTTGCTTTAGTTAAAGAGGAAGGGCCAGCTAGTTTAAGAACCGGCAACAGGGCTTGTGCTCCTCAGGACTATGAAGATCTAGCACTTGCCTTTACTACTGACGCCGGAACAAGACCAATTGTAAGAGCTTTCACAATTGAAGAAGGATTTGGACCAAAAACAATAATGTTAGTTGTAGTTGGTACAAACGGTGTAGCAATTCCTAATTCTGTTAAAGATGAATTAGAGGATTATTTTAATGGAAATATAGCTGATGGAATAGAGGGTGTAGGTCAAGCTAATGTACAAACAACTGTTATTAATTTTACTCCACGAGTAATTCCAGTATCAGTTACTATTATTGCAAACTCTGCTTTAACAGATACGTTAGTTGAAACTAGATTATCTTCATTATTAAATCCTACGGCTAAAGAGGAGGATGGAATTCAATTCATCTGGCAATTCGGTGGTAGAATTCCAATATCAAGATTAGTTGCAGAAATTTTTAGAATTTCTCCAGGAAATATTTTTGATGTAGATATCGCAATACCTACTGAAGATAATGTATTAACAGAAGTTGAGTTACCTATTTTAGATACATCAAATGTATTTGTTTCAATAGTTGCTCCTTAATAATAGGATTATCAAATGTCAAAATATTGGGTCGGTGGATATCAAAATAATATTGTAAAACAACTTGGTGCAGTTATGTTTATGTATGATACAGTAACTGCAAAATGGACTGAACAAGATATTCATACAAATTTCCCTGCATATGATTCAACGATTGTAATGGGTATTGATGGGATAGATCATGAGAAATTATGGGCTGTTGGAACTAATAATGCAAACTTTGGATCAGCATGGGGGCATCCCGTATTAATGAAAACAATAGATGGTGGTGCAACACCTTGGACTTATGTAGCTGGTACTATATTAGGCATACATATGTTTTTTATAGATATATGGGTTGAATCTGAAACTAAAATATGGATATTAGCACAAGATAGAAGTGGTGCTGGTAGATTTATATATTTATTTGATGGAAGTAATTTTATTTTACAGGATACTACTACTGGTGTACATGTCTCAATTTGGGGTACTGCAGAAAATAATATTTATGTTGGTGGTGGTGGACTTGGTACAAGAATAGCTTATCATGATGATCCAACATGGGGTGATATAACAGAATCTGCTTGGACTGATCATGATAACGCTACAATATGTAAAGGATATGATGAAGATAATGTAGCAATACTTGGATATAATCATGCAAGTAATAATAATATGCGTATAGCAAGAGGTAAAAAAGGATCATGGACAAATGAAACTTTAGCTACAAATTTTTATTTAATAAATTCTTCATATCATAAAAATTTATCAATTGATGAAGATACTAATATTCATATTTTAGGTAGGGATATAATTTCAGGTGATGCAAAAATTGCAACATATGATGGATCTTGGGGATATACTGCATTAGAAGGAATGGTAGCTAATTTTGGTGCAGCAATAAACTGTTTATCTTCTACAGATGGATTAGCAGTTTTCCCTTCTGATACAGATACAGGAAAATCAAGATCTTGGTTAAATGTTAATGGTACATGGATTCCTGAAAATACAATTCCAAGTAATCCAGTTCTTGCAGAATTTCATGTAAAAGATATTTATGCAAATGAAGGACCTATTCTTTATCCTGTAATAACACCATTAGATCCAATTGATGGTGAAGTAAAAGTTGAACCAGAAGGACCTTTTAAATTTAATATAACGGATCCAGATAATCAGGTTGCTTCTTTTACAATAGATGTTGATGGTCTTGAAATATTTAATGGAACTGTTTTTACAGATGCATGGATTGCAAGTTCTTATACTGCAAATGATGAAAATGGTTTTGCTGTAAGTTTAATTCCAACTACTGTATTAGAATATGGTTCAAGTCATGAAATAGAATGCACTGCAATTGATATTGCAACTTTATCTACTACAGAAACATGGGATTTTGAAGTTAAAAGATATTTTTCATTCGATATTTGGAAATTTTTAATTCAGAGTGTAAGAGATTTAGATAAGAAAGAAGGAGATTTATTAATATGGAGATGGTTACAAGGACCTCAAGCTGAATGGGAAGATACATATTATAGAATAAAATCTTTAGCAGAATTAAATGATCCAAAACTTGCACCTGCGGATGCTTTACAATATCTTAAATGGATCGTTGGTTTAACATCTAAATTAGATTATTTAACCGGTGGTTTATCTGATGATGATTTAAGGATATTAATAGCGATAGCTGTTAAGATGTGGAAATGCAAAGGAACTCCTAAAGGTTTTATAGATACAATTGAAGCTATGTCTACACAACAAGTTCGTTTTTTAGATTGGTTTTTTTATAGAAGTATATTAGGAGAAATGGAATTAGGTCACGATGAATCATCTGTAGATATTTGGTTATTAGATCAACCTGGAATGCAGACCTCAATCTATGCAGATTCTTTAACAGTAACAAAAGCTTTAGATATGAAATTACTACCCAGTGTAGCTGCACCTGCATGGACGTTTAATGCAGTTAATGTTGGCGTTGAAGGTAGTTTATATACTATAACATCTGAGACTTTAATACACTCTCAAAACTCCTCTAATAACCTTGGAGGTTATTATAAAGTTGAGGATCTTGGTATAACAGCTACAGATATTCAGATGGGAGCAAGATGGACTCCTACGACAATGACAACAATTGGAAATCGTCCTTGGTTCATATCATTATCAGACGGGACAAGAGAATATAAATTAACTTGGTCTAATGTAGAATTAGCTCTTGAAGATGCTGCTGGAAATACAATAGCACCAATAAAATCGTTTAGATTTATTGTCGGTGAATCATATAAAATGAGGATTGCAATAAGTGGAACTAATATTTCAGCCTCTGTAAATGGTAATGATTTATTTGGTAATATAGATTCAACTCTATTTTCTGCTCTAGCATTTTCTGGATATTCATTTGGTTTTGATAATAATGAAATTCAAAATTGGACTGTTAGTTGGGATGACGTTGGACCTACTCCAAAACTAGATTTTGAATTATCAACTCTATTAGGATTGACTCAAGCTGTTCCTCATGCAGTAAGAGTTCATTATAAATTAGAAAATGTTGTAAGAACCGTTTATTCATATTGGGATGGTTCAAAAAATAGATGTAATGTAACTGATGCATTTGGATTAAATGTTCCAATTCTAACTAATAGTCTGAACGATTTTAAAGTAGGAGTTGATCCTGATGAATTCGTATCAGATTTAAAAGTAGTTGACGACGGTGATTTAGATAGAGATATGATTGAAAATTTAGTAAGAGTAATGAGGCCTGCTGGAGAAAGAATTTATATTCGATATCTAGCCTTTCAAGATAAATTTAGAAGATCAGGTGATTGGGTTCAGGTAGCTGGATCCGTTACTACTGATTTTGATAATGGACAATTAACTGTAGATGCTGCTTCTGTAATTAGAACTGATATGAATCTAGATACTACTTGGAAAAATATAACAGCTAGGGCACAAGCTAAAATGACAAACGTACCAGGCGATTATTGGGAAATGAGATTTAATTATGTAGATGAAAATAATTTTTATGCAGTAGGAATGAATCCAGATGACGCTGAACGTAGTGTATTTTTAGATAGAGTAATTGCAGGTGTTAGAACGAATATTGGAGATTATAATTTTGTTAATAACTTTTTTGCAGATGTTTATTATAATCTAATGGTTCAAACTGCATGGGATGGATCAACAACTTTAATGAAAGTATTTTTAGATGGAAATTATCTTTTTGAATATTCAAACGCTTTAATAGAAGATGGTAGAGTTGCTATTGCTACAGATGGAACTCAAGAAACTACCCTATCACTTGTAGAAGTTTCAATGTGTCCTCACGAACATGCTAGAATAGGACCTCCTCCAGATGGTCCACCTTTGAATAATAATGTTTGTGTTTAATTTAGTGTTAAAGGAGTAAGATATGGCAACCGGCGACGAAAGAACTAATTTTGCTGATAAAAGAGAATTACCTCAACAGCGGATTAAAGATACATTCTTTGATTATTTAGAAGAGAGATTATTAGAAGTTGCATCTAGAGTATGGGGAAGTCAACGTGGTGTATTTGGTGCAGCTACTATTATTGCTTCTGGAAATAATCAATTCGATATTACTACTTTACCAATTGATTTTTTAGACGGTGATGGAAATATTCTAACACTTGAATCAGCTGATGCAGATGATATTACATTCGCTAATGAAAATGCTATTCCTTATTATATAGGAGTAAGACATTGCCTGATTCCAAACGGTGTATTAAGGAACCCTCGAAATCAAGTTATATTTTATGATATGTTAGAAGATAGAATTGGTGAGGTTGAAGAACCAGATTCAGTTACTGAAAATGCTGGGGGTTTAAAAATTTACGTCGATTCTATTTTTGAAGCTACTCAAAGAAGTGATGATAGATTAGTCACGGTCTGGTTAAGGCAACCTGTTTCTATAGATGAAAGCGTTGCTATTGAAAGAAATTTACTTGTCGTTTGGGATGGTTCAAATAATTACATACAAACTGTTGCTTTATTAGGTCAGGGTGCAGGATCAGCTTCCACTAACGTCGCTGATTATCAAGTATGTGCACAAGGTGTTACAGTAAGAAAAAATACTAATCTATCTACGACATCACCTTATGCATTTATTGGAACTGTAGATGGAGCGACTTGGGGTAATCCTCCTTCTGCTTTTTCTGTAATAGGTCAAATAGATGTCTCTGATGGTATCAATCCCGACCTACAGGAGGCTTATACATCAGGGCGTACTATTACACCGACTTCTGCTTATGGAGGCGCTGTGCGCATTGAGAGTCCTGATTCTGGAGACTCAATGGAATCTTTATTGGTCCTTGATAGAAAAGGATCAACTGAAGATACTCCAATTGCTCTTTCAATAATCAACGAAAGAGATGTAGGGATCCCTTTTATAGCTCTTAATCCAATGATAGAAACTGGAGGAGCATTACAAGAAGATGAAAGTGGAGATACAACCGCTGGCGCTGGGATTATTGATTTAACTAGAGGAGCTGTTGATTTAACCGCATCTGCAATAAATCCTTTAACAGACTTAGTTGTTTTAAGTGGATTTGCTACTGCCGGCGTAAATAGAATTTATAAAATTAGTACGTATGCAGCTGCTCAAGTAACGCTTGTAGATCTTGATGGAACAACTCCAACTCCGTGGACTGGAAGTGAAAGTGGAAATGTTTCTTTTATGAGACCGCAAGTTGTTATGGGCGATGAAAATTCAGCTGGAGGAATGTCAGGATTAGCAAGACCTCTTACATTAATGGGTAGTAATAATCCATTATCTCCTGCTGTTTTAAGAATTTATCCTATGAATGCAACTTCAACTCTTGAAGTTATGTCAGATGATGGCGCTACTACCGTTATGAGTATAGCTAAATCTGGAGCAATTGATTGTAAAGAAATTACTGTTAATCCAGGAAATAATGCAACTGCAACTACAGATGACGGTGGTATAATTATAGATCCAACTAATCTTGATTTAGGTTCAGAGGATTCTGGTTTAGTTACAGTACTAGATCCAGCTAGTTCAATATTATCATTACGTATGGAAAGATATGGTAGAATAGCAAAACCTCATGTTTTTGAAGATGATTTTCATTATAGTAAAGATAGATGGTCGCCAGTTTCTGGAACAATTACAATTGCTAATTTTCCAAAAGAATATACTTATACAGCTTCACATTCAGGATCTTCTGAAGCAATAGGAATAGTACCACCATCAACATCTCTATTAGGTTGGGGTGGAGCTGTTATTATGATAGCACCAATACAAATAGGTGGTTTTGTTCATTTATTTGGTCCACAAACGTTTTGTATAAATACGGATATTATGTTACTTCGATTTATGGCTAGGTATGCAATTGATGGTGCAATTGATAGAAGAGATTTTGTTGGAGTTTCTGATCCTGCAGATTGGAATAATGCCAGAATTGGTTTTACTTTAAATCAATTAGCAGGTGCAAATAGTTGGGATTTTGAAGCAGCTGATGGATCTAATTTAAAAACAGTATCTTTAGGATTAGCAAATGAATCTTTAAATACTTATAGAAATTTATATTTTTCAGTTATCGATAAAAATACAGTTGAAGTTTTTGCACAGGGAATGAGTAATCCAGTTGAAATTGATATTTCTCCTGTTGACTTATCAATTATTTCAAAAACGCTTCCTACATGCCCAACTAATATAATTGAAATTGGTGCCGCTGCATCAACAATAGGATATTTAGATTACTGGCATATATCAAGTGCTGAAGCAATAAGTAGTTCTAAACCAGATACTCCAGCATAAATTAATCATTTAAGTAACCAGATCGTTAAATAATTATTACAATTATTAAATGAAGGAGAAATATTATGGGAAATTTTAAACAAATTATATTAATCATTTTATTATTAGGATTTTCTAATCTTGCTTTCGCGGCGAATGATTCAGGTATTCTTGATGCAAAATATTCAATGATTAATATTTCAGATGCTTCTCAATCTGATTTATTAGATAAGAAAGTTGAAGTTATTTCTGCCGTAAAGAATGGAAATAAATTAGTTGAGCAAAAATTATGGGAAAATATATTATACAATGTAGTATTCAAAATAATTTTTCCAATCCTTGTACCGGTTTTATGTTCACTAGTATTTGTGCTATTAAGAAAAATTGGACTTAATATTGATCTTAAAACATTAGATGATATTGGAACTAAAGCTGCTAATTATGCAGAACAAAAAGGTTCAGAGTGGTTAAAAGAAAGTGGTAAAAAACCTGCATCTGTAATGAAAACAGAATGGGCTTGGCAATTAGTTAAAAGTATTGATACTAAATTAACAGCTTCAGTAAAAGCACGTACTAAATTACGAAAAATAATTCTTTCTAAAATACCTGAAGCTGAAACAAAAATTGCCGTTGCTGAAAAAGCTAAGATGGAATTAGAAGAAAAACAAAAACAAATAAAATAATGCAGGAGCTAAGATGACTTGGTGGGGATTAGTACTAATAGGAAGTGGAGCAACAGCTTTATTAATTCTTATTCTTTGGTTAGTTTTTAGAACTAAAGCAGGATCTAATGTTAATAGATTATTAATGATGGAATCTGAAAACAATAGATTATTAGAAGAAAAGAAAGCAGATCTTATAGCTAAGGAAAAAATACAAATAATTTCAGATGAATTAGAAAATGAATTAAGAGAAATTGTTAATAAGGAAAAAATAAAATTGGAGAATTTGAATGGTAAAGCTGCAAAGAATTACCGTGAACTCGCTGATAATCCTAATACTCTTTTGTATAGGATCGACGAAATCACTAGCAGAAAATAAAGATCAATTTCTTAGGATAGAAATTAAAAAAGGTGACAAAGCTCCATTTAAAGGGATCCTTATTACAAACGCTTTATTAGCAAGACTAATTACAAATTTAGAAAAGCGTATTGAAACTTTACAAATTAAACTCTCCTCTAAAGATGAAATCTCAGAAAATCAAATAATATCTTCTAATAAAATAACAGAGGCTCTTGTTGCCGCCCAACAGGCTAAGACAGAAGCTTTAAATAGAGATCTAATAAGACAGAAGGAAATTTATGAAAGAGCCTTAAATAAAGCCTCTGCTACTCCACCTTGGTATAAAAGCAGATACCTATCTTTTATAACGGGTGCTCTAATTAGTGGTGGCGTTTGTATCGGAACTTCAATTGCTAACAAAGGAATTTGAAAATGGGTCAACCAACTATTAATGATGTTCTAATAGGAATTACTGGATTAGAAGCAGGTCAGATTAGAGTAGATGAAAGATTGAAAAGAGTAGATGGAAGGCTTAAAAATATAGATAATAAAATTGAAACGATTCAAAATTCTCATAATAAAAACGCTACCCAAATAGCATTAATTAATCAGCGGTGTACAGACCGTGATAAGATTCTAAATAAACTTAGTGATAATATGAATAATGAAAAAATAAGTGGCGTTGCACAAATAGTTGAAAAGGATACTGCTGTTCGAGTAATAAAATGGGTCGGTGGTATATTAATTACATTAACTGGTTTAGCTCTTACAATAATAAAGGTATTAAATTAATCTTCGTAAGTCATTCCCTCCTCTTGAGCAAATACTGATTTACAATGATGACACTTAATAGCAAAGTATTTAACATAATTTCCACACTTAGGACAGATAAGATATCCAAAATCACCTTCTTTAAGATCTTCATTAATCCATAAAACCTCTTTAAGTTTTTTAGAAAGATCACCGGATACATCAATCGCGTAAGGTAATTTTAATTTTTCTTTTCTTAGTTCTTTTCTTAATTCCTCTAAGTCATCATGATTCATAAGAAGTCTGCCAGGTTCTTTATGATGACTCATATGAAATGAAATAACTTTCCAAGAACCAATAAGATCTCTGAACTGTTTAGCGGTTGTTAGATCTGTTTCGTTTAGAAAAGTATCAATAATATATCTATCTTTCATTTCTTTACTCCTTATATATCCTCTTTAAAAAGGTCTGGCAGGAAGTGAAATTCTTGAACAAAGATTCCAACTAGTAAATCCGTGTTCTTTTTGAATGTCCTTAGTCCACTGATTAAAATGGACTGGCGTACCAAATAGTTTACGAATTTCTGATTTACAACCTTTATAAATACATACAGTATATTCGTTCATTTTCTTTTCCTTTGTTTCCGTTTGCTTTTTCTATATCGTTGTTTTATTATTCTTTATCTGCTATTTCTAATAATTTTTTTATTTCAAATTCTGCTTCTTCTTTAAATACATGAGTTGAATAAAGGAAATAAGTTTGAGTTCCTAGTACTTCCCATAGAGAAGAATTTCTATTAAAAAATTTATAAAAATTTTTATCTAAATTTATTGCATCCCAGTATTTCATACTATTCATCCTCGAAAGGTAAAACCATTAGCCGTTTAGCTCGCCATTTGGTGCCAGCGTGAACAAGCTCATCTCGGCGACATGCAACTCGAACAATTTTTTCTATATTAAATGTGTAGTTATTTTGGACATATTCAAAGCTAAGCAAATACAAACCTGGGTGGCAATCGGAGTGCCTATCATGAGAAAAATATGGAGCGACATAAATATTCCCTGGCTCATATGTAAAACCATTAGGCATAATACTAGTCTCTTGTGTTCTGTACCCAATTACAAAATCTCCTTCTAACTTTAACCCAGCGTTAATAATTTCTTTTGATGTGATATTGAACAATGGAGATGTTTTGGAAAGTATAGTTTTACTAAGGTTTGTTTTATTGTTTATTTTTAAATCTTTAAGGTCAGCCCCACTAAGGTTAGCCCCACTAAGGTTAGCGCCATAAAGGTTAGCGCCATAAAGGTCAGCGCCACTGAGGTTAGCGCCATAAAGGTTAACGCCATAAAGGTCAGCCTCATTAAGGTTAGCCCCACTAAGGTCAGCGTCATGAAGGTCAGCGTCATGAAGGTTAGCCCCACTAAGGTTAGCCCCACTAAGGTTAGCCCCACTAAGGTTAGCCTTACGAAGGTTAGCCCCATAAAGGTCAGCGTCATGAAGGTCAGCGTCATGAAGGTCAGCCCCACTAAGGTTAGCGCCATAAAGGTTAGCGTCATGAAGGTTAGCCCCACTAAGGTTAGCCCCACTAAGGTCAGCGTCATAAAGGTCAGCCTCATTAAGGTTAGCCCCACTAAGGTCAGTGTCATGAAAATCTCTTTTACCGCTGGCGTATTGCTCTAAAAGTTCTTTTGCTATCATTTCTATACCTCCATATAAATTACACGAATTAGCACTTTTTTTCGCCAGCTTTAAAAGCTGCTTCAAGTGCTTTTTTTAAACTAACGACGCTAATATCGTGAAAATCCAAATCGTCCATTCCTTGTTCTTTAAGAGTATCTAGGCTTAAAATTTCTTTAGCGATTTTTTCGATTTGTTTTTTCATTTAATATCTCCTTTGTTCCCGTTTGCCTTATATTTTAATATTACCATGAAGTAACAAAAAGATCCAACAAAAAGTGTATGTATTTTAAACAAAATGTACGTGATTGAAATCATAGATATTTTTTTAATCATATTTGACCCAATACATCGTGGATATAATCTAAATTAATAGAAGGAGTAATAATGATGGAAATGAAAAAGCACATTTGTGATAATTGCGGACATACTTTTGAAGTTAATTCAACTGTAGTAAATCCAAATTGTCCAATATGTACAGTAACTCACATTGAAAATGATGGATTTAATCCAGCGATTAAAGAAACTACATTTCAAAAGGAGGAGAATAGCGTAGCAATTCCCGCGACAAAAGAATTATTAAATGATTTTTACACAAATTACGATGAATGGGGTGGCGAATAAAACTCATACTGGATATTATTATTTATTATGAGAAGTTTAAAGAACTTTAAACAAAGAACGAGGAGGAGAAATGAAATGATTAGAATTTTTCTAATGTTGATGACCCTAATGCTGGTTAATGGGTTAGACATTCAAATTGTTGATGCCGGCGAGCTGAATTATGAATCTGATGGATTCCTGGTTCAGGGAAATACTGATGGAAAAGTATTTCAAAGAATGGAAAAGTTTGATTTTGACAAGGACTACCTAAATTTACAAATGGATGAAGTGTTCACCGATATTACAAAAATCGGAACACATCAGGTGGGGTTCACTTCAGAATTTGAAACTGTTCACCGATACTATGCAGAAGAGTTGCTTGGGGAAATTATTGATAAGTTTGACTTTGGTTGAAGGAATCAAAATAATTATAATACCAAAGATCAAAATAAAACCGATAATAAAAAGCCTATAGAGAAATTTGACTTTGGTTAAGTGATTATTTATACCAAAGTTTTAGAGAATCCTACATGGAAAAAATTCTCAAATAAATTCTTCGTTTAATCAAATCTAAAAAATCAATTTACTTCAAAAAATTCTCATCCTGGATACTTATACGTATGCAAACAAAAATACAAGTAACGATAGACTCTCACTTAAGATTATCAAAAAAAGACTTAAAGAGAGTAGGGATCCCTTTTAGAAAATTGTGTATATTATTCGAATACGCTAATCCAGATTTTTGGAAAAAGAAAAGGCTAGGTTTTTATACCGGTGAAACTCCAAGGATAATGACTTTGGTTAGAGTAACTGAAAATGAAATAATGTTACCAAGAGGAGGATGGGAACGATTAAAGAAATTTATGCTAATGCATTCTATTAAGTTAGAAGTTATTAATAAAATGATTTCAGGTACTGGTCCATTAGGTTTGATTTATGCAGAACCTAAAGAATGGATTTTAAGTGCTGATCAATTAACTGCAGCTAAAATGGCTCTTAATTTTAAGCAAGGTCTAATTAAAGGTGTTTGCGGATGTTTACATGCTTCTACAGAAATATATGATCCTATAGATGGTTCAAGAGATACTGTTGAAAAAAGATTTAAAAGAAAAGAACCTTTTCATGTAATATCATTTAATGGAAAAAATAATATAATTGCACTAGCATATCCACCGATTAAATATCCAGTTCATGAATTACTTGAAATTAAAACAAGTTCAGGTACTTTTTGCGTTACTCCTAATCATTTAATTGCTTCTTCGTTACACGGTTGGGTCCGAGCTTTTGACCTCGCCACTTATCAGCACGTTTCTGGATACCTTCCAGAATTCTCCGAAGACCATCTTCAGTCCAATTCGGAATACGTCCAACGAGATCTTCTTTTAAATGCTCAGCATTTGATGAATAGAGTTTTAAATTTTCAGGGCGATTATCATCAACAATCCCATTTATATGATGAACAACTTCCTTTTGATAAAGTTTACGATCAATCATTTCAGACATTATATAACGATGCTCAAGTACCCATTCTCGATTCTTATGATCATAAATCGAAACATAACCACCTTTTTCAATTCTCTTACCCTCAGAAATTCTTGGAGTTCTACAAAGTTTTTGAACATGCCCTTTTGAAAAAGAATTTGGACGGATCTTTATTCCAAAACGTTTTAATTCATCTGAAATCTTACTCCCTTTTGAACCCAATTTCTCAGCAACTTCAGAAAGAATTAAACCAGATTCATAAAGATATACAGCTTCAGCGCGACGTTCATCATTCCATATATGATGATTACCAGTCTTACGAATTTCAATCTTATTTTCTTTTAAAACTTTTGTTACTAATCTATTCGTCGAACATACCTCCTCAGCAACTTCACGTATATTTAAACCAGATTTATAAAGACGTACAACTTTTGCACGACGCTCACTTGTCCATTTTTGACGTTTATTCATTTAATAAATATAACACATATACCGATAACGATAGCATAATAAAATCTATTAAAAAAATAAAGGCAGATAATTATTATGATTTTCATGTACCAGTTACTAATTGTTATGTTGCCGCTGGTCATCTTCATCATAATTCAGGTAAAACAGAAATATTACTTCATTTCATATCTGAGACAAAAGAAAAATCATTAGTAATAGTTCATACAGAAAGATTGCTTAGACAATGGCAAGCAAAAGCAGCTGAACGTTTTTTCGTAAAAAAAGATGAAATAGGTTTGCTTTACGGGAAAGTTAAAAAGGAGAAAAATTTTACAGTAGGAATGGTTCAAACTGTTTTAAATATTATGGATAAGGAAAAAGACTTTATAAAAAAATGGGGTTGTATTGTAAATGATGAAGTACATCATGCTAGTGCTACTACCTTTTCAAAATTAATTAATTCTTTCCCAGCAAAATATAGAATAGGAGCAACGGCTACTTTAAAAAGGAAAGATGGTAAGTCTGTTTTAGTTTATGATTGTTTTGGGAGTACTTCATCTTCTATAGGTAAAAAAGTTTCTGTTAAACCAAAAATTTTATTTGAAATAACTGATGCAGATCTAGATGAACATGGAAGGATAGTTCCTGTAGATGTTATCGTAGTTCCAACTGATTTTGAATTTGATTTACATTGGCAAAATAGAATTGAAAAAGAAGGTTTAATGACATTAGAAAATAAAATGACATCTCTTGCTATGGTAAAGAAATGGGCTAAGCAAACATCTTTTACCGGTCCTTTAAATACTTACTCTGATATGTTAGATTCAATGTCTAACGATATATATAGACGTGCAAGAATTTTAGAATATTTACTACCTCAATTAAAAAATGGATCAACATCTCTTTTATTTGCAGATAGGCGTGAATTCTGTTTAACTATGCAAGCTTGGTTAAAGAGAAGAAAAATTAATTGTGGTAGATTAATGGGGGGAAAGAATAGTAAGGAACAGGATAAAACAATTGAAGGTTTAAATAATGGAACTCTTAACTGTGCAGTAGGAACTACTGTTGGAGATGAAGGGCTGGATATACCGCGTCTTTCCCGTGGATTCGGATGTACACCCACTGCTTCTAATCCCTCGCGCCTGGTACAGCAGATGGGTAGGTTCAAGAGGATATTTGATGGTAAGGTAGATGCTAAATATTTTTACTTCTGGGATAGGAAAGTAAAAGGATTAAAAAGTCATTGCCGAGAAGTTTTTAAAGCTATTAAACACCCTCATAGAGTATGGTATTCTAAAACGCCTGATAAGATTGTTCCATTAACAATTAACCTCTTAAAGAAAATTGAAAGGAAAAATAATGTATGATCATAAAAAAGTAGTAGAGACATTAGAAGAAATTAATAAAAATGATGATATCCATTTATTACTTCTCTTACTTCATCTAATGGAAGTGGATAAGGAAATGCCTGATAATGCTAAAATAGATTTTACAGAAAAACTTAATGATATAATTGATGCTTTTACGGATCTTACAAATTGGGAAAGAACTAATGTTCTTTATATATTATCAAATAATGCTAAGAAGGCTGTTTTAAATAAGGCAAAGGAGTTTGAAGCAATAGCAAGAAAAGAAGATAAGATAAAAGAACTTGAAACAGTAATTCAAAATCATATTGATAATTATTATAAAAATAAAACAATGACTATCAGCGATGGTGATTTTGATGAACTATGTAAGGAATTAAAAAAACTTAAACCAAGATCAAGTGTTCTACCATCACATAAACTTTAGGTGTCCTAAATTTATAAGTTAAAGGAGAAAAAATGGTATTAAGAAGTATTATACAAGATTCTGAAAAATGTTTAGAATTTTCTAAAGTAGAGAGTTCTAATATAGCTGCAGTAGGAGTATTAGGAAGTGACCTAATAGTATGGTTCAAAGGTGGAGTTGCTTATATTTATCCAGAAGGTTCAGAGCACTACAGAGGCATCCTAGCGTCAGATAGTAAAGGTACTTACTTTCATCAGAAAATTAAAAAAATACCTAACTGCGGCAAGCTCTGCTCCTCTGCCGGCTGTTTAAAGAGAGTTGCTTATCAAAGTAATCGATGTCTAGATCATTCTTTCTAAATGACTTCAGATAATTTCTAATCAAATTACATCTCGTATATAAATAATAAGAGCTTTATTTTTAGGAGTAAGAATGTATTATCCAATGCCATTAGAAATATCTTCAACGAAAAAATTAAAAGCAGTTGAAAAGCTAGTTTATTATTCTATTTATGATTGGCAAGGTAGAGACATATCATCTAGCTTTTCAATAATTAAAGAAGAATACGACGGTGAAATAGATTTTAATTATCTCGCTGATAAAGTTGGTTTGACTTTAAAAGAGTTTGTATTAACCTTAAAAAGTTTAAAACGTAAGAAGATGCTTAAATTTGGTATTAATCCAGAGTACTGTCATCTAAATCATCCTGATTGTTTAGATGAAGATATTAAAAGATTTGATAATAGACCTCTAATATTGAAAGATGATGAGGTTGGGTAATGAAAATCTATTATAAAAATTTTATGTTCTTACAAATGCCGATAACTATATGTAAAACGAAAAGATTAACTAAAATGGAAAAGGAAGTATTTTCTATAGTATTGACGCTATTAGAATTACATCCAGGAAAATATCAATCCATTTCCCAATTAGCAAGTTACACTTCAGCGAAGGATAGAAAACATGTCAGACTTTGTTTAAAAAAGTTAGTTGAAGTAAAATTATTATCCAAAATTAGAATAAAAATCAATGGGCATACACTTACTAATTACGATGTTTTAGATCCTCCTGAATGGCTTTTAAGCGAAGGTCACCTATATTTATGCAGAGAAAAAGAGGGGGGGAATCTATACCCCAAATCCAAAAAAGAGGGGGGGAATCTATACCCCTCTTTACAAAAAATTGACAAAAAAGAGGGGGGGAATCTATACCCCAAAGAGGGGGGGAATTTATACCCCAAAGAGGGGGGGATAGATTCCCCACCCATTAAAGAGTCTTTTAAAGACTCTTTTAAAAGAACTATAGCCGAAAATTTTCGGCAAGCAAAAAATTCTGAAGTTTTTGATTACACCGAAGATGACATTGAAGATGATGATGAACTGGAAATAAATTATGATGGTGATTCAGTTCAAGTTCAGAAAAAACTATTAAAGCAAAAAGAAAGTGTACGTGTTCGGAGAGCAAAAGTTAAAAAATTAAAAAAAGAAAATTCAGATTCTTCCTTCACAAAAACTCCATCACTTCGTTGGGAATTCCAAGAACACAAAAGAAAAGTTATTAAAAGATGGTCTGGTTCAGATTTGATTGGATATTGGGTAACTAAATATCTTGATATGATGGGGAAAGAATCTGAAGAGTTTTTTGTATCAAGTTTAGATTGTGAAAAAATAAAAAAGCATAGGAGGAATGCTGCTCTTTATGTCAAAAAACATTATGAAGGAAATTATAGAAGTGTCAAAGAGAGAATAGATTGCGTGTTTGATAACGCTGTAGTAAGTGGTAAGGAGATTGTAGTATCATTTGCTTACTATTTTACCCCATCAAATAGAAGTACCTTAGATAGCGTGTTTAACGGCACTTATGGAAAGCAGTCTAAAGAGAAATCATTATATGAAATTAATAATAATAAGGTTTGGGATGATGAGGAGGAGGAGAAAAGAGCAGTTCTTGCTTTAAAGAAAATTGAAATAAGAGAAGCAAGGAGGGCTGCTGAAAAAAAGAAATAGATTCTCATCCTGGATATTTAAAAATAGTGGAGAATTATATTGGATGATAAATTAATCAGAATTCTTAAAAACGTTTGTAAGATTCCACATCATTTTCTAGAATTAGAATTATGTGAAATGGAATTAGGAAATTCTAAAGTATTTGCTAATAGCATAGATAAACTTCAAAGAGTAGGAGATGAAAAATTAACTACTTTCAAATATATCGGTTCACCAATTTTTTATTGGATAGAAGGTAAATATGGAACTGGTAAAACAAGGATTGCTACTTGGTTAGTAAAACAGGCATATCTTGGTATTAGAGGTATGTCATTTGGATTTGAGTATGACTTCAGACCACTATTTATGTCTGCTTCTCAAATTACTGAATACCGTTTTAATAAATTTGATGAAGATCCTGATTACGATGAAATTAGGGAAAGAATTTTTAAATGCTCTTTTTTAGCAATAGATGATATTGGTAAAATAGCTTCATACAAAGGTGAAAAATTATTTATCGAAAGAGTTATTGAGGAAAGATGGAATGAACAACTTTCTACAATTATAACTAGTAACGTTGATTCAAAAGAAATATCTATGAGATTCGATGATTTTATTTCTACATTTGATAATTTTGTAATTGTAGGAAAATCAAGAGCAGAGAGAAATAAATGAGCAAAGATTCATCAGCACTTATAATCGATGTAAATGTAGAGAATGAACAAATAGTTCTTGGAGCTATTTTAAATGATCATGAAACGTTTTTAAGAGAAGTTCCTAAACTATCAGAAGATCTTTTTAATTTAGATATTCATAAGGATCTTTTTAATGCACTTAAAGAACTTTTAAAACGTGGAGCTAAATATGCAGCTGATTCTGTAACACAATTAACTGCTGAAAGAGTAAAGTTAAAATACTTAAATGATCTTGAAGAGAATTTCGGTAAACTAGCAGAAGAGAATATCAAGCTTCATATTGAATATCTAAAAACCGGTTCAGTAAAATTTCAAGTTGCAGAACCCTTCTCAAGACTTTTTGATTCACTGGACGACCCTCACACATCTTTAGAGGAGTCAGAAACTGCTGCCCTTGAAATCCTATCTAAACTTCGTGAAGGTTCCTCAAAAGACGACAGAGTACGATCAGGAACTAAATTATTTGAAGAATGGTATTCAGATCTTGAAGAAGTACAATCTGGTAGATCAAAAAATTTCTGTGATACTTTTTTTACAGCTCTTGATAATAATTTATATGAGGGATTGAGACCTGGAAAGATAGTTGTTGTTGCTGGACGTCCAGGTATGGGTAAATCTACTTTTTGTTCTAACTTAACACTTAGATTAGAACGTAATGGAAAGAAGGTTTTATCAGCTCCAATAGAAGCAGGAACAGAGAGTGTCGTAGAACAGATGACATGCTGCAAGTCTAGAGTAAGTGCTGAGAAGTTAATCAAAACTCCTGATGAGCTGACAGATAAGGAAATGTTTGATATTAAGAGGGCATCAAGATCTATTCTTAAATCAAAAAATATTATCTTCTGTGATAAGTTATCATCAATAAGTGAATTAGAGATGATGGCTGAGCAGTATGATTTTCAATACGCTATATTGGATTTATTTGAATATTTACTTAGAGGAGACATGGATCCAGCTGCAGTAACTCAGGAATTAAGAAGGTTAAAAGCTTTATCAATACGGCGTGGTTTTGCTTCAGTAGTTGTACATCAGATTAGGCGGACAAAAAGTAAAAAGAGTATACGACCTAAACTTCATGAACTAAAGAATTCAGGAGGGTATGAGGAGGTTGCTGATTTAGTTCTACTCTTACATCGTTCTGCATATTACAATCCAGATGATGAGGAAGATATTATGGAAGTTGCTATTGCTAAACAGAGGCGTGGACCTCAGAATGTTTCTGTAGCATTTAAGTTTCATCCAGATATTTGCCGTATAGGTGCACACGATCCAGATCATGATTTTGGTGGAAGAAGAAAATGACAAGTCGAAGTAAAAAAACAATACCTAATTCAGATAAATTAACTAAAAAAGAAATTAAGAATTCTATTCCTACAGATCATGCAAAACCAAAATACAGATCTGATTGTAAAAAAATAATACGACCTTGCCCGTATGTTTCATGTAAATATAATCTTTATCTTGATGTAAAAGAGAATGGATCATTATTATTAAATTTTCCAAAACTTAAAGTTCATGAGATGAAAGAGAGTTGCGCTTTAGATGTTGCTGAAAGAAATGGAATTAGATTATTTGATGTTAGATATTTTTTAAACATTACAGGTGAACGTATTAGACAAATAGAAATAGAAGCATTATTTAAAATCAGAAAACTTATGGAAAAAGTAAAGAAGGAACATAATAATGAGTCGTAAACGTGATTTAGTAAGAGTCCAAAGACTACTTCGTCGATTAGATATGGAGGAGGTACTTGAGGATTTGGATATTGTAATAAATTATATTAATGGATGTGATGCTTATTGTGAATGTCCTGATCCTGATCACTATGATGAAAATCCTTCTTTTCATATTTGTATTCATGATGTAGAAGATAAGTATGGTAATTCTAAACTTGGTAGATTTAATTGCTGGTCTCATCCTGATAAGGATAGTATGAGAGGTTTTAATTTTCTTGACCTAATAGCAAAAATTAAATTTGACCTATGGGGTTTTAGAGATGACGGCAAATTAAATTGGCCTAACGAACAGCAAAGATCAAATGCTTCAGCGTGGCTAAGAAAAGAATATTTAAAAAGTGGTTCTGAAGATAATAGTGTTAAAATACAAAGAACAATTAAGAAGCGAGTAAAGGCTGTAAACGATTGGCGTGAATTACTCATGCCGCCAATACATAATATTGAAGACTCTGAATCAAGGTTCATAGAGTATCTTGAAAAAAGAGAAATTCCATTAGAACGTGCAATGGAATTAAGAGTAAAATCAGTTCGCTCTACTGGAGACGATTTAAGAGGAGTTCTAAGAAATACAATTCCAGGTATACTATTTCCAATTGTATGGGAGGGTAAAGATGTTAATTGGTATATTCGTGGAATAAATAAAAGACTTGCTAAAAATGCTAAAGGTCGTTACTGTCCTAAAAGACCTTTAGGAAAAGATGCCGGTATTCTTTGGTCACCAGATGGAATACCTCCTAAAGTTCCAGTAATAATTGTTGAAGGAATATTTGATGCAGAGAGAGTAAGATCTATTGTTGTTAAGAATAAATTACTCTTTACCGTAGTTGCTGTTCTCGGTGGTAGATTATATGATGAACAGGCTAAACATTTAAGAACTGCTGATTATATAGTTCATTTAGCTGATGGTGATGATGGTGGTGTAACTTTATCTGAATCTATAAAAGGTAAATTAGATAAATTTACAAAAGTATTAATTAGGGAATTACCAGAAGGTGAGGATCCTGGTGATGCTGATGAGTATTTAATTTTAAAATTATTACGTGATAGATTTCATTTAGCACCACCAAAAGTAAGATTGAGATTTAAAACAAATGTAAGGAAAAGATAATGAATAAATATTGGAAATTATATTCTGAACGTCCAAAGTTAATAGGATTTATAAATGCACTATTTATAAACATTGTAATTTGTTTTATAGCTGTATGTATTTATTCATCATGTATTTTACGATATACGGATAATACTTTTATGATGAGAGATGGTAAAGAATTAAAATTTAATAAAAAAGATTTGCCGCTAGATTGTTTTTATTTAAAAGATGTACCAAAATTATATGTAACTGCTTATGAAGAGATGAGAGTAAAAATTAATTTTGAAGTTTCTGTTGATTTATTTTCAAAATGTGTTCCTTGGATATTTAATAAAGAACCTACATATGCGCCAAATGGTACGGTATTAATTAGAATGTATGAATCAGATAATGATTTTTATGGAGCGTTCGCTTTGGTAAGGTATTTAGATAGCGGTTTAATACTTTCATCACAAATTTATATAAATAAAGGTTTTAAAGGAGATCTATTGTTAAAGTTGATGTTGCATGAAATGCTCCATAGTATAGGGTTGGAGCATGATAATTCAAGATATTCTATAATGAATGCTACCGTTACGGATTATGCAAATGAGATAACATATCAAGACATTATCTCTCTATATAAAGCCTATTCAAAATAAAAAATACACTTTCTTCATAAAAATACACTTTCTCTCTTTACAAAGTATATGAAATAATCTACTATAGAATGAGTGGTAAATCAAATTCAAAATTAAATATGGAGAAAGTAATGAAATTACTGGGGTATGTCCGTGTATCAACACAAGACCAGGCTAAAAACGGTGTAAGTCTTGATGACCAGATAGAGAAAATTAAGATTTACTCTAAGCTCGTTGATGGTGAATTAATTGATATTGTTAAGGATGAAGGAAAGTCTGGAAAGAATTTAAAACGTGCAGGAGTTCAGGAGGTTATTAAGAGAGTTATTTCTGGAGAAGCAGATGCCTTAGTAGTATTTGCTATTGACCGGTTGAGCAGATCCGCTCTTGATTTTTTAGATACCGTAAAGAGGCTACAAATATCAGGACGTGATTTTATTTCTGTTAGAGAGCAGATGGATTCAAGTACTCCTCATGGTAGATTCACGATGACTCTCCTGGCTTCAGTAGCCGAGCTTGAACGCGAGATGATTTCTGGTAGGTGTAAAGACGCTTCCGATAGATGTATGTCAACCATGAGAGCGTATGGAAAGACTCCATACGGATACAGAAGGGATGGAAAGAATTTAATAGAAGATAGTGTTGAGATGGAAATATTAAATGGCATTATTGCTTTAAGAGATAATGGTTATTCATTCGATTCTATATCAGATAATTTAAATAAGAGACATAAACTTTCAAAGAATGGAGGAAAATGGCATGCAAGTTCTGTAAGATCTGTAATATTAACTTACAGAAAATTAAATAAATAGGAGTTTATTATGAGGGAAATGATATTAAGAAATTATAGATCTAATCCTAGTAATTTGAATTTCTATAAAGTTGAGAAGGAATATAATTCATGGTTAAAAGGTAATTCAATTTCAATATTACAGAAATTCCCAGCTTTAAGTAAAAATTTATCTGATGATTTAATTAATGAAGGTCTCATTTCAATTCATAAGAGTACTCGCCGGTTCATGTGGATGTGTAAAAAATGTGGTAATGCTTTTTTACAAAAAAGTGATTTAGATAAACATGCAAAAGAATCTCATTCTATTAGAGGTAATGTTACTCTAGTACAATTAGCTCACTTTACAGAATGTTCTGTTAGGCTGTCTATGAGAAGGACAGCTATAAGAATGATTAAACCTGAGATTATAAGTGATTTTAATAATATTAAAACAGAATGGTGTGAGGATCAAATCTCTTCACAGATAATTATTAAAAACGCCGAAAATAAAATGACTGCAGATGCAAAAGTAATTTTAAATTATATTTTCTCATTAAACCGGCCTAAGATAATAACAAAACATAAAAAAGAATGTGAAGAAATAAAAAATCTATTATCAGATTTATTACATCGTGGATAAATATAAATACATGGAGAAAATAAAATGAGTTCTACAGGACCAAATTTTAAGAAATTTAAATTGAATGACCTTAAAAGTAATTGTAAAGAGGTTCTTGGAATGACTCCTATGAACCGAAAACTTCGCTTTGCATATAATGAAGTTATTCTATTTCTTGAAAATAAGAAATTGGAATTCGAATGTGGCAATTGTAATTCTCCAATAGATGATAAGATGAAAAAGTGTTGGGCATGCGGAGATATTCTTGAAGATGAAGATCCTCCAATGGAGGAATCTGAAATAAAAGAACGTGCTGAAAAGTTAGGAATAGAAACAGATAAAGAAGTAAAAGAAATTAAATATGAGATAGAAAAAACTGAAACAGATTTAAGATCTAAACGACGCGACTCTAATCTATTTTGTATAGAATCAAAAAACATTAATGAAAAATTAGGTCAAATTTTACCAGACGGTTGGAGGATAGCAAAGAGTGCACAATATAACTCTTATTTTGACTCTAACGGCAAGCGAAGAATTGCTGTTTTTCATCGTGGATTAAATGTACATTTTTCTGTTGACGATGGTTTATTAGACAGTATTGAAAATTTAGAGTATCTTGATCCTATTGAACGAAAGCGAAGACATGCTGGTAGGAGCAATTACTTTTTTAATGGTGAGATCTCTAAAAATGTAATAGAGATATGCGCTATTGTCATGAAGAGATATAATGATTAATACAAATAAAAAAGTTGTTCTTGGAGCAGGTCCGATTGGTTTAATAACTGCCTATCTATTAAAAGCAGATGTTGTAATAGGTCAAAAAATAGGTGGTGATAAATTAACACGTTCTATTTCTCCTAATTATCTTTGGCGTACAGAATCTACAAAACGATTATTAAAAGATCTTAATATCAAATGGAAAGCAAGAGATATTCAATTTGGGTGGATTCTCCCAGGTGAGAGATATGAACGTGTTCCAAGATTACAAGATAGGAGATTTTATTATAATAGGAGTAGGAATGTAAATTCAAATCCTAAAACATTTATACCTCCTTCAGTTGCTAGTTCTGGTAAAGTAGGAGTAATTAAATCATTTGATATTACTATTGATCATGTAATTAATACAATTATGTTAATTAAAGATTTTGATATTTTATCATCTAAAGTAGATGCCGTTAAAATGTTAACACCTTTATCTTTATTAATAGATGCAGCTAATGTATCAAATATGATAAGTACAAATTGTGTTATAAATACTTTACCTGCTTATGTTTGGGATAAAATATTTGTCTCACTTCCTATGAGAGAAATAAGAGGATGGGCTGCTGGTCCTAAATGCTGGGTAGTAGGAAAAGCTTGGAGTAAAAAATTACAGGATGAATATAATCATTCATTCCAAAAATTTCTTTATTGCGCTGATCCTAAAATTCCATTCGATAGAGTAACTTTTTTAAATTATCAACAACCTTATCAATTCTCATATGAGTTTAATAAATATTTACCACCAGACGGTTTTATTGAAAAAGTAGATGGTGAATTATTAAAATCAGGTGATTTTCAATTACACGGAAGTCCAAGAGAAAGTAAATGGACTGATGGATGTATTTATCACATCGGACGTTTTGCTCGTTGGGATCATTCTATTCGAATTCATAATGCAATAGAGGAATTGTATGGACAGGTTTGAAAAAATAGTTAAAAGGAATTGTGATTTTCAAAGAAGGTTCTTTTCTGACAGAGGATTAGATATTGATAATCTGTCAGAAAAGGATATAGTTCACTGGACAAAACAATACGTTCTCCATTTAGAGGGTGAACTCCATGAACTAATGAGTGAAACTAATTGGAAAATGCATAAGATAGGTGGTGCGCCTCCAATAATTAGTAACATTAAAGAGGAGTGGATTGATTGCTTAAAATTTTTACTTGGTCTAGCAAATATCTGGGGTTTTACTGCAGATGATATAGAGGAGGAGTTTGAACGAAAATCTCAGGTAGTTGAATATCGTTACGGTATGGAACAGAGATTGAGATCAATATCTCCTCAAGATAAAGTTGTCGCCGTTGATATAGATGGTGTTTTAAATGAATACCCTAAAGTATTTTATGATTGGTTAATTTTAAATGCTATCGAATTTAAAGGTACTAAAACTTTAAATGATACGTTAGTTAAAAATACAATTGATGTAAAGAGATATCTTGAATTAAAAGATGAATATAGACAGAGTGGTGCAAAGAGATATCAAGCTGTTCGTGATGGTGCTAAAGAATTACTAAATGGAATTCGTGCTGCAGGTGGTACGGTAATTTTACTTAGTAAAAGACCTTTTTGGAAATTCAGTAGAATCTATGCAGATACTCTTCAATGGCTAGATTCTAATGGATTACGGTTTGACGCTGTTTTATTTGACCGTAATAAACATCATAAAATTTTAAATGACTTTCCTAATCTAATAGCTATGGTTGAGGATAATCCAAGTATAGCTAGTGAAATTTTATCAATAGGTAAACCAGTAATTCTTGTTACTGGTTCAATAAATATCGGAATTAATGTAACTGGCGCGCAACGTGTTAAAGGTCCAGTTGAAGCATTAGAAGAAATAATAAAACTTTTGAAATAGTTGTAAGTTTTCATGATATACATGTAGTTATTACATCCTAGTGAAATATTAAAAGGAGAATTGAATTGGGTGATAGAGCAAACAAAATAAAAGATATCCGCGAAAAATTAGGTACACTCCCTCATCAGGTACAAAAAGTTAATACTAAATTCTATCGCGGTGTAGAAGGTATTCAAGTGGATCTTATTGATGCGCCTCATAATCCTTACAGGGCTATGTTTACTATGGCGACAGCTACTTGGGGAGCAGCAACTTCAATACAGGCTGCTCGCTGGCAAGAAATAACTCCAGAGAATAGATTTGAACTTGTTAAGAGCGTTCTGATGAAACAAGCTCTACCACTAGCGGTTGAAGCTGCTAAGTTTACTTTTACTGTTCAGAATCTATCACGTTGGTCATTTGATCAAATAGCTCGAGCTCGTTTAGGAGTTGTCTTTGCTTCTCTCGGAACTCGAGATAATAATCACGCTGATATTCCTTTTCGTTTTCATGAGTCTACTTTCCAAAATGGTTATAAATTAAGGATGGCGAAAGAAGTTGCCATGAAGGCGAAGGAGATGTATGGAAGGTTTTTATTAACCGGTATATCGTCTTGGCAAGAAGCGAGGGAACTCCTACCTATATCTGTAGTTCATCGTTTTGTAATGTCTATTAATTTTGCTGCACTTCAGAATATGTGTTCTCGGCGGATGACTTTTAGTGAGGCTGAGGATACAGTAGCTGTTGCTTGGTTATTAAGAGATCGTTTAAATAAACCAGATGCTTTTCCTTTATTAGCTCAATTTCTAAGACCAATGTGTGATTATACGAGATCTTGTTGCTATCATAAGGCACACACAGCCTCTGAGGCGTTTGGATGTCTATATAAGAGCTGCGGTCGTAACCCTGTTAAATCAGCTCCTGGGATGCCTGAGGTAGATCCTGACCTAGCAGAATATAATGAAGCTTGTACAAATTCTGCAAGATTAGCAAAACAACTAGGGATTGATATTCCTGAACCGGATCAACAAAGACCTGAGGAAATTACATTTGACCTTCTTTGTGAAAAGGACAGATTATTGTTTGAGGAGGAGGGATCTAAATTTAATGAAGGTCCATCTGGGAAATATCATCCTGGTTATTCTAGTTGGGAAATTTAATCTGTAGGTTTTCATGGTACGTATGTAAGTAAATCGTTAGTGTGATCTGTAGGTTTTCATGGTACGTATGTAAGTATTTACTCTCTATGATCTGTAGGTTTTCATGGTACGTATGTAAGTATTTACTCTCTATGATCTGTA